>Ga0257119_1000674_pt1 | contig 29203 bp, 27 predicted proteins | sample SI112_200mmetaG_FD_190179 | JGI IMG/M metagenome (GOLD analysis project Ga0257119, IMG submission 190179) | Marine microbial communities from Saanich Inlet, British Columbia, Canada - SI112_200m | ecosystem: Environmental > Aquatic > Marine > Inlet | place: Canada: British Columbia | collected... | reverse complement strand
ATCTCGTCGTGATCTGAGCATTTTCCAAATTGGAATGAGAACGATTGAAAGAGTTCTCACCAATGCTCTTTCTTTCCATTTTTCGCTTTGTAATTATCGATGAAATCAAACAGTCATGTCGCTAGTAACTTTTTTAACTCTTCGTGAATTAACGTGATGAATTTCACCACAGAGGGCGCAGAATTCACTGAGAAAAAACTTTATAAAGAGAGAAGAATGAGAAGCAAGAATTGCTTTTTTTATATTTTTGTTTTTCTCTCTTTTTGCTCAAAAACGCTGTCTATCTCTCTGAGCTCTGCTGTAAAAAATAACATCTATCACGTTAATTCAGATTGAACCACTTTTTTCTCTTGCGAGAAAATCAAAGCAAGAGTATAAACAAACCTGCATCTTTCAACATACTTATGAAGAGGAGAAAAAAATGAAAATTCTACTACTTGGAGTCGGGATGCAAGGAAAAGCCGCCCTCCACGATCTTGCCAATAGCCCAGAAGTTACTCACGTTATCGCGGCAGATGCCAATTTTGACGATTTGCAAAAAATAGTTAATCATCTGGATAACGCTAAAATAACGCCCATCAAGTTAGATGTCCAAGATCGTACCGCTTTATCCATCCAAATGAAAAAAGTGGATGCCGTTATCGTCCTCCTTCCACAAGGATTTCGGCTGGATGTTTTGAATCTCGCCATCGAAAACGGGATTCACTTTATCGAAACCTCTTACGCCTTACCTGAGTATGCGCACCTGGGTCAACTTGCTGAGGCGAAGGGAATATCGATTCTGCCCGAATGTGGTCTCGACCCCGGCATCGACTTGGTTCTCGCTGGGCAAGCCGTCCGTGAATTAGATGAAGTTCACGAGCTTCACGCCTACGGGACGGGTGTTCCTGAACCTGAAGCAGCAGATAACGCGATAAATTACAAAGTATCATGGACATTTGCAGGTGTGCTCAGCGCGTACCAGCGACCTGCGAAAATGCTCAAAGATGGCGAGATAATTCACCTTACGCCAAGCGAAATGTTTTCTCCCGAGAATATGCACAAGGTCACGCTTGATACGCTCGGTGAGATGGAAGCCTACTATAACGGCGATGCTGTCAAATATCTCGACATTTTTGGGATCGCCAACACAACCATCAGCACGGGGCGCTATTCATTGCGCTGGTTGGGTCATGCCGCTTACTGGAAAAAGATGGTTGAATTAGGCTTCTTAAAGGAAGAGCCTATTTTAGTGAATGGGACAAAAATTTCGCCACGTCAATTTGTACATGATCTAATTGAGCCGCAAATTCACTATGCGCCCGACGAGCGTGATGTGGCAGGAATCCGCATTGATGTACGCGGATTGAAAGATGGCAAAAGCAAACGTATCATTTATCAAATGATTGACCGCCGTGATTTAGAGACGGGTTTACTCGCAATGCAGCGTACCGTTGGCTACACAGCCAGTATTGGCGCGCATATGCTTTTACGCGGAGATATTGAGAAGCGTGGTTTGCTCACGCCAACGAGTGATATTCCTTTTGAGAAATTTATTGCCGAGTTAAAGAAAAGAAATATCATCATTACACGCGAGGAAATGAATTCTTAGCATGTCTATTTTTAATAAGAGCGTAGAAGCGATTCTGCAAGAAGCTGTTGCGCGTGGAGAGTTTGATAATCTCTCCAACAAAGGCAAGAAAATCGACTTGACGGATTATTTCAACACGCCCAAAGAGATGCGCTTGGCTTCTTCGGTGCTAAAGAATGCCGGGGTAAAACCATTAGAAGTCGATCTGTTGCGCCAAATAGCGGATTTAAAGAATCAGCTGGCTGGATGTGAAGATAACGCCAAGCAAGCCAAAATCCGCGCGCGAATCGAGCTTCTCCAAATCGAGTTTAATATAGCAATCGAGCGCATCCAGCACTATCGGGGCAATAGATGATTAGAAAATCTATCCTCCTTATTCTTTTGCTTGCGACGATTTCTTCTTGTGCACCACCACAAACCAATACGGCTTCGTCTCAGGCAGAAATTCTGTCAACACGCCAATATCATATCCATCAGGAAATTCTTTTGGTCAATCGCGGAAAGAGGCAACCAGAGCAACAAAATTTGTGGGTGGCATTAATTCGTGATTTTGCGCCTTATCAGGAGGTACACTCGATCAAAATCAACCCCCCAAATTATGACCTGATCACGGATGAATATGGCAATGAATATGCAGAATTCGATTTTTCTGCGCACTCCCCCGGCACGCAAATCACGGTTGAGATTGATTACGAAATCGCGGTCAACGAACTCGTTTACGATTTATCTCTTTGCAAAGGGGAATTACTTAACGAGTATATTGCGCCTGAGCTTCATATAGAGTCTGCAAATTCACAGATTGTGCAGATTGCTGAAGACTTATCAAAAAGAAAGAATCCTTGTGAACAGGCGCGTGCCTTTTATGATTACGCTGGCGATAATCTTACTTACACCTACAACCGCAACAGCTGGGGCGCGCAAGCTACACTGGGATTTATGGGGTCAGATTGCACAGAATTTGCCTCATTAGTAATTGCCTTAAACCGTGCCGAAGAAATCCCTGCGCGTTATTTTGAAGGGCTTCTTTATCTCGATAATCAAACAACCAACTTGGCAAATAAACAACATGCCTGGCTGGATATATACTTGCCCGGCGTTGGCTGGGTTGCTGCCGACCCGACACTGGGCAGAGACAGAAACTATCGTGATCATTATTTTGCCCATTACTCCCCCGACCATATCATCATTACAACAGGGCGCAATCCCTCCACACTTCGTGGTTCTAGTTATATCACCCATCTATATTGGCCTGGAAGCAGTACAAAAATCAACATAGATGAATTGGATTGGGAAATCACGCTGATAAATTGAAAATATGAAACCCCATCTCTCCAACGACTTTATAGCTCGTAGGTGAAATCAAGAACATTCAACATTAGGTACAACGATAAAAATGAACACATTCCAATACATCAAAGGCAAACTTTTCTGTGACCAAATCCCGCTCGACGACCTGGCTTCTGAATTTGGCACGCCGCTCTACGTTTACTCAGCCGAACGCTTACGAGAAAACGTGACTCATGTGCAAGCCGCCTATGCAAAACTCAATCCCCTCATTTGCTATGCCGTCAAAGCTAATGAAAATCTTGCTTTGCTGCAAATTTTCAACGAAAAGGGCTTGGGTTTTGATGTCGTTTCTGGTGGCGAGCTACATCGCGCCCGGCGCGCCGGGGCAAATCCAAATCGAATTGTTTTTGCAGGCGTAGGCAAAACTGATGCCGAATTAATACTGGCTCTACAAGAAAAGATCAACAAAATCAGTGTCGAATCAGCCGATGAGCTATATGCCCTCGACCGCCTAGCCGGCGAACTTAACCATCGCCCCTCTGTTTTATTACGCCTAAATCCCGATGTCGCGCCCGATACACATCGGCATATTCTCACAGGAAATGCTGAAAGCAAATTCGGAATTTCACTAGATGTTGCCCATGAGTTGCGCAAGCATGATTGGAAAAACCTCGATCTATGCGGCGTGCATTTTCATATCGGCTCACAAATCCCCGACCCTACATCGATCTCTGCCACATTGGATATCGTCTTGGGATTTCTGGAAGCCTGCCCACCCAGCTGGGATACGCTTGATATGGGTGGCGGATTCCCCGTGGGATACGAGAACGAACGTGTCGTAAACAGTTTTGCCGACTTTGCCAAGGTTGCCGCCAATCGGCTTGCTCGGTTCCCCCGCCCCCTCAACTTGATCATTGAACCCGGACGCAGCTTAATTGCTGATACAGGTGCTTTGCTCCTTACCGTACAAGCTTCCAAGGAAACCGGCGCCTATCAGACAGTCATCGTCGATGGCGGTATGAATACTCTTCTGCGCCCAGCACTTTATGATGCCCATCACCACGTTTTGCCACTCCAAGAAACGAATAAAGACACTTATCCAACACACCTAGCCGGTCCCGTCTGCGAATCGACTGATTATCTTGCACGAGATCGCCAACTCCCTGAACTTAGCCGCAATGATAAATTGGCAGTGATGACCACAGGTGCCTATGGCTACAGCATGGCATCGCACTATAACGCTCGTCCACTTCCTGCCGAGGTATTGGTAGATGGAGATAGCTACCAACTCATCCGTCGTAGAGAAAAACACGAAGATTTAGATGGGCTTGATTTACACATTTAACCAAAACGCAGTTCAATACTCAAAGTTAACGAAACCCGCTCCTCTTCAAAATCTCGCTAATTAAACGGGAGCAAATCTAAGGTCACGAGCGAATCTGGGAAGGAATCCCCCTCCCAGATTTTTTTGATTCTTAATCGCCCCGCTCTAAAACCCCCGTTAAACATCCAATTGCACCGGCCGCTTTGCCTAACTCATCCACCTCAACGGTGTGACAGGTAATCCCAAGACTTTCATAAAATGCCTGCGTGACGGGATTGCCATCTACCATCAAAACTTGACGTGGGCTAAGCGTGACAAAATTGAGTGCTTTATTAAGCTCCGCTTCCGTTTCATCAGGGATAAAGGCAATTTGAAAACCGCACTCTTTCAAAGCTTCCACGCCGCGATGCACGAGGCGTTTGGGCCAGGCAATGGCGAGATCGTGATCTACAATGCGCAACATGCCCATCAGGTGCATTGAGCCAAAGGGCAAATCGACCTCGATTACAGTGACGCCCATTTCGGTGAGTGTGCTCGCAACTTGCTCAACACCTTCATTATTAGTACGCAAACCACGTCCAATGATAACCGTTTGCGGATTGAGCCACATAGCATCTGCGCCTTCAAATGTGCCCGTACCACGCACACTGCGAATAATTGGAATCCCCAACTCAGCTAATCGACGTGCTACCCAACGCTCTTCCCCAGCCCGAACAGTGGAGGCTGGTCGAGCTAAAATCGCACCTTCGGGAGTCATAAAAACCAGATCAGCGACAAATATCTGATTAGGCGTAGGTTGCCCATCTGGCTTCACATAATGCACGCTCACGCCCACATCACGATACCCTTGTGCGATGGCATCATGCTGAATTTGCGCCCGCTCTAAATCAATGGATTCCAACATCTGCACCGCGTTGGGATCAGATGAGGCTACCAACTCTGGCCCGGGGCGATGCAATAGCACAGATTTCAAACGAGACCATTCCGTATTGATGCCGCAATGCCCCCAAACATTGCCCAACTCTTCACTTAAATGAGCGGTACGCGGAGACCAGCCTTCACCGCCAAAAGCAGCGGCTTTATATAGTTTTTTTTGATTCATGTTTTTTTATCCTTTTAGATTTGTTGAGAAGATTGGAACACGGATTCTACGGATTTGGCAGATATTCACGGATAAAGCTTTTTTGGATGTTGTAACGCAAAGCATTGTAAGCGGAAAAACAAAAAAAGTTTTTAAATCCGTGAGAATCAGTTAAATCCGCCGAATCCGCGTTCTATGAAAAAATCTGATCCCACAAAACTTCACCTTGCTCCCCGACTTGCTTCTCAAACTTCTGATATAGCTCTTCGTCAGAAGGATGTGCTCCAGCGTCCCAAGGAGCAGATAAGACTTCTTTTAAATAGGCTTTGCCATCCTTCAAGATAATTTTTACTCTGGAAGGCAATTCACCAGGAAACAATGCTGTGTAATCATCATCTGGCTTGATGTCTATTTTATCAATCAAATTTCGTATTTCCATCTTTTTCAAATATTCAGCAGAAAAGCAAATTGGGAGTACGTCACCGTATATCAAGGCACAAGCTAGACTATAGGGTAAATGAAATTGAGCCTGTACAAAATTCTCTGGGTATTTATTGCCGACCAATTTCAAAGCCCGCTCAAAGATATAAATTTCAACTTTATCAGTCTCTTCAGAGATAATCTGATTTTCACGGATGATAGTTAATCCTGCATCAATTGTCGAATGCAACCAGCGGCAACAAGCATAAGGTTTAAAATAATTGCTGCTGATCAGCCACGTTTCTCCCCAACTCTCAACTAACTTTTCTTTTTCGTAATCGTCATGCTCATCAACAAAGAGAAAGGGTCCTACAAATCCATTTTTTGCCAATAACGCGCTTTGTAAACCCGTAAGAGTCGCCCACGCTACACCTTCTTTCGACATCGCACCAGTGCTCACATCTGTTGTGCCGCCAAGCATTGTCGGGGATAATACTGACGCATTACTCAAAGCATGCATGGTCTGCTCTATATCCAAGCCCAGCAAATAGACAGCTGTCGCAGCTGTACCAATCGCGCCCCAGCGTCCACTCGCGTAATTTGTGATTTTCTCTTTATATCTCGCGTTACTAAAACGGGTCGCAACTTCATAGCCAATAATGACTGCTTTTCGTATTTCAAGAGAAGGCAATCCCAAAGATTTCCCCAAGACTAACGCCGTTGGTACAACCAAACTTGCTGGGTGCCCGACAGCCTTGCGATGCCCTTCGTCAAAGTCTGTCGAGCTGATCGCAAGCGCATTATAAAATATCGCCCCTGATAAGACCGAGCTTTGATCTGTGCCCCAAATCTCAAAAACGCCATCACCAAAGATCTCATTTTTGCTTTTTAGCGCACGTTGAAAAGCATCGGTTCTAACGCCACTATACGCCGCCCCCACCGTGTCTGCGATGACTCGATTTGCCTGATGAATTACATCTGCGCCAAAGTCGGTAAATTTTGCGCTAGAAATAAATTCGGCAACTTGATATAAAAAGGGGGCACGGGTTTTCATTTTGGATACCTTCTCTCTTCATCTTTAGCTCACTATATTACCTCAGCAAAGTGAAAGAAAGAAGATTAACAGATAATCTCAAATGAAGAACAAAGCTATTTAAACGGATGCAGGAATCGGGTCACACGCGTTTTTGGCTTGCTTCCATTTAAATAGCAGAATCTCAAAGATCAATCAAATCCCGTTAAAACGCACCCCTGATTTGCGTCCTCTATAAAATTCTAGTTGAAATCAGTACAACTTTTAAGCTATAATCTTTTTACCTATAGGAGCAAATAATATGTCTAAGAAAACTGACCGTTGCAATAAACCTTTTGAAAACCTGATTACTGACGAAACCCGCAAACATGCTCGCGCCGCACGAAAAGAGATGCGAAAGAGCGTAAAGGCTTTGCTTCCACCTGAGTTTGTGGCGCATCGACGCAAAGCGCGCAAAGAAGTTTTGATGGCATGGCGCAGTGTGCTCGACTCTGCTATTGAGCGCACGGAAAAGCACGAGAAAGCGAAATAATAAGTTCTTACAAAACTGCATTGCACTTGAAAAGTGCGTACCACAAGGGCATGATATTGCAGTTCAGACAGCAAAGATTTACAAGACCCGATGTGCAACGAATCTGCTACGCGAGATGCAATGCACATCTACAAGTAAGGAATCAAAAACGGCTCCGATTAAACGGAGCCGTTTTTCTTTAGGTCATTTTATTTTACGGAATGTCCGCGAGCGAAGAATATCGTCCAGAATAGAGTTCCTAGAGAAGTGGCTAGCAGGAGGTTTCCTATCATGATGCTCTCGGTATTCCGAAGGATAATGCCTCCGATAAATAGAGAGCCAAAAATCAGGGTGCCAGCTAGTCTATAAACCGCTTGTTCAAGGTAGGAATTCTGTTGAGCGATGCGCGGCATGTGGACCTCTAAATTACCACTTTCCATTTTATCTAGTACGCGCCCGAGTTGTGTGGGGAGCGCAATCATCGCTTTTGCGAGATCGCCTAACTCGTTTAGCCAAATACCCGTATTTGACGTGGCTTCTTCGCTAATCAGTTTTTTTGCATAGGGGACAAGTTGATCCCAAAGATTAAAATCTACGTGAAGACCGGTACACATTCCCGAAAGAATTGCGACTGTGCGCCCTAGTAAAAGAAGATTATGCGGAATTTGGAAGGGCATCTCGTACATCAGTTCGCGGAACTGCTTGGCAAATTGACGCATCTCATCCAAACTAATATCGCGTAATTCGCTCATACTTTTGCCCCAGAACTGGTCGAAGACTTGTGACTCGGCTTCTTCGATTAGTTTTAGATTGGCTCCCGGTAAAAGGATACCGAGCTGTTGATAGGCGCGTACCATCCTTTTTGCATCGCGCGTGCCGACGGCGATGACCAGCTCACGTAGGCCTGCGCGCAAATTATCGGGGACGCGGCCGACCATGCCGAAGTCGATGAAGGTGAGTTTCCAGTTTACTGCGCCATCTTCGTTGGGATTGGGAAGAGGGGTTACGAAGAGATTGCCCGGGTGCGGATCAGCGTGGAAAAAGCCATCTTCAAAAATCTGTTTGAGATAGGTATCAAGCAAAATACGCGCGACCTCCGCTCTATCAATTCCCGCGGCTGTGATTCCATCGTAATCCGTAATTTTGATGGCGAAGACATCTTCCATAGTTAATACACGTTTTGTTGTAAAATTCCAGACAACGTGCGGAACATGAACACGCGAATCATCGAGGAAATTCTCCTGAAAAACTTCGATATTTTCACCTTCTGCGAGATAGTCGATTTCTTCGTAGATGGTGGTTGCAAATTCATCGATCAAGCCATGCACATCGGCGCGTTTACGAACAGGGGGATAACGCTCGAGCCAGCCGCCGACACGCCGCAGGGCTGAAAGGTCTACATCAATGATTTTTTCGATGTGCGGACGCTGCACCTTGACGACGATCTCGCTGAAGGATTCAGCTTCACGCAAGCGGGCACGGTGAACCTGCCCAAGCGAGGCAGCCGCCATTGGCTCGGCATCAAAGGAGGCGAAGATATCGTCTAGAGAGCCGCCAAGCTCTCGTTCTGCTTTTTCGCGGATGGCGTCAAAATCTTCGGGCGGGACTTCGTCCTGCAAGCCGGAGAGCTCCTTGACGATTTCAGGGGGGAGCACATCTTGACGGGATGAGAGAAATTGCCCGACTTTGATCATGACGCCGCCCATCTCGATGGCGAGGGCACGAAATTGGACAGCGAGTTTTTGCAAACGTTTCGAGCGCGTTTTACGAGCAAGCGGACGCAGCCCCAGCCGTGACAGGAAAATATCCCAGAAGAAGATATTGGCGGTTGCGCGAGCGAAAAAGAAGATGATTTTGCGGTATCGAGCACGTAGTTGTGAGGATTTCATTTTAGTACTCCTTGGAGGAGGATTGTAACATGTGGGGTGTTTTTTCAATTTGAACCCATATTCTGCCTGCTACTAATTTCAGGTGTTTTTTGTAAGGATATTTGAAAAAAGGTTTGATTTTCTATATACTGAGAGTAAGGATTTCTCCCTAAGAGATATAAAAAATGAACGCTCAACCTAAATCTACTCGGTCCTGGTTCTGGGGTGGAATTTTGCTTGTGGGAGGCTTTTTGCTTATTACCAATTGTATGATCGGGGAATTATTCGTCATGCAACTCAACGATGATCGCACAGCAACATCTTTCGCTATTGATACGCAATGGCGGATGACCTACACAGCAGAAGCCAAGCTCTACAATTATAAAACTGCTACAGCATGGCAAGCAACCGAAAACGCCAAGATATTGACCCACCAAGCAGATATGCTCACTTATGATGCTCAACTGAAAGCATTAACGCAAACGGCTCAAGCCCCCAAACCACCTGTCATCACGGGGATCAATTTCCCCAAAGAAATTCCCGGTAATAAATCCACGATGATCGGATTGCTCTACTTCACAGATATTGATGGCGATATTCAATATATTACCTACGATGTAGTCAGCTCGATCAATTTTGGCGGTGGCACGGATAATGCCCCGAAACTCGATTCAGGCAATTGGAATAATGGCGCAATAAAAATTTATATCTGGTGCGATGGACAGCAAGATGTTACTCTGCAGGCAACAATCTATGATTTTGCGGGGAACAGAAGCAATTCGATGAATTTTTCGTTTACGTGCAAGTAAAACACAAAAAACTCTCCCAAACAGGAGAGTTTTTTGTGTTTTGCAAATCATCTTCGCTTGGAGATTAATTCTCCGTGCTACATATCCATAATCTCGTCATGCCAATGTTGACCCATCTGAATCGCAGATAAGAGGTGATAATATTTTTGTCCACTTAGCACTCCTTTTATGAAGGTGAAAGAGAGTATGATCTAGTTGGGTAGGATTCAAATAATACTGAACTACAAAAGATTGTATTGGAGATTATTCTTTCATAGCAATTTGAAGTAATTCGGAAATTCTAGTATGAAGACGTAGAGATCGACTCCGAATATCTACTTCGTCTTCTGAAACCACACGTTCTGCAAGAGTTTTTTCGAAAAAACTGTAGGTTTCATCTACTACCTCTATAAGCTTTTTATCGTCTATCGCTATTGCTAATCCACGCAATTACGCATCAAAAGCAGAGTGCTCAGAAAATTTACTGGCCAAAACTTCAAGATTATCAGCACATCCATCACTTCCTAAAGTAAGTATGTGGATATGTGAGCGATGAACATTTATCACTGTATCTCGTGCTCGATATAATAACTGAATAGATTGATCTAATTCAATATTTAGCCGATGAATTTTTTCGTCAAGTTGTTTTGTCACTCGTATTTGGAGAACACCCCAAATTCCAATAATCATGACCACAATTAAATTCAGGACACTGAGTAGCTCTGGCATAAATCCTCCTAATACTTACTTACTCGACATCGAATTGCTGCAGACATTTAATAAAAGTAACAAAATATCTAAATTGGTGTCCCCTAAAATCCCTCCGCCACATACTCCCCCCACACCTCACGCAGGATATTCGCAATTTCCCCTAAAGTCATATCATGCTCAACCGCCTCAATAAAGAGCGGCATCAAATTCTCTGTGCCTTTTGCCGCACTTTCTATCCTCACGCGCAACTCAGCCACTTTTTTCTCATCTCTGTTCTCTCTTAGCTCTGCCAACTTTGCTCGCTGGGAGAGTTCAATCGTTGGGTCAACGGCAAGGCGTTCGAGGGTCATTTCTTCGTCTACTTGGAATTTGTTTACACCGACGACGATCTCTTCTTCGCGCTCAATCGCTTTTTGGGCATCGTAGGCGGCGTTTTGGATTTCACGCTGCATATAGCCACCCTCAATTGAATTCAGCGCACCGCCCATTTCATCGATTTTGGATATATATTCTTCGGCGCGTTTTTCGATTTCGTCTGTCAGATGCTCAATCAGGTACGATCCTGCCAGCGGATCAACAGAATCTGCTACGCCAGATTCGTGGGCGATGATTTGCTGTGTCCGCAAGGCAACGCGCACCGATTTCTCGGTCGGGAGCCAGAGGGCTTCGTCCATGGAGTTGGTATGCAAGGATTGTGTCCCGCCGAAGACGGCCGCCAACGCTTGAATGGTCACACGCGCTACATTATTTTCGGGTTGTTGGGCGGTCAGGGTTGAGCCAGCGGTTTGGGTATGGAATCGCAGCCGCCACGATTTGGGGTCTTTTGCGCCAAATCGCTCTTTCATCGTGCGCGCCCACAATCGGCGGGCGGCGCGGTATTTGGCAATTTCTTCGAGCAAATTATTATGCGCGTTGAAGAAAAACGAGAGTTGCGGGGCAAATTTATCCACGTCCAAGCCCGCGTCAATCGCTGCCTGCACATAGGCGATTCCGTTTGCGAGCGTAAAGGCCATCTCTTGCACCGCAGTCGAGCCAGCTTCACGGATATGATACCCCGAAATGCTGATCGTATTCCAGCGTGGCACTTCGGCTTGGCAATATTGAAAAATATCCGTTATCAGGCGCATCGAAGGCGTGGGCGGGTAAATATAGGTTCCGCGTGCAACATATTCTTTGAGAATATCATTTTGGATCGTGCCGCGCAGCTTGCTCACATCCGCGCCTTGTTTTTTTGCAACGGCGATATACATGGCGAGCAAAATCGCGGCAGGCGCGTTGATGGTCATCGAAGTGGAAACTTTTTCAAGCGGAATCTCGTAGAAGAGTTGAGCCATATCTTTGAGAGACGAGATGGATACCCCGACTTTCCCCACCTCCCCAGCCGCGAGCGGATCGTCAGCATCGTACCCGATTTGAGTCGGGAGATCGAACGCGACAGATAAGCCTGTTTGCCCTTGATCGAGCAGATACCGGTACCGAGCATTGGATTCTTCGGCGGAGGCGTAACCAGCGTATTGCCGCATCGTCCAGAAGCGTCCCCTATACATTGTCGGCTGAACACCGCGCGTAAATGGGTATTCGCCCGGGAACCCCTGAGATGTATCCATAGCGGAAGCAAGTTCCGGGTCAAGAGCGAGGCGAGGCACTTCAATCCCGGAAGAGGTTTTAAATTCATCTTTCCGTTCTTTAAATTTATTAAGTGCAGGATTGAGGGTTTCTTCTTCCCAACGTTTCTTTTCATCTTGAATAGTCATTTTCTCACCGTGATTTAAAGATTTCTATCCATTATAATAGAAAGCAATAGAAATAAGAATTTGAATGAAGGAGCTATATATGAAGGTGATCGCAAATATTGCAGCAGCGATTTTGATTTTTTTCGGCGTGATGTTCATTTGGGGGGCTTTTGGCTCCAACCCGCAACCTGCGTGGATTTGCGTGGGCGGCGTGAGCGTGGCGATTGGTTTTGGCCTGATCTGGTTCGCGCAAAGAAAACCTAAAGCTGCGCCGGGGGAAGAAAGTGTATCGGTAAATATTGATTTGCCGGGTGAGATCAGCCTTGAAACATTAACTTGCAATTCCTGTGGCGGAACACTGACCAGCAAAAATATCGAACTACAAGCTGGCGCTCCGATGGTAGTTTGCCCTTATTGCGACACGACTTATCAGATAAACGAAGAACCGAAGTGGTAGAAGGTTTAAGGTTCAAAGTTGAAGGTTCAAGGTTAAAAACCTTAAATTTTCAACCTTGAACTTGCAACTCAAAAAGGATTTTCATGAAACAACGTTTGTTTGCTTTTTTTATTGTTTTTGTGCTTGTTTTTAGCTTAACGACCAGCGTATTCGCACAATCATATTCCCTTGAATTGACCCAAGAAACTGTTCACGTCTACTGGAATACTGATGGGACAATGTCTTTGGAGTACTCCCTTCTCTTTAAAAACAACCCCGATGCTCTTGCAATTGAGTTTGTGGATGTAGTGCTTCCTGATAATAACTATATTATTAGCGAGGTGTCTGCTGAAATTGATGGTCATGCTCTGAGCGTTGAAGAGAAGTATCAGGGCAAGGGACCAGGTGTAGCGGTTGACTTAGGGGAATATCCTATTCTTGCTGGTGAAAGTGGTCTTGTTCAGATATCTATCGGGCTTATTGAAAATGTACTAAATCCCGATGCGGATGCGAACTATGTCAGTGCGATTTTCAACACAACCTGGTACGGTAGTCAATATATAACAGGGGATACCGATTTGACAGTTATTTTCCATTTGCCTTCTGGCATCCCAGCCAAAGAGATACGCACTCACGCTCCCAGCGATGACTGGAGTGGCAATAGCGAACCAGAAAGCGCTATAGATGAAGCAGGACGCCTCACCTATACTTGGCATGATGAAAAAGCAAACGGATTTACTCAATATGCTTTTGGGGTATCTTTTCCAAACAGCTATGTTCCCGCTTCTGCTATAGTCGAGCCTGCCTCAGCGAAAGTTACTGCATTTTCTCTCAGCCCAATCATTTATATCCCTGTTTTGGTGTTTTTCGTGATCATTGGATCGGCTTGGTTAATACAGCGTAGGACGAGCACTAATCCCGACGAGAGTTAGTCGTGATAGACAATTGACTTCTTGCAAAAACTAGTAATTTGACAGTTTGTTAAAAAGAGTGTTTATTGGTTTCGATACGCTCATCTAAAAGCATTCGGAGCTACTCAACCATCTTCAAAAACAAAAGTGTCATGTGGTTAGAGCAAAAATTTATTTTTATCATTGTTATCGCCGCCAAAAACAGCGGCGAAGAAAATTCCAGAGTTAGATAGCTTTGTAGATCGCAATTCAAAGAAGGAGTACCCCATGAAACGTAAACTCTTTATTCTTGCCTTAGCCTTTGCGCTTATTTTTAGTCTAACATCCAGTGCGTTTGCCCAATCTTATTCTTTTGAATTGGAAAAAGAAGAGGTGCATGTCTATTGGAACGATGACGGCACAATGTCTTTGGATTACGTCTTTGTTTTCAACAATAACGCTGGTGCACACGCGATTGATTTTGTAGATGTGGGGCTGCCCAGCAGCTATCGCTTCAGTTCAATCGTTGCCGACGTGAACGGAAACACTGTGAGCATTGATTCTGATTATCAGGGCAACGGCACAGGTGTGGCAGTCGCTTTAGGGAGTCACGCTATCCCTGCCGGAGCAAGCGGTCGCGTTCATGTTTATGTCGGCTATATTGATCGCGTTTTATACACCGATGATGACGATGAAAGCTACGCCAGCGCGGTTTTTGGCACAACTTATTTTGGTAGTCAATATGTTACAGGCTCCACCGACCTGACAGTTTCGCTGCATCTGCCGCCAGGCATTCAACCTGATGAGTCGCGCTATCATCTCCCTAATAATTGGGGCGGTGCAGAAGAACCAGAAGCATCCATGGGGTCATCTGAGCGTGTTACCTATACATGGCACGACCCCAACGCCAATGGTCATACCCAATATAAATTTGGTGCATCCTTCCCGAAGAGCTATGTGCCAGAATCAGCCATTGTCACCGCACCTGTTATTGACACATCGGGAATTGATGAAGATGCCATCATTACAATTCTGATGTTCTGTTGCTTTGGATTTTTCTTCCTCGGTATTCCAATTCTCTCCGCTGTTCAACAACGCAAACGTAAAATGAAATATTTGCCGCCCAAGATCGCCATTGAAGGACATGGTATCAAACGCGGGTTAACCGCAGTCGAATCGGCAATCCTGATGCAGGAGCCACTGGACAAAGTGATGACAATGATACTCTTTGGCGTAATCAAAAAGGATGCTGCCGAAGTCACCAAACGTGAGCCGCTCAGGCTAAAAGTCGCTTCGCCGCTGCCAGAAAAATTGCATAAATATGAAAAAGAATTTCTTGAAGCCTTCGCAGATGGCAAAAACAATCGCGCCAATCAACGCAAAAAAATGCAAAAGGTAACCATCAGTCTGGTCAAGACCGTTGAGAAAAAGATGAAAGGCTTCAGTCGCAGAGAAACGCTTGCCTATTATAAAAACATCATGGAGCGTGCCTGGAAACAAATCGAAAATGCGGGTACGCCTGAAATCAAAAGCCAGATGTACGATGAAGCCCTCGAATGGACAATGCTGGATGAGGATTTCGACAACCGCACACGGGATGTCTTTCATCGTGGTCCCGTTTTTGTACCAATGTGGTGGGGGCGATACGATCCCTCGTACAGTAGGCCTGCTACCGCCGCATCTAAACCTTTCGGCACCCCATCATCATCCGCGCCAGGCAAAAGCTTGGCATCCTCTATGCCCCAACTCCCGGGGTCAGATTTTGCTGCATCAATGGTGACAGGCGTACAAGGCTTCTCAGAGAAGGTTGTCGGCAACCTGAACGATTTCACCAATAATGTCACAAAAAAAACCAACCCTGTGCCCGTCTCCAAATCCAGTGGACGCAGCAGTGGTGGCAGCGGGTGCGCCTGTGCCTGTGCCTGTGCCGGTTGCGCCTGTGCCTGTGCGGGTGGAGGTAGATAGTTAGAAGTTTAAAAGTTGGAATGTTTGAATATTGAAAACACAATTTATAGGTATTACGAAAAATGATTGAAACGCTAACTAAAAACAAAATCACAAAATGGTTGAACATTAAACCTTCAACCTTTGACCCTAAACCCGGTCTCTTCCACTATCGCCACGAAAATGGTGACGAGAAATCGCGCATCCATCTGCGTCTTGACCCAGATGGGCACGGGACTCTGATCGTCAACGCAAATCAGGTCATGCACCTGAACCCGACAGCGGCATTAATGGCGTATTTGGTGCTTGAGAAAAAAAGTGAGAAAGAAATCATCAAAATAGTACGTAAAGCGTATTCTGTAACGAAAGAGGAAGTGCTTACAGACCTGCAAACCTTAAACTTTCAACTTGATCAACTCATTCGTCCCGATGGCGCTTGCCCTGTTCACGAGTTAGAACTAGAAATAAATATGCCTTTCAGTGCGCGCCCAACTGCGCCCTACCGCATGGATTTGGCACTCACCTACAAATGTAATAACGATTGCGCCCACTGCTACAACGCCCGTGAGCGGACTTTCCCCAGCCTAAGCGTGAGTGAATGGAAAATAATTCTCGATAAAACCTGGGAGCTGGGAATCCCTCACGTCGTATTTACGGGCGGTGAGCCAACACTGATGGAGTTTTTGCCAGAGTTAATTGCCCACGCTGAAGAAAATGGTCAGATAACGGGATTAAACACAAATGCACGAAGATTGGCAGATAAAAACTATCTCGACAAACTGGTGTCTGCTGGCTTAGACCACGTTCAAATCACGGTCGAATCGGACGACTCTAAAATCCATGATGAAATGGTCGGTGCAAAAGCGCATCGGCAAACTATCCAAGGTTTGCAGAATGCGCTCGCTAGTCCGCTTTATGTGATGACGAATACGACCATGTTGCAAGATAATGTTCAGACCATCCCCGCGACGCTGGATTTCCTGGCGGAGTTGGGCGTGCCCACCATCGGATTAAATGCCCTGATCTATTCCGGGCACGGCACAACAGTTGGGACAGGGCTGCCCGAAAACGAGTTGGCACCGCTACTTGAAATGGCGCAATTAAAAACACAAATGCGTGGACAAAAACTGATTTGGTATACGCCCACCCAATACTGCAATTTTGACCCGATGAAGCTCGATTTGGGCATCAAAGGTTGCACGGCTGCGCTCTATAATATGTGCGTTGAGCCAGACGGCGCGGTACTGCCCTGCCAATCCTATTACACGCCGGTTGGCAATCTTTTGACCGATAGTTGGGATTCGATCTGGAACCACAGCCTTTCGACGCAATTGCGTGAACGACAAAACCTGCCAGAAAAATGCGGTGGCTGTGATTTGCTTGCCGAATGTGGCGGCGGTTGCCCATTACAGTTTGAAGAAGAGAACTTTGTAAAGCTGGATTTGTTAGAATTTTCGTAAAAATATCCACAAACAGCGCAGGTTTTTTAAAGATTTCTTAAAATCTGCCTAAGCTGTAGATAAAAAGGAAATGTTATGATTTTTCTCTATCTATTCATCGCATATTGGGTCGTGCTACTGACCTTCATTATCGTCAATCTCGTAAAAGCCAATCCGCAACGAACATTGGCAAAAGACCAGAATAAATTGCGTGGTACAGGCATTAGCTTTGAAGAGAAGAGCGATACAGAACACTATTTCATTTTACACGCCGTCGAAGATGGGATTGAGCGGATTACCTACACACCCAAAATCCGCAAACATGAAGCACCGATCTTGATGTTGCATGGCATGTGGCACGGAGCATGGTGTTGGGAACCTTGGCAGAAATACTTTGCAGAAAATGGCTGGGAAGTAATCACTTTTAGCCTACCTGGGCATGGAAAATCAACCAAGCAACGAACAATTTTCCTATGTACGCTCGATTACTATCTCGCTTTTCTACGCGATGAAGTTGCCCGCCTTCCACAAAAACCAATCCTAATGGGTCACAGTATGGGTGGCGCACTTACACAGTGGTATCTCAAATATCTCGGTGACGACCTACCTGCTGCTGTGCTAGTCGCTCCGTGGGTAGCGAAAAATTCCTATGCCGATGGTGCTCCGCTTCTTATCAAACTTGACCCTATCGGTGCACTACTAACTTTCATTCGCTGGAATACAAGCAGCTACGTCCGCTCTCCAAAACGGGCAGCTCTTTTGCTCACTACTGAAGGCGCATTAGTCACCCCTGAAGATTTACATGCTCAACTGACAAACGAATCCGCGTTGGTCACGTTCCAGCACATGCCGCCACTCTGGTATCCGCCCAAAGGCCTGCACACATCTATGCTCATTCTTGCTGCTGAAAAAGATGCCGTTGTCAGCCTTAAAGGATTAAAAGCTTCAGCAGAACATTATGGTGCCGAATTACTACCTATTTCAAATTCAGGTCATAATCTGATGATGGAAGCAACTGCACCAGAAACAGTAAAGAAAATTGATAATTGGCTTAAAAAGCAAGAAATTATTTAAGATTATCCAAAGATCGCACAGTTTTTAAGGTTTTTAAAAATCTGCGGATAAAAAGGAGACCCCATGAGTATCCTCGACACCATCCAAAGCTTTTTCACCCCCGCCAAGCCCCTCCCCGCGGGCGTGCTTCATTTTCAATCACCCGAAGATGACGAAATCCCCTACCGCCTGCATCTGCGGATGCATGGCGACGGGAATAGCATTCTTGTCGTCAACGCCGCTACAATTTTGCATCTTAACCCAACAGCAACCGAATATGCCTATCATTTCATCAAAGGTACAGACGCAAACGATGCCGCAAAAACAGTTGCCAAGCGTTATCACGTTAAAAAAGACCAGGCTCTACAGGATTTCCAAAACTTCTCCGAGCGGATTGACAGCCTCGTCCACACCGAAGATTTGGATCCTATCTCCTATCTGGGATTTGAGCGCATCGCTCCCCATTCGGCTGGATTAACCGCTCCGCTGCGCTTGGATTGCGCTCTCACCTATGAACTACCCCCAAATATGAGTGCCGACGATGCGCCCACGAAACGCGTCGACCGTGAACTTGCTACCGCTGAGTGGAGATCTATTCTCGATAAAGCTTGGGCTGCGGGAATCCCCCATGTCACATTTACCGGTGGAGAACCAACCCTGCGCGATGACCTGCCTGAGTTGATTGAATACGCCGAAGCAAAAGGCATGGTCAGCGGTCTCCTCAGCGATGGGCTAAAACTTGCCGATGCAGCTTATCTCAACACCCTCCTGATGACGGGATTAGATCACTTGCTCATTATCTTGCACCCAGAGAATGAAAAATCGTGGCAGGCTCTCAAAGTGATTATGCCTGAAGACCTTTTCGTCACCGTTCACCTGACAATTACAGAAGCGAACGCGGCAGAAGTTGAAGAGACGCTGGAGAAACTGGCATCCCTTGAAGTCACGTCGCTTTCATTGACCTCCACTCCAGATCAGGATGAGACTCTTCAGCTTGCACGGGAGCAAGCCGCAAACAAGGGCGTTTCGCTAACGTGGGATCTGCCTGTCCCCTACTCAGCGCATAATCCCGTCGCGCTCGAAACCGAAGAAGAAGACATCCCAGGCGGAGCGGGAAAAGCCTGGCTCTACGTCGAACCAGATGGAGATGTGCTCCCCGCACAAGGTCGTGCAAATCAAATTCTTGGAAATTTCTTAACTGACGAATGGAGCCAAATTTGGAAAAGCCACTAAAAGCCAAAGAACGTTTTGAAACAGAGTTCTCCTGCTCGCAATCTGTCCTATCCACCCTTGCCCCTGAGCTAGGGGTCGACGAAGAAACCGCGCTCAAAATTGCTTCCGCTTTTGGTGGTGGCATGATGCGTCATGGCGAAGTTTGCGGCTCAGTAACAGGTGCGTTAATGGCATTGGGGCTAAAATTTGGCTCTACCGCCCCTGATAATGAAGAAAAGATTCGCGAAGCCAGCCAAGAGTTAATGCGTCAATTTGAAGAGACGAATGGGTCATTGCTTTGCAGAGAATTGCTGGGCTATCATTTAATCGTTCCCAAAGAACTCGAAAAAGCAAAAGAAAGTGGTGTTTTTAATCAAGTTTGCCCGCTTCTAGTAAAAAATGCGACAGCGTTAGCAGAAGAGATTATGCTACGTGATAAATAAAGCGTGAAAGAGCACATCCGAAAAGATAAAAATTCTGTCTGATCTGTGAAATTTGTGGACTAATAAGGAGAGTCTCATGGAAGAAAGACGAAAACTCCCTCGAAAATATCTAATGGTTTACTCATCCATTTATGAGCAAAACACGGGCAAAATGCTCGGCTATCTCTGTGATCTGACGCTCGACGGGCTGATGGTCATCAGTAAAGAAAATCTTGAGATTGGCAAAGAAACCGAAATCCGTATTGATTTGCCTGAAATTTCCGCCTTTAAAGAAAGCTACCTAAAAATCAAGGTGCACGTTATCTGGATCAAACCCGATCTTGACCCCAGACTTAACAATATCGGCTTTCAATTTCTCGAACTCTCAGAAGAACAGAAACCCATCATTGCTCAAATGATCGATTCTTATGAATTTCGGCGCGAAGATGGCAGCCCACTCACATCGATCAACGACCTAAATTAATAAACCATGTCCAAACTCCCCAACTACAACAGCTATTGGGTCATCCCCGATCAATTTATGGCGGGCGAATACCCTGGCCATCAATATAATGAAGAGCAAACCCCGTACCGCCTTGATGCCCTTCTCGAAGCCGGCATCACCACCTATATAGATCTCACAGAAGCCAACGAGCGAACCCCCTATGACCCAGTCCTAAAAGAAAGAGCGGGCTATTATGGCCTTGATGTGCAATATCATCGTTTCTCTATTGGCGATTTTGGCACTCCTTCACTCCAAAATATGCGCGTCATCCTCGATTCCATCCACAAGGCTCTTGCTCGGGGAAGCAAACCTTATGTCCACTGTTGGGCGGGCATGGGGCGCACAGGCACCGTCGTTGGTTGCTATTTTAACGAAACAGGCATGAGTGGCGCAGATTCTCTCAAAAAAGTAAATCGTCTTTGTTATTATGCGCCCTCCCCCCAAACTAAAGGGCAGAAAGAATTTGTAAGAAATTGGCAGAAATGACATCCCACACCTCAGCCCCTCTCCCAAAAAGAGAGATAGGCTTTAATTGGCATAAACGCTACTTACAACAAGCCAACTGGACACAAGAATTACGCGAATATATTTTTAAAGAAATTGGATTGAATGGATCATCTCGCGCCCTCGAAGTGGGATGCGGGACAGGGGCGATTCTTTCGCAAACCAAACTCCCCGTATTCGGACTTGATATTGAGCTTGCTTCCGTTAAAGAAGCAAAAATCCACACCCAAAACAGATCCCCATTAACCTGTGGAGACGCACTCTCTCTCCCTTATGCAGATGACAGTTTCGAGATTGTCTTCTGCCATTTTTTATTACTCTGGTTGCAAAAACCACAAGAGGCGTTGTATGAGATGAAACGCGTCGTGAAACCAGGTGGGCATATCATCGCTTTTGCAGAGCCAGATTATAGTCGTCGTGTGGATGAACCTGCTACGCTCAAAAACCTTGGCGAATGGCAAATTGACGCGTTACGGCGGCAAGGCGCAAATCCAAATATGGGTGCAGAGTTAGCAGAACTTTTTTATGGGGCGGGAATCAAAATTATCGAAACGGGAGTAATTTCAACATCCACGCATGAAGCATCGTTCGATGAACGTGCTATTGAATGGGAAACGATAGAAGCTGATTTAACGGGCTATATTCCAGATGCAGACATCCAAAAAATGAAGCACTTAGACAATGCGGCTTGGGAGCAGGGAGAGAGGCTTTTGTACGTACCGACGCATTATCTTTGGGGGAAAAATAAAGTATAATGCCCTTCATCATTTTGGAGGCTTACTTGGAAACACCACAACTTGCGGAATCTGAAATTCCGACAAAACCAATTGAAGAAAAAACGAGTTTCTTACGCTTTTTTCTTGATCTATTAGAAACTTTAGCTTTATCTGTTCTGCTATTTCTTGGCATTAATGCGCTCACCGCTCGCGTTTTAGTGGAAGGGTTCAGTATGCGCCCTACACTCGAAAATGGTGAGTACGTTTTAGTGAATAAGATGTCATACCGTTCAGAGCTCCCTGAGTATGGCGATATTGTTGTTTTTCACTTTCCCGTTGACCCAGACCAGGATTTTATTAAGCGAGTGATTGCTTTACCCGGAGATGAAATTAACGTCCATGATGGTCAGGTGATGGTAAACGAGCGCGTTCTAAACGAGCCTTATATTGCTGCTACCCCCCAATATGTGGGAACGTGGCACGTGCCTGATGATCAGATCTTTGTTTTAGGTGATAATCGAAACAATTCTTCTGATTCGCATTCATGGGGAGCTGTTCCGGCAGAGAATGTAATCGGAAAAGCTATTTTAACCTATTGGCCCCCTCCCGCATGGAAGGCTCTTGAACACGGGCAAATTATTTCGGAGATGCCTTGATTTTTGCTTCACATAAAAAATTCGATACTTATTTCTTAGGATTTCAGAAAACACAAATATAACTTGTGCTGGACATAGACAATCATGAAAAAGAAAAAACTCTCAAAAAGCTATCCCTGTAGAGAATGTCAGGCAGGTGTTGTTCGTCAGCAGCATATTACTTATTTCACTTGGTTGAATGATGAGCTAATTACGGTTCCCAATTTTCCTGCATGGGTTTGTGACCTTTGCGGAAAACGGGATTATGATGAACGCGCAATTTCCTGGTTATCAATGTTACTCAATCCTAACGCTGGGCGTGCATCTACAAAGAAGAAAATTCAACCACAACATCGCTCAGGAAAAAGCGCACCCTCTGTTTCCAAATAATCTCCAAGGAGAAGAATATGTCTCTCGCCAATCCATCACGCACACATCGCTTTGTTCCCGTTGATATTCTCACAACGAGTTACCGTGTTGTAGGAAAAATGATGGTTTCGAACACCGGGATAATTGGACTATTGAATAACCCGAATACTTCTTTCATGGAAATTCATGATGCGCGTTTGGCGCGCATCCACATGCCAACAAAATTGGCAGATCATTTTGAAGTCATTCGTCTCGCCAAAACACATCTATTGATTGTCTCCTTGAATCGGCGAGATGATATTGGTCCCCAATCGCTGGTACGAGGAGGGTATGCAACCACAAAACAATATGAGGTTTTGGTAACAATGCAAAACTATGAAACTGAGGGGTCTATTGAGTGGCAAGGTCGTTTTGATTTCAGAGTGTTAATGGCAGAAGGGACCCGAGATTTCATTCCACTTTATAATGCCAAAGTAACGGGGATTTTGATTCCCACTTTAAAAATTCAATCATCCGTGATGCTTTTCAATCGCACACAAGTGGATTTACTCGGTTTGCTCAACCAGCGTAAAGATGCGGAAGAGTAGTCTCATTTTCTTATTCAGATTTCAAGAAAATTCCTTGACCTATCATGCGGGGAGTGTTAGAATTCTGCTCGCTTGATTTCCCCGCCCCCATCGTCTAGGGGACCAGGACGTGACCCTTTCAAGGTCAAGACCGGGGTTCGAATCCCCGTGGGGGCACCTCGCTATAGACACAGTATAAGTGTCAGCACGACCATTCGCCCACAGTGGCGATATGAGAGAAAAAAACGACCCTAACAGGTCGTTTTTTTGTTAACCAAGAACACTATTTGTTAGCTGTAAAATAGAAGACGATAACTACAACCGTGCTATACTTGGTGGGTAAGAAACAAAAACCGAGCAGTGCTGGAACACTCTCGGCTGGCCTACGCAGTGCGGCGTAAGGCACTTCAAGCTTAGCATAAAAACGCCGCTTTCTCAAATTGAGTTTGCGGTGCTTTGTTTAATAAATAAGGTATAAGAAATATCTCTCAACATGCCCCATCTCCTTGAGACAAGTAGCTATACAATCATCTAATATTTACGTATTTGGGGGAACTCCCCAGGCCACTAAAACTGGAGCATAAAAAATCACGATGATCCCTAACCTAGCAAATCCCTCCCAAATCTCTCAAGACGAAATCAATGCTATTCTCTGGAAAGCCTGCGATACTTTTCGCGGGACGGTAGATCCATCCGAGTATAAGAATTATATTCTGGTGATGCTTTTTCTGAAATACATCTCGGATGTGTGGCTGGATAAAGAAGCGCACTATAAAGAGCAGTTTGGCGAGGATGAAGAACGTCTCCGCCGCCGAATGGGACGTGAACGTTTTGTGTTGCCAGATGGGGCAGATTATTACTCGATCTATGAGCAGCGGGGGGAGAAAAATCTCGGTGAGATCATTGACATTGCTTTGGCGGCGATTGAAGAGACGAATATTGAGAAATTGCAAGGGCTTTTCCGGAATATCTCTTTCAACCCAGAAGCTCCTTTGGGACAACCAAAAATGCGCAATGAGCGTTTGAAGAAGTTACTGGAAATATTAGCGAACCCCAAATTAGATTTTTTGACCGGGGGTTTTTCTGGTGGAGAAATTTTTGAGTTTTTAATTGAGAAATTTCCCCACGCTGAAGGTAAACGAGGTGGTGAATATTACTCCCCCAAAAGCATAATAAAGTTAATGCTAGATATTGCTGAACCCCAAAGTGGAATGAGGATATATGATCCCGCAATGGGAACCGGAGGAATGCTCGTTCAGGCTAATGAGTGGGTTAAAGAAAATGAAAAGAGAGATGGAAATATTAGCTTGTATGGCCAAGATATTTCAGAAGAAGCTATATTCCTCTCCAGAATGAATTTACTCTTTCATCAAATATTCGATGCAACCATATTTTCCGGGGACACACTTTTACACCCGCAAAATATTGAAGGCGAAAATCTGCAAAAATTCGACCTGATACTCTCTAATCCTCCATTCGGCTTACGACTTGGGGAGCATCAAGTGTCCGAATTGCGTAACGATCCCTTTAATAGATTTATTTATGGTTCCCCGAGCAGCACTGCAGATTTTGCTTTTCTACAACACATAATCGCATCTCTTAGTGAAACAGGAAAAGCAATAGTTGCTGTGCCTTCAAGAGTGTTATTTGCTTCCGGGCAAGATGGGGAGATCAGAAAAGAAATTCTCGAGGATGATTTGATTGAGGCGGTTATTAGCCTTGCCCCTGCATTATTGAGCAACACAGCCATCCCCATGAATTTGCTAATCCTAAACAGAGCTAAAAGCGCATCTCAAAAAGGCGAAGTTCTATTTATTAATGCTTCGACAGAATATGAAAGGGCAGATCGGCATAGGAATACGATTACTCAAGAACAAATCACCAAAATAAAAAATATTTATCAATCACATAAAGAAGTCAAATCTTTTTCGCATATTGCAAAACTCGATGATATTCGCCAGCAAGAATTCAACCTACTTCCACTTCGTTATATAGATTTAATAGATATTTCCAATTTTCTTGGAGGAAATGTTGAATGGTTGCCAATCTCAAAAATTGCAGAAATATTTCCTGGATCACAGATTCATCGAGACGCTCAGGGGCAAGGTGAGATTGCTATTATTAAAGCTGCCAACATACTCAATTCGAGGCTTCAGGTTACAGAGTTAGATGTAATTCCTCTTCCTGAAGATACGAGTCGTATTCTATTTTCACAACAAGGAGATATTTTAATTTCAAGGATAGGAAACAAAAAATTCAACTTGTTTTATGTTGAAGAAGGGTTTGATGGGGCTATAGTACATCAAAGTTTATATGTTATCAGAGTAGAAAAAGCCTATCATTATCTTCGTAAATATATTGTTGAGTTTTTTAGGTCAGAAAAAGGGCAAGCAATACTAACAAAAAACATCATAAATATGGGAGCGGCACTTTCCCTACGAAAATCTGATCTCCTTAGAATAAAACTTCCAGTTCCCGCCAATAGAGTTATAGACCTACTGGGCAAATTACACGCTGTTGAAGAAAAACTTTTAGAGCGAGTAGAGCAAGCTCAAAATATGCGAGCCGATCTTTTCAACATAGATAACCCTAACACTGTACATACACGATTAGAAGAATTAAGTACTGGTGCCCATGTTTTATCATCAAGCTTAGTGCAATCTGATACTTTGGAATATCAGGTACGGAATTTTTATCCATTCCCGATTGCATTTTCATATCGAACTCTGAACAGCATACATGAAATATCAGAAAAATACACAGAGCAATTGAGAGTTGCTGAAAATCTTTTGGCATTTTTGGCAAATATCGGAATAGCATTGTGCCAAGCAAGCAAAGTTCTTCAATCTGACAAAAATAAAAACCTTACTGCAACCTCCTTGATCGAAAAATTTGGTGGAGGAATTTCGCCAGGGGACTGGCAGAGTATGGCTTACTCTTCAGGGGTTTTACTCAAAGAAGTAGATGATTACGCACTTGCAAAAAGTTTCTCGTCTCTCTGGTTTAAAGGTACTGGCCGAAAAGCATCGGCATTTACAAAAGACACAAATCGATTAGCAGTATTAAAAAATGATCATAAACATGATCGAGGCCCTAAAATTTCGAGTGAATATGAAAAATACTCGACCGAGGTTCAGACTATACTTGACAGATGCTATGAAGCGCTTTCTTTTATGGTCAAATATCCAATGCGTTCAATGGAAGCATTAGATATAGACTGGCGAACCAAAGATGCTGTTTTAGATACCTTGGTATATATTGGAGATCATCCTGGGCTAAGAAAAGAACGAGTATCCTACCATGAACCACTACCTAAAGGCTTACTGTATCTTGAACTTCAAAAAGATATTTGGATACCTTTATATCCTTTTATCAGTGTACAGATTTGCCCATCCTGCAAAACGCGAGAAACTTATTTTGTTGACAGATGGGATCATTCAGGAAGCAAAGTTAAGCTAAAGAGTTTTGAGCGTAGTCATATTCACGAGAGCAATGAAGATGCAAAAAAAGTAGCCGAAGACATGCAAGAATGGATCACAGACAATCTAAAGGTGCAGTAAACACATGACCACTCCCTCCTCCCAAATCTCTCAAGACGAAATCAATGCCATCCTCTGGAAAGCGTGTGACACTTTCCGTGGGACGGTAGACCCCTCTGAATATAAGAATTACATTCTCGTGATGCTCTTTGTGAAGTATATATCGGATGTGTGGCGCGACAAGGAAGAGCAGTATATGCAGCAGTTTGATGGGGATCAGGAGCGTGTTGAGCGCCGTATGAAGCGCGAGCGTTTTGTGCTCCCGAAAAATATGGGCTATTACTCGCTCTATGAGCAGCGGAATGCGCAGAATTTGGGTGAGATCATCGATATTGCTTTAGCGGCGATTGAAGAGACAAATATCGAGAAACTACAAGGGGTATTTCGGAATATCACGTTCAACTCTGAAGCTGCATTGGGACAGACGAAGCAGCGCAACGAGCGTTTGAAGAATTTGCTGAACGACTTCCACGACCCGCGTTTGGATATGCGTCCGAGCCGGATTGGCGGGCTGGATGTTATCGGTAACGCGTATGAGTACCTGATCGGGAAGTTTGCTGCTGGAGCAGGCAAAAAAGGTGGAGAATTCTACACGCCAGCCGAGGTTTCGCGTTTGTTGGCGATGTTACTCGATCCGCAACCGGGTGAACGGATTTATGATCCCACTTGTGGCTCTGGCTCGCTATTGATCAAATGCGCCGAAGAAGTGGATGGCGATGATTACGCCCTCTATGGGCAGGAGAGTAATGGCAGCACCTGGGCGCTGGCGATGATGAATATGTTTTTGCACGATGTGAGCCAGCCACATATCGCCTGGGAAGATACGATCCGCGCGCCGCAGCACCTTGAAGGCGATAATTTGATGCGCTTCAATGTGGTGACGGCGAACCCGCCTTTCTCGCTGGATAAATGGGGCGCGGGGACTGCGGCGAACGATCCCCATGGTCGATTTTGGCGCGGAGTGCCGCCCAAGAGCAAAGGCGACTATGCCTTTTTGACGCATATGATTGAGAGCACCTATGTGGAGGAAAGCCAGAACGGGCGCGTGGGTGTGGTGGTGCCGCATGGGGTGCTTTTCCGTGGGAGCAGTGAAGGGAAGATCCGTCAGAAGTTGATCGAAGAGAATTTATTGGATGCCGTAATCGGCTTGCCCGCCAACCTTTTCTTTGGGACGGGCATCCCCGCCGCCATCTTGATCTTCCGCCGCGCTCGTGCGGATAGAGGCGTGCTCTTTATCGACGCCAGCCGCGACTTTGAACAGAGTTCCGCTCAAAACAAACTACGCCCCGAAGATTTGGCGCGGATTATGGCCGCTTACAAAGCCCGCGAATCCGTCGATAAATTTGCCTATGTGGCGAGCTTTGAAGAGCTTAAAGAGAACGATTTCAATCTGAATATCCCGCGCTATGTGGATACCTTTGAACCAGAGCCCCCCGTCGATATGGGCGTAGTAAATACAGAAATCAGAAATTTGAAGGATGAGTTAGGCGTAGTGGAAGAAAAGATGGCGAGTTATTTGCAGGAATTGGGTTTAGATGAGTAAAGCAGATCTCCCTGTTGGATGGGAGACTATAAAACTTGGGGATGTATCTAAAAGGATGCATCAAGGGATTAATACAACTGCGGATAAGATTGAGTATCAAAACTCTGGTGTTCCAATAATTCAAGCAAAACACATAACATCTGAAACTTTAAATTTCGATGGGGCTCGTTTTGTATCACAAGAGACATTCGATAGCTATAAACAAAAATACTATCCGCGCATAGGAAATATCCTTTTTTCTAATATTGGCACCATAGGAAGGTCTTTGGTAGTTAAACAAGATGCTAATTTTTTAATTGCTTGGAATGCTTTACTAATAGAGTTAGTTGAAGGCTACGATCCATTTTACATAAACGCATATCTTCAATACCTTAATCGTGGGGGCTATTTTGAAAAGCTAAATACTGGGAATGCAGCAAAGTTCATAAACAGCGACAGCATGAAAAGTGTTGCCTTGGACATCCCTCCCCTACTCGAACAACGCAAAATAGCGAAAATTCTCTCCACCTGGGACGAAGCCATCGCCAAAACCGAGCAGCTCATCGCCGCCTTGCAAATCCGCAAAAAGGGTTTGATGCAGCGCCTGCTGAGTGGCGAAGTCAGGTTTGAGGGGTTTGATGGGGAGTGGCGGGAAACGAATGTGAAAAATGTCTTCACTCTAGGGCGAGGGAGAGTAATTTCTCAAAAATATATAGCCAAGCACTTAGGAGACTATCCTGTTTATTCATCACAGACATCAAATAATGGTGTGATGGGAAAAATAAGCACCTTTGAGTTTGAAGGCGAATATATTACATGGACAACTGACGGAGCAAATGCCGGAACTGTCTTCTATCGAAAAGGAAAATTTAATTGCACTAATGTTTGCGGAACTTTAAAAGCTCTTAGAGAAAACGAGATTGATCTCCGCTTTGTGGCGTATCAATTAGGCACAATTGCAAAACGATTTGTTTCCTATGTAGGAAATCCAAAGTTAATGAATCCGGAATTCCACGTCAAAATAAAATCACCATCAATTACGTCCAATTGGCGAGGAAATTTAATAACATTCTATATTTTATCGTTTTTCGTCACCAACAAGCCATGAATTTCCAGAATTTTCTT
>Ga0257119_1000673_pt1 | contig 29267 bp, 31 predicted proteins | sample SI112_200mmetaG_FD_190179 | JGI IMG/M metagenome (GOLD analysis project Ga0257119, IMG submission 190179) | Marine microbial communities from Saanich Inlet, British Columbia, Canada - SI112_200m | ecosystem: Environmental > Aquatic > Marine > Inlet | place: Canada: British Columbia | collected... | reverse complement strand
AGGTCAATCCCTGCGTCAACAACCCATCCACCATCTTCTAGAGGGACGATTTTTTTAATTTCTTGTTCGTCTTCGTCGCTAATTTCTCCAACAATTTCTTCAAGAACGTCTTCTAGGGTTGCCAGGCCAATAATGCTTCCAAATTCATTAAGGACCATGGCCATATGTTTTTGCTCGGAGCGAAACTCTTTTAATAGTTGGTTTACTTTGACACTTTCTGGAACAAATAATATTTGTCTTGCGATGTCTCTGAGTGTTTTATTTTCTTTGGTTTGTAGTAATACAAAAATGTCTCTCTGGTGTATCATTCCAACGATATTGTCACTTTTGTTTTCATATGCGGGAAGTCGTGAAAAACGATACTTGGAAAACATTCCAAGAGCTTCCTGAATTGAAGCTTTTATATTTATTGAAACTACATCAGCAGATGGAACCATAATTTCCTTGACCGGTGTCTGGCCTAATTCAAAAATACTTCTGAGCATACTTGTTTTTTGTTGGTCCATAAGACCTTTTTCGTCTATATAGTCAATCAAGAATTTGATTTCTTTCTCAGAGGTTATGGCTGCACCTCCGTCTACTTTGTTTCCAAATTTGTTTATAACAAAGTTTGAAAATTTAATAAGCGTAGTTACGAATGGATATAACATATAAAATGTTATATTTGTAAACCACAAGGTTGACTTGAAAAGCTTTTCGCCGCATGCTTTTGCTAAATTTTTTGGAATAATTTCACCAAAAATAAGAATAAGTATTGTTGCGACACTTATACCTACCGTAAACCCAAACCCATTTGACATCTCAAGTTTTACAAATAAGTTTTCTATTATGTCTGTTATTAGAGCTGCGGCTGCGGCATTTGCTAAGCTGCTTCCAACCAAAATTGTTGCTAGTACGCGGCTGGGATCTTTTTCAAGATATGAAAATAGGGAATGGTATTTTCCCGTAGCCTGCGCTAGCTCCTTTAGCTTGAAAAGACGAAGCGCCGTAATTGTTGTTTCTAAAAAAGAAAAAATTGAGCATCCAAAAAGGGCAATAAGAAATGTTACGAATTTGGGATATATAAGAAAATGTAGATCCATTTTAGAAGTTCTACCTCCTTAGTGTGGTTAGTTGGTTTTTTATAATAAGAATAACTTTAGCGAAAAATTACTTAAATGCAATAGCCTCGGGTCAGGCTCATCATTATTCTGATTCATTAGTGATATTTTCCAATTCTTTTTCAAAAAATGATTGTAATTTTTTGCTTCTTGATGGGTGCCTTAATTTTCGTAAGGCCTTTACCTCAATCTGTCTGATGCGTTCTCTTGTTACAGAAAAGTCTTTTCCGACCTCCTCTAAAGTATGCTCGGAAGCAACATCTATTCCAAAACGCATTTTTAAAACTTTTTCTTCTCGCGGAGTTAGGGTTTTGAGGACCTCTCGGACTCGCTCTTTAAGATCACTTGTTGCTACGCTGTCAGAAGGAGAAACATCATTTTCAATTTCTATAAAATCTTTAATAGAGGCGTCATCACTGTCTCCAACAGGAGTTTCTAGAGACACAGGCTCTTTAGAGATTTTTATAATATTTTTTATTTTTTTCTCATCAAGTCCAAGCTCTTTAGCCAGCTCAGTATGAGTTGGTTCTCTGCCATGTTCTTGTGAAAAAGTTCGTTTTATTTTATTAATTTTGTTCAACGTTTCTACCATGTGGACAGGGACCCTAATTGTTCTTGATTGATCTGCAATTGCTCTTGTAATTGCCTGTCTTATCCACCATGTAGCATATGTTGAAAATTTGTATCCACGTTCGAACTCAAATTTTTCAACAGCTTTCATAAGGCCAATATTTCCTTCCTGTATGAGATCCAGAAAGTGTAGTCCACGATTGACGTATTTTTTAGCAATGTTAACAACAAGCCTCAAGTTTGCCTTTGCCAGGTCATCCTTTGCTTCTTTGTCCCGTTGCTGTCCTGTTACAAGCTGTCCGTAAAGATTTAGAATTTCTTTTTCCGAAATGCCCATTTCAGCTTCATTTTTTTTGATTATTTTTTGGCTTGTGCGAAGGGATTTTTCTAAGTTCTCAATTTTTTCTTTTATATCGTTATTTGGTTTTTTTAGAGCTTTATACCCTTTTAAATTTGTTTCATTTGTTCTCAAAACAGTTCTTTGCTCGCGAATTTTGTTTATTCCTTTTTCTATTTTTTTGCCGAGCTTTCTAATAAATTTATTAGCGAGCTTAATTGACTGTATTGTTTCTGCTATTTTCATTTTGTTTTTCTTTACAGCACCTAGCATTTCTTTTTTCTTTGCTTCGCTGTCAAGATTTTTTCGGTAGCTTATGTAAATTATATTTTCGTTTGATATTAGAGTTTGGATTATTTCTATCGTATCAAGAAACATCTTTTTCTCTTCTTCAAGTTTTGGCAAATTTTCTTCATCGAATTCAGAAAATTGAATAATGTCTTTTAGCTGAATGGTACTTTTTTGTACTTTTTCACCAATTAAAACAAACTCTTTGTGAATAAATGGGAATTTAGAAACCGCCTCTATGCATTGGCGTTTGCTCTCAGCAATTTTTGTTGCTATTACGGTTTCTGTTTTTTTATTGAGAAGGGGAATTTTTCCTATGTCGCGAAGATAACATTTTACACTGTCAAAAATTTGTGTTGTGTCTGCAAATTCCTTTACATGCTCTTTCGAAGAGCCTTCTTCATCGTCATCGGTAATATCAATAGATGCGATAATTTTGCTTTTTATGGTTGATTTTCCTGTGTCTGCCTCGTCTGCTGATACTTCAGTAACGCTGCTTCCGCCTTCAAGCTCTTCTTGTGTTACAAGCTCAATATGTTCTTTTTCTAGTCGGTTTAAAAGTTCTTCTGTTTTGCTGTCGGATAAGTGGTTTTGTGTGCTAAACTCTATAACTTCTTCGTAAGAAAGTGTATTGCCGGCTTTTTTTCCTCGTTCAACAAGGCCGTCAATAATTTCTTTTTCTAAGTCGTGTTTTTCTTTTGTTAGTGCGTCAGGCTTTACAGAAGCTTTTTTATTTGTCATATAAGACCTTTATTTACCAATTTTGCTTTGAATGTTGTAAATTCAACCAGCAAATGTTCAACCATTTTTTTATCTCCATTCTCATTCGCTTGTGCCAACTTTAACTTTATGTCGTTGAGAATTTTTTTCCAATACTTTTTATAAAATTGCGACAAAAGCATTGTGTATGTTTTCTCTGAGGAGTCAGTTTCAAATTCCATCATAAAACGACTTGTGGTTGCTTGTTCATCTTTATCCAGTTCACCAAACCAAATATCTATGCCACACTCGTTGTGTTTTTCACACGTTTTCCGAATTTTTTTAAGGATGTTTTGCAGAGGTGAGGAAAGATATTCAAGCACGTATTGCTGATGCTCAGAAGCCAAAAACTTACTATCGTTAAGTATAGCAGAAAATAGTTTTTTTTCTAATGTTGGAATTTGCTTTAAAAGGTCCTTTTCTATTGGTGTTTCTGTTTCTTTGTTTTGCCTTGTTGACGAATAAGATTCTGTTCGTGGTCCATTTTTATTAAGCTCCTGTTTGAGAGAGTCGAATGGCAAGTCAAATGTTTGAGAAGCTTTTTGAAGCAAAAGATCTTGTTTTAAGCTGTCGTCGAGCCTTCTAATGATTGCTATAAATTTGCGAACTATTGTTAATTTTTGTTGCAAAGGGCTTGTCTGAGAAAAATTTTCACCTAAGGTATTTGTGAAAAAAGTGAAAATATTTTGTGCTGAGTTTGCAAGCTCCTGTATGTTTCCTCCTTTTTCCAAAAATGATGCTGGGTCATCTTGCGATGGTAGAACTATTACGTTTAGCTCTAGGTCAACACCCCAGCATAGTTCTGTCAAACGCAAAATTGCTTTTTGTCCTGCTGCGTCACCGTCATACAAAACGTATAGCTGTTCAGCATATCGTGATAGTTGCTTTAAATGTTCTTTTGTACAGGCTGTTCCTAGTGTTGCCACAGTATTTGTAAATCCGTGTTGCACCATTGCTACACAATCAGTATAACCTTCCACCAAAAAAACAACTTTCTGTTTTTGGATGCTTGTCTTTGCAAGATCTAGCCCAAATAGAAGCGATCCCTTTATAAAAAAAGCGCTTTCACGAGAGTTGTAATACTTTGATCGTTCGTCGTGCTCTCTAAAAACCCGTCCCCCAAATCCACAAAAACGACCCTGCGAGTCTTTTATAGGAAAAATTATGTGTTCTTCAAACGGAGAGTATTTGCTTCCTTGCCCATCAAAAAGAATGTTTGCTGTTAAAAGGTCTTTAACCAGAATGTTTTTTTTATTCATTTCTGACACAAGGCTGTTTATTGCTTTTGATCCGCCTGGAAAATATCCGATTTTGAATGTTTCTATGCTTTTTGTGTCGATGTTTCGGCTATTTATGTATTCCATTGGGGGGTTATATTTTTTGAGTTGTTCATGTGCCCACAGTGCTGCTGCACCGCACGTTGAAAAATACTGTTTTTTGTTTTCTAATTCTTCTTTGCTTTTTGCGATATCCGTAGACAAGCTTTCTGGAACAGAGATGTTATATCTATCAATTAAGTGCTTTGCTGAGTCAATTTGTGAACACTGCTCTGTTTTTGATATAAACGTAATTACATCCCCACCAGCTTGACAGCCAAAACAAAAAAAAATTCCCTTGTCGGGGCTTACTGTGAACGAAGCGTCTTTTTCGTGGTGGAAAGGGCAGCTTCCTTTTAGGTATGTTCCAGCTTTTCTTAGTGAAACATACTCCGAGACAACGTCGGTTATAGAAAGTTGTGATTTTATAAAATTGAAAAGATTCATGTTGTTTTACATTCTTTGCGTAAAAATGTTAGATATAAAAAACCACATAGTCCAACTATGGTCACTGCCAACGCACATATTTGGTCGATAGATAGAATAGAAAATATTTTAAAAAAAGAGCGATCTCCTCGCCAAAAATCTACGCTGAACCTTTCAAGGCCTGTCATAAACAAGTAGAGCATTGCAATTTGACCAGTCTTTGTAAACAAGTATTTTTTTCCGACAAGGATCACAATAAATACAAGTATAAGAGCTAAAATGCTATAAATTTGTGTCGGATGTATATGGACATGCAATGGGGCTTCGCATTGTGGGTTTGTGTATTGAATTGCCCATGAAAGATTCGATTTTGTACCGTAGCAACATCCGGCCAAAAAGCACCCGATTCGTGTAAAAATATGAACTATTGGAAGATAGGTTGCAATAAGGTCAAAAAAAGATAAAAATTTTATTTTTTTGTAATGCAAGTAGATTGGAATAACAATAAGGGCCGCAATTATTCCCCCAAGGGATGAAATTCCTCCATTCCAGAAGTCAAATAGGTCTACAATTGAATGAATTTTTTCATGTTCAGTTATCAGAGTTAGAATGCGTGCTCCAGAAACAACGGTGACAACTCCTACTACAAGCACGGTTGAAAAATCTTCCAAGCTTATAATTTTTGTCCGACGTTTGTCTTTGCTTATAAACCACATTGTTATAAAGAGTCCAAAGGCAATCATTGCGCCGAAACTGTTTATATACAACGGACCCCATATGTGTAGTATTTTAGGATACATATTTTTCCTAGAATGAGTTTAATTTTTACTTGTTAAGTATACCTGCTTTTGTGTTGATATAAAAGGTGAGAAAGTTGCTTGTTTAGTGTAAGGTTTTTTTGATTGAATTGTTGTCTGTGGTCTGACGAACCTTGAAAATTAAAAGGGAGACTGCCGCTGGGGTAATTCCAGGAATTAGAGTAGCTTGCTCAATGTTTTTGGGTTGATGTCGGATCAATTTTTCTTGTAGTTCTCTAGAAAGTCCTGGCAAATTTTTGTATACAAAATTAGTTGGTATTTTTAAGTTGCGATATTTTTTTGCGCGTTCTATCTCTTTGTGTTCTCTGTCAAGATAATCATAGTATTTAACGTCGGCATATAAATATTGTATGACTCTGTCTGGTAAAGGCTTGCCAATAAAATCTTGTACAGCTTGTTTGTCGCATACAATGTCCCCAAACGTTTTTAGTAATTTATTATTGTTATATTTTGAACGTAAGTTTTTTAAAGTTGTTTCTACAAATTCTTTTTCTTCTAGAAAATCTTTATAAAGATTTTCGTCGATCATGCCAAGTTCATATGCTTTTGGCATAAGGCGAATAAACACATTGTCTTGTCGCAAAATTAGTCTGCGTTCTGCGCGAGAAGTAAACATTCGGTAGGGTTCATCAATTCCCAATGTTACAAGGTCATCAATCATAACCCCGATGTAACTTTCGTTGCGGTCCAAAATAAACGGCTCTTTTTTAGAATGTTTTTGATGTGCATTAATTCCTGCAACAATTCCTTGTCCTGCAGCTTCTTCGTAACCTGTTGTTCCGTTAATTTGTCCAGCTAAAAATAGGCCACTTACGTTTTTGGTTTCAAGAGTATGTTTAAGTTGCTCAGGGAGAACAAGATCATATTCAATTGCGTAACCAGGGCGTGTCAAAATTGCATTTTCAAACCCCTTTATGCTGCGTATAAATTGTTCTTGAACATTATGAGGTAAAGATGTTGAAATTCCATTTGGGTAAATTTCGTCTGAATTTACGCCTTCTGGTTCGACAAAAATTAGGTGAGAATCTTTGTTTGGAAAATGGATTAATTTTGCTTCAATAGAAGGGCAATAGCGTGGCCCTTGGTGTTTGATGTCTCCTTGATAAATTGGGGACAGCTCTTTGTTTTCTAAAATGATTTTATGGGTTTTTTCGTTGGTGTAGGTCATAAAGCAGTCGTGAGGCTTTTTGGTTTTGTGTGGATAAAATTCAAAAAGATATTCTAGGCTGTCAGCCTTTTGACGTTCAATTGAGCAAAAGTCGATACTTGATTTTAACAATCTTGGTGGGGTTCCCGTTTTTAATCGGGTTGTTTTTATGCCAAGAGCCTGTAGGTTTTCTGTTAAATTGTGTACAGCTTCTTCACCCTCACGTCCGGCATGTTGGGTTTCGCGGCCTACATATGTTACCCCATTTAAAAATGTTCCAGTTGTAAGAATTACACAAGTAGCGTAGTAGGCTTGCCCCTGCTTTGTTTTGACTCCTTGAATTTCTTTTTTGTCGTTTGTGATTAACTGCTCAACGGTTGCCTGTGTAATGGTCAGATTTTGTATTTTTTCAAGGGCTTTTATACTTTGTGCGCTATATTCAGACTTGTCTATTTGAAGCCTAAGGCCATGAACGGCTGGTCCTTTACGAGTGTTGAGCATACGGGCTTGAATGTATGTTTTGGTGCAGAGCTTTGGCATTAATCCACCAAGTGCGCTTACTTCATAGACAATATGACCTTTTCCAACGCCGCCAATGGCAGGATTGCAGGGCATGGTACCTATGCGATTTGTGTTAAGAGATATAAGAAGTGTTTTTGAACCAAGTTTCGCTGCCGCATGTGCAGCTTCAATTCCAGCATGGCCACCGCCAACAACAATAACATCAAACTTATTAATCATAAAAAACCGACTTGGAAAAATTGGTTAACAAAACCTCACATTAACACTTTAATTATACTGTATTTTGAGTGTTATGAAAAATTGGCAAAAAAAGGGCCTCCACACAAGTGGAGGCCAAGTAAAGATTCTAATCTATGCTAATCCGGCTGTAATAGCGGTTAGCTTTGCAATAAGGCCCCAGGCTCTCATGTCTGCGGCAAATTTTGTTGCTAAACTTGATATTTCACGAACAATAGCGGTTTTTTCTGTTATTGGGTCAAGAGTAACAAGCTTATCTGCTAAGGCCCTAACCGTTTTGCTATGTTTTTTTGATGCTGCGTGAACTTGTGTGTGTATGTGTTCGACTATTGCGCCGTAGCCTTTTTTCCCTTTAATTTGTTTTGCTACACTTGTTGCAAGTTTTCTATCGGCCCCCGTCGTTTTGTCTGCCTTTGTTATGAAAAATATTCCGGAACCGAGCAAAAGAATTGAAAATAGAATTGTCTTTTTTGGTAACTTCATAATTACTGCCCCCTAAAAAATGGTTTTTCCTTTTTTACTACCCTAACTAATTTTTATTATATAAAGCTTATTGTTTGAAAATCTATGGTTTTACATTAAAAATCCCGGGGGCCTTGGGCCCTCGGGAATGTTTTCTGGAATAATAATGTGTTCGATATGTACCTCGCTTTGATAACCATCCATCCCCCTTATACGTGATAATTGGGAAATTGTTCGAGATATTGAACAAGATAAGAATAAATTTAGAATTTGATACGGTTAATTAGACTTTTAACGTTTACGTTACTAGGAAGATGTTTTTTATGTCGAATGAGTCCTAAAAGACCTCTAACTGATGTTGCTCTTTGTGTGCTTGTGAATGCAGAAACAACGTTTCGTTGTGCAGGTGTAAATGTTGCGTTAAACTTTCTTGCTCTTTTTTCAAAATTACCGACTACTGTGCTCCATGTTTGGCCGTTACTAATAGCTTTTGATAGCTCTCCACAGAGTCTAGCAAACATGTTAGGCTTAACTGTTGTTGTAGAAGCAATTACTGTCGCCAAGGCGACAAAGAAAATAAATTTATTTTTCAAATATTTATATTTCATTTTTAAATTCCTTAAAATAAATAATTTCTAAAAAAAAGAATCTATTCTTTTAGACATTACATAGAAATAAGTGTACCTTTTTTGAATATTATGTCAACCTTTATGGGGGTGCTGTTAGGGTAAAAAGCTTATTAATAAGACGTATTAGGGCAAAAGTTTATGCCGCATTTTATAGTAAATCTGGAGGAATATGTTATATCATTTGTCGTTGTATCTTCTTAAGCATAATTCTTTCTTTAATATTGTTCATTATGTTAGTTTCCGTGCAATAGCCTCTCTTATAAGTGCGCTGTTCTTTTCTATTTTATTTGGAAAGTGGTTTATAGGAAAGTCTAAGAAAATGTTTCCGTCTCGTGCCAGGCCGTGGACTCCAAAAAGAGTTAAAAATAGAGATCACATGCCAACAATGGGTGGATTGCTAATTTTAATGTGTGTTATTTTAAACACTTTGCTTTGGGCCAATTTATTCAAGTATGAGGTTTGGATTTTTCTTTTATGTTTGCTTGGGTTTGGTGTGATAGGATTTGTCGATGATTGGCAAAAAATTCACCATGACGATGGGATTAGCGCTCGCCTAAAGCTAGGGCTCCAGTTATTTGTTGGCATGGCTGTTGTTGCGTTTTGGTTTGCATTTTCACCTCCAAGTACACAAATTTGTATTCCGTTTTTTAAAAATTTTCAACCAGACCTTGGATTGTTTTTTATTTTGTGGGTTGTTTTTATTTTGGTTGGCGCAAGTAATGCTGTTAATTTGACTGATGGCCTTGATGGCTTGGCAATCGGATCTCTTATTAGTAATTTTTTTGCATTTTCAATTATTGCCTATTTAGCTGGTCATATTTCTTTTGCATCCTATCTTAATATTCCATATGCTGGCTGCGAAGAGTTGGCTGTTCTTGGGGCGATAATGGTCGGAGTGTCTCTAGGGTTTTTGTGGTACAACACATATCCGGCGCAGATTGTTATGGGAGACGTTGGGTCATTGTCGTTGGGTGCTGGGTTGGCGTTAATGGCGCTTATGAGCAAACAGGAGCTTTTGCTTGTAATTTCTGGGGGACTGTTTGTTGTTGAAACAGTTTCGGTTATTATTCAGGTTTTGTCGTTTAAGTTTCTTGGACGAAGATTATTTAAAATGGCTCCATTACACCACCACTTTGAGCTTTTAGGATGGCAGGAGTCGAAAATAACAATAAGATTTGCTATAATATCAATTGTTTTGACTTTGCTTACGCTTATTACATTAAAGGTTCGGTAGAGTATTTTATAACTTAAAGAAGGATGGTTTTATGTTTGATAAGGTTAGTAGCTTTAGTGTCCACCACAAAGCTTTGTTTGCTATTGGTTTGTTTATTGTTGTTTCTTTAGCTTCTGTTTCTTTTCAGGGTCTTATTGATATGTGGGCGCAAAAAAGTAAAAAGAAACAATTTATAAGATATCTTTCTTGTTTTGTTTTTAGCTTTATTTTTTATATCATTTTGCACTATGCAACGACAACTTCATTGGCTAGTGATTTCTAGTGATTTTATGTTGTGGAAAACACAAACCCCGGCTTGAAAGCCGGGGTTTATTATTAGGGGCAGTAAAATTATTTTTTTATTAAAAAAAGGCTTATCTTTAACCTTTTATGGTCATGGTAATTTAAAAAACAAAAATATTTGTTATAATCTAAGCTGTTTTGAATTTATTTATTGAAATTGCAATATTTGTTGTTTTAATACGAGGGTTTATGTTTGATAAAATAATTCAGCTTAGTCTTTGCGACAAAGTTTTATTTTTTCTTTTTTTTCTTTGTATTTGTGCTATTTCACATTATCTGTGTTGTTTTATTGATAAGTATGTGAAAACAAAACGATATAATACGATTGCAAGACATTTAGTTCGTTTTAGCATTGGTTTAATTTTGATTTTTGTATTGCATTTTTCATAAAAATGTCTTAATAAACTTTATTCCCTTTTTTGGTAAGTGAAAAAGTTATAACTCCCAAAGTTAAAATTGATAGAAATAGGCAAAGAGAGAATACGTTTGCTGTTGCTATAAAGCTTTGCACTGTTGAGGCTGCGAGTATAAGACAGTTTCCAATTGCTAAAATACAAATGCTTTTGCTTGCGTTTATCTTATTTTTGATTATTCCCATTCCAAGAGAAATTATGCTTATTGTATATGCTATAATGCATCCGAATGCTCCAATTTGTTGAAGTGGAAGTTGGTTGCCGGTTGTTATTAAAATATAAAAAAGGCATATCAAGCCTTCAGCTAAAACGCATAGGTAGGCAATGTTGTGTTTGTTGAAATTGTTTAATTTTCTAAAAAAAGCAGATTTGCTGTCATTTGCAATGTGATAAAGGTTCCAATTATTGCTGAACATAATTCCGTAGGCACCACCTAACGAAGAGGCTGCCATGGCTGCGTACATGAGAGCTTTTATGTGCGGGGCAATTGTAGCAAACTTTGCCAACAAAGTTCCTATCATAATTCCGTATAGTTGAGAAAAATGAGAAAGTGTTGCTACGTTTGTTCCAATTGATGCGAATGCGGCAAATTGGTAAAGCAGGCAGGTGCAAACGGTTATTACGTAAGATATTATGATTGCTCTTGGCGCATTTTTTTCTGCGTTCTCAATTGATTGACTTAATGAGCAGCTGGCCTCAAACCCACTAAATGCATATACAACTAATGCAAGAGTTGCTGGGAACCCGGACCATATTGCGTTTTCAAAATTAATGTTTGCGTGGTTATAGATTGCAAATCCTCCAAGAATGACAAATAAAATTGGAATAACTTTTAACATAAATAAAATAGCCTGGATTTTTGTACCAGTTTTTATGTTAAGCGTATTTAGTACAACAAACAAAATGATAACAAATGAATCAATGGCAAGTGCCGGTATAATTTTTAACGTTGGTGCAAATGCATACAAAGTTGTAGTGAAGATGTGAATCATTAATGTGCATGATGCTAGTTTTCCCCAAAAGTAGCTCCAGGAACTTAAAAATCCTGCAAAAGGGTGAAGCAATGTTTTTCCGTATGCGTAAAATCCTCCGGAGGGAATTGCCGAAACCAATTTTGCCATTGAAAGAACTAGCGGAAGCATTAAAATTCCAACCACTGCGTAGCTTAGAAAACCCAGGACTCCTGAAAGTCTTGAAAGAACAATGGTATTGATGAAAATTCCAACACCAAGCATTATATTTACATTTACCAGTATGGCTGTCCATAAAGGTATTTTGTTTTCTTTCATTGTTATTTGCTCCGTAAAAATTATTTTTAAAAATTTAAAAATAGTATAACATTATCCTGCATTTTAGAAGGAAGTCGATGAGAGATAATTTTTTTTCTGTTCCGTTAAAAATTTCTAACAATAACTTTAGAACTGGTAAACATGGTTACACGTGGGGGGTCCATGCGCAAAACTCTTATATTCTAAAAACTCTTGGTTTAACAAATAAAGATCTTGGAATTGAGCCCGATGAGCCGGTTGCTGAGTGGTGGGTTGTTTCAGACGATGTTCGGTTTCCTTCTGAGGTTGAGTTGAAGGATGGAAAAGTTGTTTCACTTACAAATATTTTGCATGAATATCCAACGGAAATTTTGGGTGAAAAGCATTTTCAAAAATATGGTGCTTACCTTGGTTCAATATTGAAATTAATTGACCCAGCTTTTTCGTTGTCGGTGCAGGTTCATCCGGCAATTGGGCATCCTTCCAGGCCACCAAAGCCGGAGGTTTGGCTGATAGAATCATCAATTGCGCCATTATACCTTGGGTTTAATCAGAATTTGTCCGGTAAAAAACTAGAGAAAATTTTTCAGGATGGAACTTTAGAATCATATTTGTATGAATATATGGCAAAAAAAGGAGAAAGAATTTGTGTTGATGGAGGGCTTGTTCATGCAATTAGGGGTGGATCAACTCTTTGGGAATGGTCTTATGCCCCAACAAAAAATGATTCAAAATGTGGTGATATAAAAAAGGCTACAGTTTCATTGTGGGACAGGACCGATGGAAAAAATCCTCGTAAAGGAAAAGAAGATATAAATGGCTCTTTAGATGTTTTGTCTGATGCACATTTACGTTGCAATAAAAATGTTTATAAATTGTTGAGTGTGCCTTCTGTTGTTTCAGAGTCTATAAAATTGTATTCCGATGGTTCTGGTAATGAAATTATTCAAATGTTTAAAACTTTAGAGTTGGTTATAAATGAATTAAAGGTTTTGTCTTTAATACATTTAAACGATTTTGAACAGGGCTTTCAGATGTTTGTCAAAAGTGGTTCGGTAGACGTTTGTGATGTATCTGGAAAAGTGTTAATTAGTCTTAAAAAAAATGACGCGGTGTTAGTTCCCGCGTCATTAAAAAATATTTGTATCAAAAATAAAGGACAGTTGTTTTCGAAAATTTTTGTGTGGAATGCTGTTTTATAATTTAACGTTGTCTGTGTAAAAAGGCGCGTGCTGCTAAAGTAGCACCGAATAATGAAACTACCAATGCAATTTTCTTTGCTCTTGTGTTTGCCAATGGTGGTATTCTGCGAGACAAGCTACCCATTGTTTCTTGAGTAAAATCTTCTAACCTGAATCTTTGTAATCTAAAAAAGTTTCTTAGTTGAAATTTTTTATCCTCTAGGTAAGGTTTTATTTCTTGGTATTTGTCCATGATAAAAAATGTTGTGCTTACTCCTAGGCCTCCAACGAAAAAAACGTTTGATAGTATAAATGGCACAAGTATTGGGACGGTGATAAATCCTAAATAAGGATGATGGATAATAAATCCGATCATTTTGCGTGATGGAAAAAATAGAACTTTAAACATAAATTTTGTAGTTATTCCTGCTATGCGTAAAGCGGGAAACATTTTTTTTGCGTATGCTGCGCTTATTGTTCCGGTGCCTATAACAATTGGTTTTATAACACCGCTAAAAACTGTTCTGGCAAAACCACCTTTTGTTTGTTGTTCTGGAAAATCTGGCGCTGTTGCACATTGAACTTTACTTGTCTTTGAAAAAACTGAGAAAAGAAGAAATGAAAAAACTAAAAAACTATAATATCTTTTCATGTTAACCTCCATAAAAATATTACTTATAAATATAGCTTTTTAAAGTCTTTTTGTCAAAAAAGTAGCCCCGCATAAATAACGGGGCCATTTTTTCTTTATTTATCAGATAATATTTTTACCAAGCGCCTCGTCTTTGGTCAATGCGCCTTCCTCCGCGCGCTTTTGGGGCTACTCTCGCAGGCATTGTTTGTCTTCTTAGTTTTGTATCGCGAGCCCTTCGGGCTTCTTTTGTTTCTGCATTTCGTTTTAATCTTGCGGCTTCTACTGCGGTAGGGCCTGGACGGCGGGCGCCCATTGGCATTGCTCCAATGTTAAGCGCAAAAAGAGAGGATAAAAATATAGCTGCAATAATTTGCTTTTTCATAACAAAAAACCTTCTTGTTTTAGTAGTTTTAACACTTTAGATTACATAGTGTAATTATTGATAAGCTAAAAATCAAATTTTTATTCACTTGCGATATACATAGCTATTGAGCCTGCAATTGAAGCGTTAAGGCTTTCTGCTTTTCCTGGCATAGAAAGTGTAATTTTTTTATCACACATCGATAACATTTCATTTGATATTCCATGTGCTTCGTTTCCAATTACAATAAATGAATTTTGAATATTTTCTTTTGTTGGCTTATCTCCATCTTTTGCAACAAGAGCGCAAATTGAAATGTTATCTTTAAGATTATTTATTTCTTTGTAGTCTGATTTGTATATGTTTACAAGTCCAATTGTTCCAGCTGTTGATTGAACAACTTTGCTTGACCATTGGTCGGCACCATCTACCAGTATAATGTCTTTTATGTTAAATGCTGCGGCAGATCGAATTAATGTTCCTAAGTTTCCTGGGTTGGAAATATTTTCGCAAATAATTCCAGATTTTATATTTTTTATTTCTTTTTGTGTTGGAATCTCAAATTGACACACAATTCCGCTTGGTGTTTGTGCTTGGCTTATGGCTTTTAGAACGTTCTCTGAGACGATTGTTTTTTGCTCTTCTTTTACTGATATTTCTATTTTGTCTGTGCAAAAGCAATTTATCAACTCAAGGCCAGCATCTATAAGAGTTGTGCATGCTCTGGTGCCTTCGGCTAAAAATTGATTATTTTCCTTGCGGTATTTTTTGTTGTGAAGTTTTTTAATCTCTTTTATTAGTGGGTTTGCGGTTGATGTTATTTTATTCATATTTTGTCCTCTAAAATTTTTTCTCTTAGGTTTTTCATATACTTAATCATGAAGTGTACATTGTGTATTGTCGCAAGAGTATACGCCGTAAGTTCCTTTGCTTTAAATAGGTGATGTATGTATGCGGCGCTATAGTTTTTGCATGTTGAGCATGAGCAATTTGGATCAAGTGGGCCAAAATTATTTTTGTTTTTTATGCTAACAATTTTTTGTGCTCCCTGCGTGGTGAATGCAAGTCCGTGTCTGGCGCAGCGTGTTGGGTGTGAGCTGTCCATTGTGTCTATTCCAAGTTCAATGCATGGTATAACAGATTTTAAATCCCCAATTCCAAGAAGGTGTATTGGGCGTTCTGGTTCAAGCTGGGGTGTAACAAATTTAACAAGATCAAAAAGTTGCTCATGATTTTTTCCAAGACTTCCACCTATTGCAAATCCGTCGAATGGTAAGTTGTTTGCAAATTTGCAACTTTCAGTTCTAAGTTCTCTGTCAAGGCCCCCGTGTATAACTGTATAAATTGCCTGGTTATTTGGATTTTTAAGATGTTCATCTAATGATCGCTTTTCCCAACGATGAGTTCTTTCAACCGATGCTTTTAATTTTTTTTGATTTACATGATACGGAGGAAGTTCGTCAAACGTGACAATAATATCTGCGCCCAAGTCTTTTTGAGCTTTAATTGATGTTTCTGGTGTTAAAACAACTTTGTCCCCATTTATGTAAGACCTAAAGGTAACACCGTCTTCTGATATTTTTATGACTGTTGAGTCATACTTTTTTTGGCCTTTGCTTTTTAATTCGTCGCAAACACTTCCGTATGCCAGGCTAAAAACTTGAAATCCACCAGAATCGGTAATGATTGGTTTTGGTCTGTTTATAAATTGGTGGAGTCCTCCAGAATTTTTTACAATCTTTGTTCCTGGTTGAAGCATTAGGTGGTATGTGTTGCAAAAAATTAAGTCTTGCTCCATCTTATTTAAAACGTTGTTTTCAACCGCTTTTATGGTTCCGTTGGTTCCAACGGCAACAAAGGCTGGGGTTTTAATTTGACCATGTGGAGTGTTTATTATTCCTGCGCGAGCTTTTGATTTTTTTGATTGGTGAACAATTTCGAATGAAAATTGATTATTCATTTTCTGTAATTTCTTCCTTTGTTACAACTTTTTTTGCAAACGCAACAATTGGTGTTGAAAAAACAATGACAATAACCTTTATAAAGAAGCTTACAATAATTATGTGAATAATGTTTCCGGCAATTTTATATAGTCCAAGAAAGCTAAATAGAACGGTGTCGAGCAATTGTGACAAGACAAGAGATCCGTAATTTCTTAAAATAAAAAATCTGTTTGAAAACCATTGCTTTAACAAGCCAAAAATATAGCAGTCAAAATGTTGGCTAATTAGGTAGCTTATAAATGAAGCGGTTATTATGCGTGGTGCATATTGCATAATATGGTTAAATGCTTTTGATGTTGTGTCGTATGAATTTGGAATATATGCGCAATGAAATTGTGTCATACACAGATAAAAAATGGAGCAGATAAAGCTTATCCATATTGTTTTTTTCGCTATGCTTTTTCCCCAGTATTCTTGTAAAAGATTTAACCCAAGTCCAATTCCAACAGAAAAAATATCAGCGCAGGTAACCGAATATCCAAAAAGATCAATTTGTTTTACAACAAACAGGTTGCTCAAAACCGCCATTAGACATATTAAACTTATAACAAGTTCCTTGCGGTAGGCTACGGCACCAAGCAAAGAAATGCCAATTGCTACAGAATGTAACAAAAATAAAAATGTATTCATCCAGAAAACCTCCAAATAAAAGACGTGCAATTACAAATAATAATAACATAGGCATAGATTTTTTCTACCTTTTTTGTAAACTTAGCTACCATTGTTGGGGAAGTTTCTTAAAAAATTAAAGCCATTGGTGTGTGTGAAAAATCTAAAAATTTTTCTGATTATTTGTTCACTTTGTTTTTTTATGATGCATAATATTTTTCCAGCGTCTGTTGGTGACAGGGTTGATCCGCGAATGCAGACTGTTGCCGAGCTTCAATATGAAATAGCCGCTGCAGAGGCCGCGTCTGTGAAGGCGTTTGAGGAAGATGTTGATGCGGGAGGAGACCTAAACGAGGCATGGAGATTGCATGGAGAAAGATTTAAGGTTATTAGTCAAAAGAAAAAAGAATTAGAGGCGATGCTTAAGAGGGGACCTGCTAGGGCTTAAAAATAAACTTTATTATGTTGTTAAATTATTAATTTTTTGTAGGAGGTATTCATGAAAAAAATATTATTTTTTGTCTTTTGTGGTTATTTGGCTTTTTTTAATGCTTGTTCTTTTTGTTCAGATGGTTCGGGAAAAACATTGGAGGAAAGTATAAAAGAGATTGGATCGCAAATAGCTTCAATGTGTTTAACTGCAAACACACAAAAAGAATTAAATGAGGCAGCTGGAATGGAGCTTACAGAGGTTGCTCTTAGATATAATATGGCAATGGAAATAGTGGACGGCCTTGTTGAGAGAAGAAACAAATTATTATTTGCTATTGGAGGAAGAAAAGCTGTTGTAAGAGGCGCCTTGTATGAATAAAAAGTTAATACTTTTTATTGTTTTTGGGTTGATCGCTTTTAACGGTAAAGTTTTTTGTGCAGAGGCGGCCGCAGCAAAAGCTTTAAAAGAGTTTAAGGTTGATGGCATGGATTATGGTATTGGTGATACTGTTGACGAGGGAGATTTTGGACGAATTGTTGAACAATTTAATCTTCAACCCACAAGACTATTTTGTCAGGATAATATTATTACAGAAAATCTTTTAGAACAATATGAAAAAGAAGCTTTTGTTGTAGTTTCGGATGATACATCTTTAATATTTTATTGCACATTGGATGGGGCTGCTAGGGCATTCAACGCTGTTTGGGGAAAAGGAGTTCGCTTTCACCCTGGGCAAAATTTTGGGCGTGTGTTTAGAAAGAAGCGAAAATAATTTTATAATTTTTATTTAGGATGATGGTTTTGTGATTATAAAATATAAAGACATTATAATTGGTTTTGTTTTTGTCTTTTGTTTGTTTTGCTCGCTTGAGTTGTTTTGTCCTAAAGATCGAAAATTTATTCCAAAAGGAAGTGTCTGGGTCGCTTGTGGTGATGGCGTTTTATACAACTGCAAAAATTATGACGCTGGAGATGTGATAGATTGTTTTGAGATTGATGATGAAATGGGCTTAACAAAGGGTTGTTTAATTCAATTGCCGTTGAATGATTATTCGGGGCGTGTTGCGGAAAAATGTGAAGAAATTGCGTATGTTAAGCGCGTTTGCTTTTTATCTGTAGAAAGTTTTGTTGAATATTGGTTTTCTCCTGAAAAAGCCGCGGAAACCCAGTGTTTTATAAGTCAATTTATCTAGTAAACTATAGACTTTTATATTATAAAAATTGTAATATAAAAATATGCTTATGTGATAATTGAGTTTTTATAAGAGGAGTAAAAAGAAGGAATTAGTAAAGAGTATTAATAGTTTTGTTTTTTTTAAAAGGAGACCTGATATGAAGTATAAAGGTTTAATTTTCGCAATTTTGTTATCCAGTTCTTTTGTTATGTTAAAGTCAGAAGTCGTTACTATAGGAACAGCACCACCTCCAGGTCAAGGGCAATTACCACCTCTAACTAAGCTAGGTCAAATGACCAGTTTTATTTCAGAAAGCATTATGACTCCTGAAGAAGCTTTAGATAAAGCAAGGTCTGTTGTTAAGGGATTTCGCAAAATGGCTGCAAGCAACAGTTTAATTCTTCAAAAGTATCATAGCCAAGCGAAGCTAGTTCTTAATGTTTTAAAAGCATATATTCCTATTTTAAGACTTAAGTCTTCTAGCGATATTTTAAAACAAAACTTAATTATGTTACAGAATGCTTCTGCAAGTGGTGTTCGTATTACATTAAACTATATTAAAAACATTTTACTTAAGATGCAGGCAAGTAAAGACCCAGTAGTTAAAAGGTTTTTATTGCGTTCTGGTTTGAATAGTTTGATTGCGCCTCCTGCAATTGCGCCTCCTGCAATTGCGTCTCCTGCATATACTTACACGGCAAACAAGAATTTTACAATTGGTAAGACTAAGTACAAAAAAGATGTTGTAATTCCAAATGTTATAGCACAAAAACTTACTAAAAAACATTATACCGTATCTATGAGTTGTGGCACATTCAGTCCAACTTATATACCAATGGAGTGTGGAGATAATAAAATTACTAAAGATGCTTATATTGTTCATGTACCACCGACAGGTATTATGGGTGGCTCTACCACATATTATTTTGCAAAAGGATACAGCAAATTGTCTGGTAATAATATTTATGGAAAACCTATTCCAAAGCCAGTAGCCTATCATCAGCCTGTAGATACATCAAAGCCAGCGTCGTTAGGTGCTTCAGAGTCAGTAGTTGTTCCACAATAAGGTTCCACATAACTAAATAATTATATAAGTTTTGTTAAGGCCGCAACATTGCGGCCTTTTTTTTTGCAAAAAGATTAATTTACTGGCATTATTTTCCCTAAAGTAAAATATTTTAAGGAAAAAAATATGAAAAAAGCATTCTTCTTTTTGGCATTTTTATTTTTTGCAAATTCCATTGTTCCAGAAGACGTTATAAGCTTGTCTATAGCAAGTGAGTATGACCCGTATTTTAAAGGTGTAGACCTTTTTAAACGAGGTGCTTTGGGTGGAGTTACACTAAGCTTTTCTGCTATAGAAGAAGTTGCAATTAAAGCCGGTCTTAAAAGAGTTGATATTTATGGAGAAATAAAGGAGCCACAACAAGCAGGGTTTGAAGATTTTTTATTTTTGTGTGCTACTACGGCACCAATTACAGTCGGTTGGAGTTCTGTGACAGTTCGCAAATCGCTTACGTATTTTGTAAAAAGGGAAGACTTAGGTCTTTTAAAATCATCCGCTTCGGAGTTTGGTAAGGGTTTGGTTTTAAAATTTAAGGCTGAAGGCGATGGTGATGATAAAACAGCAGGGGTTTATGATAGGTTTTGTCTTTACAGTGGGGTTTGACAAATTAAAGCTTCTTCTATTTTTTGTTTTTAGTTTTTTTTTATAATCGAAGGATTTTTTTTAATGAATAAAAAGTTTATATGTTTACTTTTTTTGTTAACGGGATGTTTTTTTGTTGCTAGTGCTATGGATGTAAGTTGTGGGCTTTGCGTTGTGCATATTCCTGTTAGTTATGGTGAAAAGACGTTAGCGATTGGCTCAAGAGTTTTATTTAAAACGGCAGAGGCGATAGCTGAAGAAAATGGTCTTAAAAGAGTGGCATTTTGTCCGGGACTTGAGACATTTTTAATTGATAAGGGGTATCGCATGGCGGCGGCGGAGCTTTGTCGGCTAAGAAAACTTTGTGAGTCTGAGCCTACAATGGTTATGCCTGTTTTAAGTCAAAGAGGTCTTTGTAGTTGTGTTTATTATGTTGATGACGTAGATGCGGATTATTTTTTGGAGGAACAGGGTAAGCTTATTCCTAAAGATCTTTTTCAACAATAATTTTTTTAAAATCCTATTAGATTGATGTATGTTTTGTTTAGGGCTGACTTCGTTTGCACAGGGTTATCCAGTGGTGTATTGAATGGGTTGTCTTTGAATGGTGCAAATGAACATTATTTTGTGTTCGTATACGTCCCGTTCGACTCGGCATTATGCCTCGCTCAGGGCATTCGGACATTATTATGCTCATTTTGCTCAGTACGAACGGATAAAAACAAGCTGGATTTTGAATTTTAAGTGTCTACAAAAAGGTTGCAGGGTCATGGCACTCTGTATAAGGTTAAAAACTGTTCGCACAGGGTAATCCAAGGGCGCATCGCATGGGTGTTTTTGGACGGTGCAAATGAACTTTATTTTGTGTTCGTATACGTCCCGTTCGACTCGGCATTACGCCTCGCTCAGGGCTATCGGGCATTCGCGTTGCTCATTTCGCTCAGTACGAACGGATAAAATCAAGCTATATTTTGAATTTTAAGTGTCTACAAAAAGGTTGCAGGGTCATCGCACCCTGTATAAGATTAAAACCCGTTCGCACTGAGTGAGGCCGTAGGTCGAATCGAATGTGAGCGAACGGATAGTAGCGTATATACGAGCGGGAAAATTTATTTTATTAATGGATATTTTTTAAAGCCAACAAGTTTACATTCAGGTTGTGGGATAAGCCCGAACTTTTTGTAACACATTTTTTGAATTTCTATTGCCAGATCAATTATATTATTTGTATTTGTTCCTATTTTTGTTGCTAACATGTTTGGGTGTTTGTGTGAGACATGTGCCCCACAAATGTTTAGGTTGCCAGCAATACAAAGCTTTGAAAGATAATAAATAACATTAGTTGTTTTATTATTTGTAAGCTCTACCTCTTTTTTTGTAAAATTGCGAAAGAAAAAACCACAGGTTCTTTTTGTTGGGTATCTTGATTTTCTTTGTCGAATAATTTCATCATGTCTGCCTTTGGCGTAGGCACATTCTAATTTTGTTCCTGGTTTTAATTTAAATGTTGTGTCCAATAAGATATGGTTTTCGTTTTTTAGCTTTGATGTGTTGTATCCAAAATTGAACCATTTTTGCTCAACATTGATAATTTTATTTGTTGATTTTTCAAGGATTTTTGAACATGCAACATAGTCTCCAATATTTTTTGAAAAGTATTTTATGTTGTTGCAAAGCGCGCCACCAACAGAGGCCGGTATATATGCAAATTCTTCAAGGCCAATAATACTGTTTTTCATACAATATTCTATAAGTTCAAAAATTGTTGCTCCTGCCTGCGCGTTTACCAGAACATACGATTCATAAAAAATGTGGGAGATTCTTTTCATTTTAGGTGTAATTACTATTCCATCAAAACCATCATCGCTAATTAGTACATGTGCTCCTTGCCCAAGAATAAAAACTTCTAGATTATTTTTATTGGCAAAATTTAAGGCAAGCTTTATGTCTGTTGTTGTTTGTGGTTCGCAATAAAATTTTGCAGAGCCACCTGTTTTGAACCAGTTTTTTTCTGCAAGAGGAATGTTTTTAAAAATTTCTAAGGTTTTTGTTTGAATGGATAATAAAATACAAAGTATTAGTAATATATATTTTTTCATGGTTTAATCCAAAGCGGTTTCTTTTCAGTAAACATTTGTGAGATTAGTAGGTGCAATAGTTTTATGCTTTTCTTTACTTTCAATTTTGTCTTTTGTAAGAATATTAAGATAAGTTGAACATAAAAAAGGAAGGAGGGGCCAGTCATTAAAAACACTTTTCGGACTTGTATTTTTTGTTAATTTTCTTGTAAGGAGAAGTTTATGAATAAAAAGCTTATAGCCTTAGCTGGTTTGATTTTTGTAGCTGCTGCATTAGATGCTACACGCTATACAGATCCTGGAGGATTCAATGGGTATAGTACAACAGTGGGTGGAATTTATAGCTCTAATCAGCCTAAGTGGGTAAATTCAGCAGATCTAGGAACAATTAATAGTGAAATTGCACAAGTTGTTACCGATTCAGAAATGAAAGTGTTCAAAAAGGAAGCAAAAAGATTTGTTAAATCTTTGGATAAAGAGTTTAACAAGAAAAAGAAGAAGAGTTTTCCAAAGCTATATGCGCGTATTAAAAAACTAGAAGCATTTGCCAATGACCTTAAGAAAAAAGATTTAGTTATGTTCTGGCATCGTTCTGAGTTATTTCTTCATTATTTGTTTACAAAGTTGTGTTTAAAAGGTCTTAAACCCAATTCACAGTTTGTAAATTTTGTTAAGGAGAGTATGAAGAATTGGTATAAGGCCCACGAAAAATATATTAAGATGATTAGCACACAAACCAATAATCCTAAACTAGAGGCCCAATTAAATACACTAGTCCATATACATAACAATGGAGCTAAAGCTACGGCTAGATATGGCGTTAGTATTAAACCTATTTTAGAGGTTTATAGTTCTGGTAAAATATTATATAAAGCTGTAAATAAGAAAAAAGGAAAGGTTTCTGTAGCAGGTTGGCCTTCTGATCCCGTCGAACCTGTCGGGCACCACCTTTGATCTGCTAGATTGTATTAATATTAACAAACATCCCGGGAATTCTTGGGGTGTTTGTTTTTAATAATAGATATGTTTTCTTTACTTTTAATTTTGTTTTTTGTAAGAATAATAAAATAAGTTAAGCATAAAAAAGGAAGGAGGGACTAGTCATTAAAAACATTTTTCAGTTTTGTTTTTTTGTTAATTTTTTTGTAAGGAGAAGTTTATGAATAAAAAGCTTATAGTTTTAGCTGGATTAATTCTTGTATCAGCTTCATTAAATTGTAAAAGACGTTTGAGTGGTTATCGTATTCCTTCTAGTGCTCGCGGAAACTTGGGAGAGGATCACGAAGCCGTTACAGGAACAACAACGGGTGGACTTACTGGATCAGCCCAGCATGCTATACCACAACAGACATCATGGTTGCATCAAACTGATACATCACATATTTACGCTGAAATTGCAACATATGTTACCCCTAAAGAAATGCGTGTAATTAAAACAGAAGAAACAAAATTTGTTAAGTCTTTGAAAAAAATGTACAAGAATAAACAGCTAAAGAACTTAAAGGGCTTATATTATAAGACTAGCCAGGCAGATAAGTTTAAATTGGGCGCGTCATATGTACCATCAGTTTTAGACCTAGTTATTTTAGCTAAAAACCTTAACAAACAAACCTTGGCTGAATTTGATCATGCTTGCCAATTGCACCTTCATAAATTAATTACACTGTTGCATGACCTGGACATGAATCCATTTTATGTGACATTTGTTAAAAAACTTATTACAGCGTGGTATGCTGAAATAGTAAAAGTTGTTACAAACATTCTGGCCAAAACTAAAAATACTATACTCAATGGCCATTTAACCACATTCGCACTTGCGATCAACAAAGGAATTGCATCTGTATATAAGAATTACAATATTGTAATTCCTGCAATTGTTATTAAGAATACTGGTGTTACAGTTCAAGGCTTTAGCCTTAACTTTAACCACGTTCCAAATGTAGATCACGACTTAACACTCGATGGCCATAAGATTGCTCCTTATTTATAATAAATAGCTGTAAAGTTATAAAAAAAGCACCCCGGAAATTTCCGGGGTGCTTTTTTTATAATAATGGATATGTTTTAAACCCAACCAGAATACATTCTGTTTGAGGGACAATATCATACTCACGTTTTACAAGTTCTTGCATTGTGCGTGCAACGGCAATAATATCAGCTGATGTTGCATTTCCACTGTTTACAATCATATTTGCGTGTTGGTGAGAAACGGTTGCATTGCCAAGGGTTAAGTTGCCTTTAATTCCAATTTTGTCGAAATAATAGGCTACGGAGATCATTTTTTTTCCGTTAATTTCTAAAGTTACTTCGTCTTCTGAAAAATTTCTAAAAAAACAACCGCATGTATGCGAAGTTGGGTATCGGCAGGTTCGTTGCCGAATAATTTCATCGCGCTTGCCTTTTGCATAAGCGCATTCTTTTTCAGAAATGATTTTAAGTTCAAATGTTGCATCTACAAGAATGTATTTTTTTTCGTGCAATGTTGATTTGTCATAACCAAAATTAAACCATTCTTTGTCTACAGATTTTGTTTTGCCAGAAGTAACTTCCATTACAGTTGCACTTGATAAAAAGTTGCCTATAAAGCTTTTAAAGTAATGCATGTTAATATAAACGGCGCCACCAATTGAGCCTGGTATACATGCAAATTCTTCAAGCCCAATAATGTTGTTTTCAAGACAATAACCTATAACCTCATCAACTTTTGTGCCGGCGCTTGCAGTTACAAGTGCGCAGTCATTTTGTTCAATTTTATGTGAGATTGTTTTAATTTGAGGATGTATAACCAATCCATCAAAGCCTTGGTCTGAAACTAATATATTTGCGCCTTGGCCAAGAACAAAAATTTCAAGTTTGTTTTGATTTGCAAATTCTATTGCTTCTTTAAAATTTTGTGCTGTTTTTGGTTGGCAATAAAATTTTGCACAACCACCTGTGCGAAACCAATTTTTATCTGATAAAGGAACGTTCTTTTGAATATTCATATTTAATCTTTTTATGTATGTTTTTTTCTTAAAAAAACCTTATAATAAAGGTATCATTTGTAATTTGCTTGTCGAGTTTTTATTTAAATTAATTTTGAGGTTTAATTTGAGGTTTAAATGGTTAAGTTTTATTTAATTTTTTTATTGGCTTGTTGTTCATTTTTTAATATTTCTTGTTGTGATTCGGAGCATTACCGTGGTGTATTTACTAAAGTTACTGTAAAACACGATTTTATTGCTGGTGGAAAACTATATACGCCAAGGTCAATAATTTCACGAGAAGAAGTTTTTAAATTGTGTGGTAAATGGCGTTTTTATTTTGATGATATAGCCGTAAAAAAAGATTGTACTGTGCAAATGGATGTTTATTTGGATGGTCGTCTAGATTCTGTTTGGTGTTGGAATGAACCAAAATAACTAGCTTTGTTTTTGGGTAATAATTATGAAGATTTTTAAATGCTTAGGTATTTCTTTTTTTATATGCTTTTCTTGTTTATATGTTCACGGTGCTGCTGTGGAAGACATAGACAGTGAAATGGAAATTGTTATTTGCCAAAAAATGGACACGATTTCTGAAGTTGTAAATGATCATGTATCATGGGAGCGTGCACAGGAAATTGCGGCTGCTCGTGGGTTATTTTTAAAAGAGTTTGATTCTAAGCCACGGAAAGAGTTTGTAGATAAAGCGTTTATGCTTGGAGTGGGGCATTCTTGGGGCGCGAGAACGTTTATTCTATGGTTTGAGAATCATGAAGTATATAGGTGTTTATAGGTATAATATAATTGTTGAAATGGATGAAAAAAAATGAATAAGAAAATTTTAATATTTTTTGCTTTTTTAGTTTTTGCTACAAAAATGTTTTCTGCTGCTATGGTTCTGACACCAGTAAAAGTTAATAAATATATCCTTAATGATGGCGTAGTTCTCTATGAGGATGGTGAAATGATAACAAGGGCTGCCGCTGATGCATTGTGCTCAGAAAGAGGGTACGCTTATAATATTGTTAAAGCTGGTATTTCTGCTCAGTCTAAGCAAAAGAGATCTGCGACATCTGTTATGGAAACTAGCGTTTTTGTTGGTGGTAGAGAAATGCTATGTTATTGGTTTGATTCCATAGACAATTACGTTGATGTGGTTCTTAATGGTTAAGGTTAATTGTTAAATTTCAACTTTTGGTGGGCTTTATGAGAAATAGAGTTTTAGCATTATTTGCTTTTTGTTGCTTCGCTTTATCATTTAAGGTTTTTTGTGCTGATGAAAAAGATGTTTTTGTGTTTGATACAATTCGTTTTTCAGGGGGTGCTTTTGAGCCAGGAGCCTGTATCTTGCGTGCACAGGCAGATGAAGTCGCGGTCGCAAAAGGTTATGTAGAGCATATTGTTTTTCACGATACTGACACAATTGCAACAGCCGTTAAATATTTAGAAGGAGCATTAATGGTTCAGGTTTATTCTGCTGGTGGTTTGGAGAAGTATACATATTGGTTTGAAAACAGAAGGACTTTAGGCACGGCATTATTAAAAAGATTGTCAACATTGGGCTCAATAGCAGAAGGTGAAGAAGGCTCTGAGTAAAAGTGTTTTAACAAATTACAAAATTAATAGTTTTTTATATGCAGGATAAATATATGAGAAAAAATATTATGGCATCGCTTCTTTTTTGTTGTTGTATTTTTTCTTTGAAGCTTATTTGTTCGGATGGTTCTTCTTGTCTGTATCATATAGTTCGTACAAGTGATTATTTTTCTGAAGATGTTTTACATGTTTTATTGTGCGACGGTGATACTTCAAATGGCATGCTTCCAACATATATGACTCCAGCAAGAGCCAATGAGATAGCAGATAGAAGAGGGTATGTAAAACATATGACTTCTGGCCCAAATGCAATTTCATGTCTTTTAAATGCTAAAACTAGGTGTTTAATGCTAAGTGGGTATGCAATGGTGCAAGTTAAAGAACTTGACCAGAGTGAGGAATTTACTTATTGGTTTGATGATATACGCTCTTTAGACAGTGCGTTAGAAAGAGTCAGATTGGTAGGAGAGGTTGGAGAAGCTTACGAGTAAAAACAGGGTGAGAGTCGCAATTTTGATGTTTTAAGTTTGCAAAGGAGCAAGTAGTTTGCTCCTTTGCTATTTTTTTTTTATCCTTATCAAAAATGTTTTTTGTAAAAATAAGACAATTTTCCGAAAGGCCAGAGGGATATGAAATTATCGATTGCGTGGATTTTTGATCATATTGGAGTTGACTGGAAAAAGTACGAAATTCGCGAACTTGTCGAAAAATTTAATACAACTTCTGCAGAGGTTGAGGGTTTTGAACGAGTTGTTCTGGATCTTGATCAATTTAGCCTGGCAAAAGTTTCTGACATTACCAATAAAAGTATTACAGTCGATTGTGTAGAGTGGGGCAAAGAAATTGAGCTTCCATTTCGCGATGACGCAATTGAAAATGTGTCATATTTGATAAAAAAAGATGGAGCTAAATATTGTTGGGCAAAAATGACAGATTTTCATTCAATAAAAGAGCATTTAATGCCAGCTGTATTTTGTGATGAGCATATGCAAAATGGGGAATGGAAAAAGAACTTTGAGGCCGACGATTATATTTTGGATATAGACAACAAGTCTCTTACTCATCGGCCTGACTTATGGGGGCATCGTGGTATTGCTCGCGAAGTTGCTGCAATTTTGGATGTTCCATTTTTAGATGAAAAAAAGTTTTTATCAAATAAACCAATAGAAAAATATGATTCTGAATATAAGAATAAAGACAAAAATGAGTTTTCAATCGTAATTGGCGACACAAAAGTTTGCAGACGTTTTGCGGGTTTGTGTGGAGACATTGATGGTTTTTATCCATCACAGTTATGGATGGCTGCAAGGCTTGCAAAGGTTGATACTCGCCCAATTTCTATGTTAGTTGATGCTACAAATTATGTCATGCTTGATATAAGTCAGCCAATGCATGCGTTTGATGCAGATACAATTTCTTCTCTTTCCATTTTGGTTCGTTTGGCAAAGAAGGGTGAAAAACTTACATTAATTGATGATCAAGAACTTAAATTAACCACAGATGATATTGTGGTTACCGATGGTACAAAGCCAATTGCTCTTGCCGGAGTTATGGGTGGTAAGAACACAGAAATTACTACAAAAACAACCAAATTGTTTTTAGAGTCTGCAAATTTTGATCCTGGCCTTGTTCGTAAAACATCTTCCAGATTTGATGTAAGAACGGAAGCCTCTGCTCGCTTTGAAAAAAGCCTTGATCCAATGCAGAATACAACCGGTATATTACGTTTCTTGAAGTTATTTGAAGATGCTAACGTAAACCTTAAAACGTCAAAACATATAATTTCTGTTGGTCCAATTTCCGCAGAGTCAATTTTGGAAATAGAACACAATTTTTTGGAAAAAAGAATTGGTGTATCACTTAAAAAAGAGCAAATTGTCTCAACATTAAGCAAGCTTGGTTTTAAGGTTGATATAGAAGTTACTGAAAAAAAAGTTGTGTACAAGGTTGTTGTTCCAACTTTTAGGGGTACAAAAGACATTACAATTCCAGAAGACATTGTTGAGGAAGTTCTTCGTTTTTATGGATTTGATTCTGTCCCTCTCGAGTTACCTAGACGTGCGGTTGTGCCACAGAATAACGAAAAAATATATCGCTTAAGAAAAATTAAGAATTTGTTGGCTGAGCACCTTAAAATGTACGAAGCTAGCAATTATCCATTTTATAATCAGGCATTTTTGGAAAAGATTAATTGGAAGCCACAGGGGCCTGTTTCTGTAAAAAACCCTGTCTCTGAAAACTGGAAGCACTTAGTTTCAACATTGATTCCTGGGTTATTGGCAAGTGTTGAGCACAATGCTGCTCAGAGACCGGTTTTAAGATTTTTTGAGTGGGCACGAGTTTGGTTTTATGATCAAAGTAAAAAAGACAAAGTCATAGAACAAAAAATTTTATCTGGAATTTTGTTTGATGCAAACAAGTCGATAGATTTTTATGAGGCAAAAGCTTTACTATGCTCAGTTTTTGAACTTGTAGGAATGGATGTTTCTTGGGTGCAGCAGGAAACGGTTTATTATCCATGGTTTAAAAAATATCAAACAGCACAATTGTTGGTTGATGGGCAGGTTCTTGGAGTTGCCGGCAAGGTTGACCCTCTATTTTTTGGTGACATTGTTGATGGCGATGCATTTATTTTTGAACTGAACGGGGACATGTTGTTGGACTATAAGGTTTCTGGAGGTCGTTACAAAAAAACAGCCAAATATCCGTCTGTGTGGCTTGATATAAGTGTTTTTGTTCCGCTGGCTGTGATGGTTGACGATGTACAGAAATTAATTT
>Ga0257119_1000665_pt1 | contig 29547 bp, 27 predicted proteins | sample SI112_200mmetaG_FD_190179 | JGI IMG/M metagenome (GOLD analysis project Ga0257119, IMG submission 190179) | Marine microbial communities from Saanich Inlet, British Columbia, Canada - SI112_200m | ecosystem: Environmental > Aquatic > Marine > Inlet | place: Canada: British Columbia | collected... | reverse complement strand
ACAAAACTCAAAACCGCAACCAACCTCTTCATCATATTCCTCCTCACAGGAATCTGGCACGGAGCAAATTGGACTTTCCTCGTTTGGGGAATTTATTTCGGAATCATCATAGTCTTAGAAAAATTCGTATACGGCAAATGGCTTGAAAAGCTCCCGGCCATAGCAGCCCGTCTCCTGACATTCCTGATCGTCTACATCGGATGGATCCTCTTCCAAGCAGAATCCATCGAGCTAGCCAACCACACCCTCACAAGCATCCTCTCGTTCGACAGGATCACCGAACTCCCCCTTCTAAGCCTAAACCCAAAGAACCTAATCCTGCTCATCACAGCCGCAATAATCTCACTAGTCCCACTCGAATTCGCCCCACTCAAACGCATAGAGAAAAAAACCGCAATCAGGTCCGCCCTAATCCTCGGACTATTATTCATCTGCTTCCTTTCGGTCGCAGGCGACAGTTATCACCCATTTTTATATTTTAGATTCTAGAAACACAAAATGACGAAAAAAATCATATCAGTACTGTTTGTCCTCATGCTCATCACCCCGATGATGTTTGTTTTTGTAGAAAAATTCGACGGAAAAGAATTCCCCGAAGAATGCAGCCTAACAGACCTCCCAACCTTCACAGAAAGCTTTGAAACCCTAGACACCTGCATCTCAGAAAACTTCGGCCTAAGAGACCGCTTCATCTACCTAAACGCCCTCAAAGACTATTATCTATTCTCCTCTTCATCAAACCTAGACGTAGTCTCAGGCAAGAGCAGATGGTTATTTCTAGCATCGACATATCGATCACCCCACGTCCCTGAAGAACAACTCGACCAATTAGCCCAAAAACTCAAATACACTCAGACCAATCTAGAACAAAGAGGCGCAAAATTCATATTCGTTCTCGTTCCAGACAAAAAATCAATCTACCCCGAACACACCCTCAAAAGATTTTCATACTTCGACACAATAAATTATGAGACCCTAATGATCAGCCTCGACATCTACGACGTCAATCACACAGACCTCCAATCAATCTTCGAAGCAGAAAGAACAAGACAAGACCAAACCCTCCTCTACTCAAAACAAGACTCTCACTGGAACAGACACGCCTCATACATCGCGTATAGAGAGATATTAAGAAAACTAGACCTCAAAACCCCAGAAACAACCGAAACAGCCGAATACCAACGTGAAGGAGACCTAGCAAGAATGATCGGAATAGGCGGAGAAGAAACAACACTCGAACCCGTAATCAAAAACCCAAACACAAAAAGCTTCACTCAGGCTTATGTCTTCTATGACAGCTTTGGCTTGGGACTACTCCCCTTCTTCGAAAAAGACTTCATGCGAATCGGAAGCAGCCACATCAAAGAAACCCTCGACGGCTGGAACAAACTCCTCCGCGAAGCAAAAGACTCCCAACTCGTAATCCTCCAGATAGCCGAAAGAGACATTCCATTTTTGGTTGAGAATTTTTAATGGTTTCTCCTTTGTTATCAAAAAAAAATCCAATAATTAAAAAATCTTCAAGTCCAAACTTATTCACTTTTTTTCCAATCCCTAACTGCATCTGTCACGCAAGAGATGCGTTTCAACAATTCAACACGTAAAGATTCCGGCAATGTTTCTCTGATCGCATTTTTAAAACACACATCAGTATCACCCGGCCTCTCAACATTTCCACTTCTTGAAATCTCCCAAGCCTGCGAGACTCTACTATCATTCGTTTTAGACACCTCTAATGCCATATCCTGAAGATCAGCAGAAAAACCTTCCGACCCAAATAATATTTGGATTTTCTTCCTAACATCAGTTTCCGGAAAAACAGCAGTTAGAGTGGTGGGATGTCCACGACCAGAACCATCCCGACGATAATCTCTTTCAGTAATCATAAGTCCACTTCTACAATCCTCCAATGAGCATCCAATTTTAGGCAAAACTCTGATTCCTTCATCCTGAGGCCCACAATGAATATCAAATTTCATCCAGCCACTACGACGTAAATTATAACGACTATCACAACGATGATGTGTCATAACATAAAGCAACGCCTCCCTAAAGTCTCCTCTACTTAAACCCAATGCATCCTCAAAAGAACTCACACCTCTGGAAATCCCAAGAGCTTCCGCAGTCTCATTAAGCGGAGTTTTAGAACCCACAAACCCCCAACCCTTGCGAGAATATCCCCTTTCAACCGCTCCCTCAGAGGTATAGTATTCTCTACACAACTCTTTCTTAAAATCTAAAGCAGACATAATAAAACCATTTAACAAAATAGGAGGTAAATAATACACCTCAAACTAACTTTGTCAAAAAAAACAATAATAGAAGCTATTTGGTAGTCCCAAGGGGAATCGAACCCCTGTTTCTAGGATGAAAACCTAGTGTCCTAACCACTAGACGATGGGACCAAGTTGTCAAAAGTACGCGCAGATTCTACCTATCTGCACCCAATTATTCAAGAGAAATTTGCGAAAAACACCCAAAACCTTACAATAAACATATGAAACCACCCGGCTACAACAAAACACCAATCGGCGAACACAGAAGGCTAAAAATTCTAAAATCCCTCGAAACAACCGACATCGCAACCATAATGGAACAAGGCGAGATCCTAGAAGAAAAACAAGAAGAAGCTTTCAGACGCCTGAGAGAACGCCGCAGAGCCGAACTCCTGGAAATAGCCACAGAAGGCGTAGTTCGCGGAGCCATCAGGCTTGACTCCACCACTTCCGAAGACAGGAAAATAGCCTTAAAAGCCCTCGCAAGACTATCTATAGAATCATCCCCAACCACCCTCCAAGAAGAAACAATGCTTCACTGCAGAGAGATTTTGGATGCAACAACGGAATAATCCCCCCATCCACCCTCGACCCTTGACGCAAACCCGTTTTTGTGATTAAATATCTCCTATTTAATTTTGCAAAAATGTCAAACTCAGCCATAGCAGCTTTTAACAGAGCAGCAAGAAAACTAGGAATGGAAGACGAGCTTATCGAAGAAAATGAGCACGAGTTCACAGTCCAACAGCAAAAAGAAAACGAAGCAAACAATCGTGAAGCATTTTTAAGAGAATATCCTTTACTAGGAAGAAAATTGTTCAAAGACTGGGGAATAAAACCAGGAGAATCAATACTCGAGCTAGGTTGCGGAGGAAGAGCATTTTTGGGGGAACACTTTGTCCCCAAAAAACACAAAAGAACCTGTCTACATACAGATATAGATCCAGAACTAGTCCAAGCATCACAACAAATAGACCCTAGAGGTAATTACGCGGTAGCAGACGCAACAGATCTAAAAAATATTCCAGACAACTTCATGGACAGAGTCCTAGTAGCAAACCTTTTTAATGCTGTCCCAGAAGAGGTAAGACCACAAATACTAAAAGAAATATATAGAGTTTTAAAACCAGGAGCTTATTGTCATTCAATAACCGATTTAGCCCCAAAAATCAGCAATAAAATCAGAGAAAAAATTGCCGAAGAAATGGAAATACCAATAGACGATTTTTGCACAGCTGAACATCATGGACCTGGCGGCCTCATGTACAGATGTTACGAAAAATCACCAGACTTTCTTGGATCAATGATGGCAAGCATAGAAATTGACCCAGTAGAATTCTTCTCACAACATATACTAACCCCATTATTCAAAGAACACTTTGACTCCAGCACATCAAGCGGACTACTCCACCACGGACTAATAAATAGAATAAACATGCTTTTAGGTCTATTTATCTCAAATAGTGGAGCGTACAAACAGAATATGCCAAAAGAAATCGCAAGAAAAATAATCTCCCCCGAAAAAGCAGCAACCCACACCCTGCACAAACTTCGGACAATCGCACTAACAATAGTCCACATAAATGTCGGACAAAAAAAAGAATCAGCAAGTCAAATCAGCACAACACAACAAGACTTCGATTTCTTAGAAGCCTACAAATAAAAACCTCCCCCACCCTTATCCCTACCTTTTTACAAGGATTTTATTTACAAAACCATCCCAATAGGTATAATACCCCCGCATAACCGCAAAACATGACACATCAAATATACCTAGATCACGCAGCCACAACCTATATAGACCCAGAAGTCTTGAAAGTCATGATGCCCTACTTCGAAGACAAATTCGGAAACCCAGGAGGCATCTACAAATCTGGTAGATGTGCCAAAGAAGCAGTCGAAAACGCCCGAAGCACAATTTCGCAAGTCCTAAACTGCAAATTCGACGAACTCATCTTCACAGGAAGCGGAACCGAAAGCGACAACCTCGCAATCTTCGGAGCCGTTTACCACCTTACAAAACAATACAAAAAGGAACCTGCAGACCTTCACATAATCACAACAAACGTCGAACACGACGCCGTCCTCCAACCATTCAAACAACTCGAAAAAGAAGGATACCAAGTAACATACCTCGAAGTAGACAAAGAAGGCATGATCACGCCAGAAGAATTCAAGAAAGCCCTCAAACCAGAGACGATCTTTGCATCAATCATGCTGGCTAACAACGAAATTGGAACCATTGAACCAATCGCAGAACTCACAGCGATAGCCCACGAACACAAAAACACACTAAACCTCCCCGTAATCTTCCACACAGACGCTTGCCAAGGAGCAGGATACCTAGATCTCGATGTTACGAAATTCGGAGTCGACCTCCTAACCCTCAACGGCAGCAAAGTCTACGCCCCAAAAGGCATCGGAGTCCTCTACAAAAAAACCGGAATCAACCTGAAACCTCTCATGTACGGCGGAGGCCAAGAAAAAGGATTTCGTAGCGGAACCGAGAACGTTCCATTCATCGTAGGATTAGCAAAAGCCCTCGAGCTAGCAGAAACCAAACGAGAAGAAGAATCAGCCCGAATGACAAAACTCCGCGACAAACTCATCCAAGGAGTTCTCAAAGAAATCCCAAGAACCTACTTAAACGGCCACCCAACACAAAGACTCCCAAACAACGTCAATCTCCTGATCCTAGACATCGAAGGCGAAGCCCTTCTCCTATACCTAGACGAAAAAGGCATCGCAGCCTCAACAGGCTCAGCTTGCCATTCAAAAAACCTAGAACCATCACACGTCCTCTCTGCAATCGGTCTTCCCGAAGATGCAGTCCACGGCACAATCCGCTTCACAATGGGCAAAAAAACAACAGAAGCAGACGTCGATGAAGTCCTCAAAACCCTCCCAGAAATCGTCGAAAAACTCCGAACAATCTCCCCTATCAAAATCGACGAAAGCAAACTCGATCGATAAACAAAAGCCAAAAAACCAAGAAAACTAGAATCAAAAATCTTTCAGATCCCCTCGTCAACATCATTTGAAATTTTGATCTTTCATTAAAAAATTTTTTTGATATTGTGGGAAATACCACAAGATCTTGTGTCTCGACAGAAATTCTTACACAAAATGTTGTTTTCCCCTCATTTCTGCGAAAATGTCAAATCTGAGAGAGGTGCTTAATAATTAGGCCCTCTCTGAGATCGTCGACTACTCGCAACCCTCAGTACAAATTAACCCATTCCTTCGCATGTCCCCTATTAAAAAAGTAAAAAAGAGAGACGGCCGAATTGTTGACTTCGACCAAAATAAAATCACTGAAGCAGTCTGGAAAGCAGCAAGCTCAGTTGGCGGCGTAGACAAAAGTCTCGCAGATCAAATTTCAAATCAGATCTCTGCCGTACTAGAGGTCTTTTTCAAAGGAGACGATCAAGTCCCAACAGTTGAGCAAGTCCAAGACTTAGTCGAAAAAATCTTAATAGAGGGAGGACATGCAAAAACAGCAAAGGCCTACATCATCTACAGAGCAAAAAGAGCAGAAGAAAGAGAAAAGAAAGAACTAATGTTCGGAGTAGAAGGCGCGGACAAAACTCTAAACTTCTCTGAAAACGCACTCCAAGTCCTAAAAAAGAGATACCTCTTGAAAGACGCCGAAGGCAACACAAAAGAAACCCCAGAAGATCTAGTAAGACGTGTAGCCCACGATATTGCAAAAGGAGATGACAACTACGAAGGCGAAAACACTCAACAAACAGAGGAACTTTTCTTCAACATGATGAAAAACCTAGAATTCCTACCAAACTCTCCAACCCTAATGAACGCAGGCACAAGCATCCAACAGCTCTCAGCATGCTTTGTCGTTCCTGTTGAAGACTCAATGGAGGGAATATTCACAAGTCTCAAGAACGCAGCTCTAATCCACAAAAGCGGAGGCGGGACTGGGTTCTCTTTCACAAGACTACGTCCTTCTAGCGACATCGTTTCATCAACTACAGGAGTTTCATCAGGCCCAATATCTTTCATGAAAGTTTTTGACGCAGCTACAGAAGTCATCAAACAAGGTGGAAAAAGACGTGGAGCAAACATGGGAATCCTTCGAGTAGACCACCCAGATGTCATGGATTTCATCACGATGAAAGCTGACATGCAAACTCTCCAAAACTTCAACATATCAGTTGCAGTCACTGACAAATTTATGGAGGCCCTAGAAAAAGGAGAAGAATACGAACTATACAATCCACGAACAAAAGTAGTCGTAAAAAAACTTCCAGCACGAATGGTCTTTGACCTCATCATTGCAAACGCATGGAAAAACGGAGACCCAGGCGTAATCTTCATCGACGAAATCAACAAAAAAAGTCCAGTCAGCCACCTCGGAGAAATCGAAGCCACAAACCCTTGCGGCGAACAACCTCTCCTTCCTTACGAAAGTTGCAACCTGGGTTCAATCAACCTAAACAACACAATGACCGTAAGCGGCAAAGACGTCGACTGGAACAAACTAGAACGGATCACAAAAACAGCAGCCCACTTCCTAGACAACGTGATCGACATGAACAACTACCCAATTCCAGAGATCGCAAACACTTCTAGAAAATCTCGAAAGATCGGACTCGGAATCATGGGATTCGCAGACATGCTCTACCAGATGGACATCCCTTATAATTCAGAAGAAGGAATCAAAATGGGAGAACGAATCATGAGATTCGTAGACGAAAAATCTAAAGAAAAATCTATCGAAATGGCACAAACAAGAGGAGTCTTCCCAGCTTGGGAAGGATCACTCTTCCAAAGAAACGGCATCAAAATTCGAAACGCCTGCACAACAACCGTAGCTCCAACTGGAACAATCGGAATGTTGTCAGAAGCTTCAACAGGACTCGAACCAAACTTCGCCATCTCATTCATCAAAAACGTAATGGACGGTACAGAATTGGTATACACAAACCGATTCTTCGAACAAAGAGCAAAACAAGAAGGTTTCTACTCAAAAGAACTAATGCAAAAAATCGCAAAAGCAGGATCAATCCAAGGCTTTGCCGAAATCCCAGACCACATCAAGAGAGTATTTGTCGTAGCACAAGACATCTCTCCAGAATGGCACATCAAGATGCAGGCAGCCTTCCAAAAACATGTGGACTCAAGCGTTTCAAAGACAATCAACTTCCCACACGAAGCTTCAATGCAAGACATCGAAAAAACCTACATCCTTGCTCACAAACTCAAATGCAAAGGTGTCACAATCTACCGAGACGGAAGCCGAGACAACCAGGTTCTCAACATCGGAGAAGTAAACCGAACGGAGACAAAAGACCAACCAATCGCTCACCAACAAGTTCAAACAGCACCGCCTCCACCACCTCCGCCACCTCCACCGCCAGTAGAGAACACATATGAATCACAAGCAACACAAGAGATCGCACAAGAAATAGCACCACCAATCACTTCAGACCAAGAAATAGCACCACCACCAATCACTTCAGAACAAAGAATGCACCAAAGCGTCTCTCCAGTAGCTCCCCCACCAATCAAGAGCAAACACGAAATCCTCAGAGAGAGAAAATGCCCAGAATGCGAATGTGATCTTCAAATAGCAGAAGGATGCGCACTTTGCCTAAGTTGCGGATTCTCAGCCTGCAGCGTATAACTCACGAACACCTAAAACTCACAAAATCCTTAAATACTCCTCATCGGAGTCGGAAGGGGAATCTTCAGAGAAAACAACTTTGATTTTTCGCTCTAGCTCTTTTTTTAGAGGCCCAAGAGCAACAGAAATAGCATTTTTTGAGGGGAAATGATAAGCATCTTTAGATTGCACAACAAGCACCTCAACATCGTCAACCAAAGATTGGTAATTAGCCCTCACATACACTTCCCTCAAATGCCTCACACTCGCCAAACTCTCCGCCAACCGATTTGGCACCCCAAGAGTTTTCTTGAAAATACTTCTGTATTCCATATACAACGGCCAAGCCACATCGAGAGAATAATACCGCTCCTGCCCTCGCATTTCACTTTGAAAAAGACCTTCATCTTCCAGTTCTTTTAGTTTTTTGTGTAGATTTTGTGAGTTCACCTCGAGGATTTTGGCAAGTTCATTGAGGTATCTTTCTTCCATAGGATTTAGAAAAAAGAAGAGAAGAAGTCTTTGAGTTAATTTTGAACGTAAGGAGATCATTGAAAAGCGTTGTTATTTTCCACCACACCCATCGTAACTTTTTACCACGCTTTTCGCAACCCCAAACCTGGAAAAGTCTCCCCGGGACGGAAAGCCCACCCACCCCATTCACTGTATCATCCCCAAAAACGCATGAAAAACCCATCACCACCCCAACACACACCCACACAACCTTTCTCGCAACTTCCAACCTTGACTTCTAACCTGAAAGTGATATAGTTGCAACTCCCCCTCACTCCACCAACCACCTAAAACATGGGCCCAAACTCAGCAGAAATCGCAGAACCCCAAGACCTCAGAACAGAACAGACAGATACTCAAGAAGATACTCAAAAGGTCGAACAAAACACCGCATCTAAACTAGCGGAAGCTGCCGGCTTAACTGATATCAGCGCCGAGGACAGAAGACGTATAGACAGCAAAGGCGATCTTGGCATACGCGAACTCAAAGGAGAAATTCGAAACAAAAGAGACGACACAACAAAACTCGTCACTCTTGCCCAAAAAACAGAAAAGATCACAAGTGAAGAGGCCGACAAGCTGAAAAAGAAAGTCAGACTATCAAGCAGCAAACAAGAACTCGCAGACCTCCAAGAAGAACTTCAATCAAAGATCTCGAGCACAAACGTAGACACAAAAGACAAAAAAGCCGAACTCGCACCAAACGACATAAACCTGCAAAAAGGATATAAAAACTATGACAAAATCATCGACGAAAACAAGCACCTCCTCGGAATAAAAGCAGCAGACGAATACAAGAAATGGATCCGTGAACAAAAGCCAAATCTCGAAACTCTTGAAGACGCCACAGCGAAATTCTTTCAATCAGAACTTCCACCAAGACGAGACACATTCCAAAACCTAAAAAACGCTCTAGGAAAATGGGGCATCAAAGATCCCCTATCAGTTCCATTCATAGAGAGAGAAGGTCACTCAGCACGTAAGACCTATCTAGGAAACATTGGAAAACTCGAAAAATTCTTCGACGACAAAGGAGATCTAAAAGACAAACTATACGACAAACGATCGGAGAGAAAACTCATGGAAGAACTCCTCCGTACAGACACCCTCCAAGAGCAAAAACACATCATCGACAGAACACGATTCATCGAAAAAGCCGAATCACAAGGTTACACAACCCTCGAAAAAGCCGTCGGCCAAGACAAAATCAGTCAAAAATCGATGGCCAACATGCTCGACCACTACAAAACAATCCCAAAATGGGACGAACGTCTAGACAACATCAACAGATGGGAAGGCTTCATCGAAAACGAAGCCAAACTCACAGGCAAACTCGAAGACATCTTTGAAACAGCCCCAAAAAACCCAGAAGGCTTCAAACTCGCATTCCGAACATTCAAAGACCTAGACTACCCAGCCAAAGAAGAATTCATCAAAACAGAAAAAGACAAAAGAGAAAAGGAGATCAGCAACGAAGAACACAACAAAGAACTCACAATAACATCGATCAAACACGAATGCGGAAAAGCCCAAAGAAAAAACATCATTTCTAAAAAGACAGAAGAAAACTACAGAAAATTCACAGAAGAATTCGCAAAAGATAAACCATATGAAGAGGTCAAAAAATTCCTAGACATGCTCACTTCAGGAACTCCAAACGAAAAACACAAGAACCTGCGAGCCTATGAAGATCGTCGAAAAAAATACACAGAAGACACCAAGAGACTCGGAGATCTTTCTCCACAACTCAAAAAACAAGACATCGACAAATGGCAGAAAGAATACGACGAGAAAGGATGGAACAAACGTGAAGAACATCACAAAAAACTCAAAATCGAAGTTGAGAAAGCAAAAGACAAACGAACCAAAGAGCGAATCGAGAAAGTCGCACCAGAAGCCTTGGACAACAAAGAGAACAAAGAGTCCCTCGCATCAAAAAACAAAGAGACAGCAGTGAAATCGATCAAAGACTTGATCGAAGCAGGCGCATTCAAAAACGCACGTCTGAGAGCTGCAGAACTTCTTCTGAACAATCCAGACGACGAAGACGTACAAAAACTTCTCGACCAAATAGCAACCCTCGCAAAAGAAGGCAAAAACGAATCAGTCCTCGATGACGAAGGCACAATGAGCAAATTCGAAAAAACAGCCGAACTCATCATGGGCGGAGACTCAGAGATCGCAGAAGAAGCAAAACGCCTCCAAACACAAGACACAGGACTCCGGATGATGGAAGAAAACGTCGCAAGACATCACGGCACAATCAAAGCAAAAGACCGATCAAAGAAAGAACTCCTAGAAAAAACCCGAGGAGACACCGAAACCCAAGACTTAACCGAGGCATACCTCGAAGGTTCAGACGACGACCAAGTCCTCGATGACGTAACTTTGAAAGGAAAAGACACCATCACATTCGACATGAACCAAAAAGAAGACAAACAAGAACGAGCCACAAAACGCCGTGAAGTCCAAAAAGAACAAGCCAAAAACAAAGAAGGTCACGGCGGATCATCAGCCATCGAATTCAAACGCCGAGAAGGAGACAGCAAATCAATGGACAAACGAGAAGCCCGAGCCCTTCACGCAAAAGAAGAAAACGAACTAGTAGACCAAATGGTCCAAAAAATGCTCACAATCACCCACCCTGGCCAAGACGCTTCAGCGGAAACAATAGCCGCAGCAAGAAAAGCTGCCCTTGAAAGATTGCGTAAAAAAGAAGATGATAAGATCGAACGAATGGCCGCATAAAATCGCGACCCAACCTCGCGCCAAAACCTCACCGCATCCCAATGACAACCCTCTTCTTCGAGTTAATAATCATTATCACACTTTTGGCCGTATTAGTCGTATGCTTCGCAATCGCCACATCTTTTGTTGTCGCTTTCTTCGGCGGCGGACCTTTTGTCCCAACTCCCAAGAAAGCCGTCCGCGAAGTCCTAAAACACGCAAAAATCCGCAAAGGCGACCGCCTCTACGACATTGGAGCCGGCGACGGACGTTATCTCCATTTTGCAGAAAAAGACCACGGAGCAATAGCCACAGGATTCGAAATCGACCCATTTGTTTACGCACTCGCCCGCTTCAAACAAATCACCCTAGGGTGGAAAGGGAAAATGGTCAGAAGCGATTTTCGCAAACATTCCCTCAAGGACGCAGACATCGTCATCTGCTACATGCTCCCCTCAACCTTAAGAAAATACCAATCAAAATTCGACGCAGAACTCCAAAAAGGCTGCAAAGTAATCTCATATAGCTTCAAAGTAGGAAATTGGAAGCCAATCAAAACCATTCCAGCAAAAACAAAAACAGGCATCAAGAAAATCTACATCTACAGCATCCGAGACAAATCAGCAAAAAAGCCAATCAAAACAAAAACCAATTCCAAAACAACATAGCCAGCAAAAGCAAAAATCTCAGCCAGAAACCCACCTCCAGGCACAAAACTAAAAAAAATAGCAAAGAACCCACAAATCATCGCAAACGGCACAAACGGCAAGACAAAGATATTTGCAATCGGACAAATCAATGAAATCCGCCCAAAACTTTTCAAAATAACAGGTAGCGCAAACGCCTGCGCAGACAACGTCATCAAAAAATTCTCACGAATCAAAAAAGCCGCAGGAACCCTTTTCATCATCCGCCCAAAAACCCCACCAGCCTTTTCCAGCAAAGGCGAAACATAGACCAGCCCAAGCGTCGCAAGAAAAGACAACTGAAACCCAACATCAACCACGGCTATCCGGGGATTGACCAAATTCATCACAAAAGCCGCAAAAACAATCGAAATAAAAACCTCACCCCGCCGCCCAAAATACATCGCAAAAAGAGAAACCACTCCCATAATTCCCGCCCGCACAACAGCACTACTCGCCCCAACCAAAACCACAAAAACCGCCACAAACACCACGGCGGCAATCACCCGAACCTTCCGGGACAAAAACCCAAACAACCCAAAAACCACAATAATCACAAGCGTAATATTGTAGCCCGAAATCGCCACAATATGCGTCAGCCCAGTTTCGTTGAAGTCCTCCGTCAGCTCGGCTGGAATCCCCTTTCGCGAACCGAGAAGAAGCCCCGCCATCATACTCGCTGAAGGCTCAGAAAAAAGCTCAACCAATCTCTCTTCAATCCGACCCTTGAACCGGAAAATCTGCTCAAAAGCCCCAAGCCCACATCCATCCCCAACTTTTGTAATCCTTGGCTGAGACATCATCGAAAAAACCCCATACCTCGCCAAATACCGCCTGTAATCAAACCCTTCAAAATTCTCAGGAATCTCCAAAAACCCAGAAACCTCAACAACATCCCCATACTCAAAAACCGGATACCGAGACGCATCCAACAAAACTCGCCCCCCACGCGCCAAACAACCCCCACCATCCGCCACCACACAAATCTCATCCACAATATACTTCACCTTTGCCTCCCGCACATCCACCTCCTCTCCTATACAAGCCGTCATAGACACCTCCTGCCCCGCAAGAAGTCGCACATCGTCCTCCAACACCAGATCCGCCACAATCATCCGCAAAACCCCCAGCCCAATCCCCATCAAAAGCACAATCCAATTTCCCTTCATCCGATCCCGCACTCGCCCAACCGCCCCACCCAACCCCAAAACCAACAAAACCCAAACAGAAGAATCCTGGACAAAAAGCCCAATCAAAAACCCCACCATAAAAATCGCAAATCTAACATGCATGCACAAAAGCCTACACGATAGACCTTACATCCAGCTTAAATTTTTCTTAAAACCCACCACTCTCAACAAACGCTCCAAAGAACATCGCAAGGTCGAAGATCTCAAAATCAACAGGTCCCTTCACAGCAAATGGTTGATTGATATCAAACATCGCAACTTCGAATTCACCTTTCATTCCTTCAGCAGAATCAAAAGGTCCAGCGATCTTCACAAGAGTTGTTGTGTCCGCATCTACCCAGACATCCCCAACAAATCCTTGGATTGATGTTGCGAACTCCTCAATAGCAGTTCGATCCTCAGGAGTGATTTCTTCACCTCGAATTTGATAAGCCTGCTCTGTATAAGCATTGATAGCGTCAGCATCAAAAGCAAGACTGTAATGATAAGCATCGTTTCCCTTCACACTTTCATTTCCTTTGAACTCAATGTCCTTGAAAAACTTAGAAGTCAAAATCAAATCACGAATCTGCTTCTCAGTCTCGCTCAACTCCTCATAAGCAACTCCGAAACCACCTGTCCCAGTCAGATTCAATCCCAAGTCACTAGACTGCGCCCCCTCAAGCTGCCACCAAGTATCTGTAAAATCAGCGAACATCTCAATCGGCATATTTGGAACAGAAGGTAAATCCAAAAGTTTCAAATAAAGAAGCCCTGAGACTTCCTTCAGCGAGAAATCAAAACGATACTTCCCATCTGGAGAATCCGCCTTCAAAACAACATTCAACTCAGTTCCACGATTTTCAGGATCAAGCCCACTATAAGCCCCGCTTGCATCCACCTCCACAAGATACTCCTCCCCTTCATCAAGCACATCCGCATCAAAATCTATCTCATATCGCAAAGACCCAGCATTCGACAAATTAAATAAAGACTCCTGTAAAAGAAGATTTTCATCAACTTCCGGCGCCTCGTCCCCGCATCCAGTTAAACCAAATGCAAGAGCAAAAACGGCTAACAAACTAACAATTCTTAAACTTTTCATACAAATAAGGTTATTTTATATCTTTTGAATTTTAGAACCCTCACCGTCAATGTCAAACTTTTCAGGTACTATTAAATTGCGAAAAAGATTTTTTTCAGTACAATAGGTGCCTGATGACCAAGTTCTCACTAAATAAAATCGATCCCAAAAGACAAAAAAGCATCCCGCTTTACAAAAAGTCAAAAGCGGCGAGCCTTTCTATCTATTTTTCTATAGGAATAATCGTTTTATTATGCGCAACAATCATCAAAGTATTCTTGAGCATTGACTTCCAATCAATCCTGCTAACCGCAGGAGCTACCCTAGAAAAAGACGCCCACGACCACACAAACTTCCTATTAATAGGAACCGGAAACGAAGAACACGACGGCGCAGATCTCACAGACACCCTCATCCTCGCAAGCCTGGATACAGAAGACAAAACAGTCTCAATGACATCAATTCCAAGAGACCTTCACCTCAAAGACGACGAATACAGAAGCATCAGAATCAATGAAGTGTTTTATTACGCAAAAGAAGACACAGGATCTGTAGAAGGCGGACTCGAATACCTCATCGACCAAGTCGAAGACGTTTCAGGCCAAGAGATCCACTACTACGTCAAAATAGACTTCCAAGGATTCGTAGAAATCATTGACGTCCTCGGAGGAGTAGAAGTCACATTAGACGAAAGCCTCATCGACCCTTTCTATCCAAAAGGAGAAACAGGCTACCTCGAAAACTTCACCCTCTCAGCAGGCAAACACATCCTAGACGGAGAAACAGCCCTCAAATTCGTAAGAAGCAGAAAAACAACTTCAGACTTCGACAGATCAAAAAGACAACAACAACTCCTAGAAGCAATTAAAGAAAAAGCCCTCAAAAAACAACTCATCCTCGACCAAGGCAAAATCAAAGAGCTCATCCAAACAATCAACGAAAACTTCCAAACAAACCTAACAACAAGAGAACTCCTAACCCTAGGAGCCCTCGCAAAAGACTTCAACACAAGCTCAATCTACAATTCAGTAATCTCAGACGAAGCAGTCCAATGCGGCGGCCTCCTCTACACTCCAGACGCAGAATTGTACCAAGGAGCCCAAGTATTTATCCCAGCAGGAGGATACGAGAGAATCGCAGAATACTTCGACGTAATGGTAAAATTCCCAGCAGCACTCAAAGAAGCTCAAGAGATCAGAATCCTAAACGGAACAGAAAAATACGGAGCAGCAGCAGAAACAAAACAAGTCCTCCAAAGACTTTGCCTAGAAATCCACTACAGATTCGGCAACGCACGTTCCCCAAACTTAAAAGAGACCAAAATCTACTACACACCAATTCCCCTACCAAAAGAATCTCCAGACGAAGAAACAAAATACAAAATCCCAGAGACCATAGCTCTCATCCAATATTTGATCCCAACAGCTGAAACAAGCACAGAAATCCCACAAGAATACATCGACCAAGGATACACAAAAGAAACAAGCATAATCCTCGAACTCGGTGAAGACTACACCAGTTCAAGCCAATTCAAAGAAGACTATTTCTTCTCACTATACGCAATAATCTACGCCGAAGACGACCCTGACTCAGAAGACCCCAACTCAACAGAAACCGATTCCCCAACCCCATCAAATGAGACTGAATAAATTTCTCGCGCAAAGCGGGGCAACTAGTCGTAGAAAGGCAGACGATCTAATCGCTGCAGGAGAAGTCACAGTAAACGGGAAAATCGTCACAGAAATGGGAATCCAAGTCGATCCCGAAAAAGACGAGGTCTTGTTTCGTACTCGCCCAGTAACTCTAAAAGGCGAATTCGTATATCTAGCCATCAACAAACCAAAAGGCTACATCACAACTCTAACAGACCCATTCAACCGAGAAACAACCAAACGCCTAATCCCAAAAGACCTGAAAAGAATAGGCCTAAAACCAATAGGACGCCTCGACAAAGACACAGAAGGTCTCCTCGTCATGACAAACGACCTCGAAATCATCAACCAGCTCACACACCCACGATACGAAAAAGAAAAAGAATACATCGTCAAACTCGACAAACCAATCAACACAAAAGACATAGGCCAGCTCGAAAAAGGAATCCTACTTGAAGACAAAGAGACCCTCCCCTGCGTACTCAAATCAAACCCAAAACAAAAAAACAAAGTCCAAATCACAATAAAAGAAGGGCGAAAACGCCAGATCAGAAAAATGTTTCAACATTTAGGCTATTCTGTAATATACTTACAAAGAATCCGAGTCGGGAATCTGACCCTAGGAGAAGGAATCTTAAGCGATCTCAAAGTCGGACAGTCGAAGCTAATCACAAAAAAATGCTTACAAGCCTAATTGGTTTTTATATTGCAGCTAGCCTGCAACCGATCCTTCCCGTCACAGATAATCTTCACAATGATCTGATTCCAATTGTCGAAAAAGCTTCAGTAAACATTCACAATCTGAATTTTTCGAATCTACTTTCCGTAAGCCCAATCCCAATCAAAAAGGACGCTTTCATCTCCCCAATAATTGAAGCCAAAGCTTCAGTAGCAATGGACAACCAAACAGGAGAAATCCTTTTCGAAAAAAACGGAAACGCCCGAAGACAAATAGCATCGATCACAAAACTAATGACAGCAATCGTAATCCTAGAAGAAAACAGCCTCGGAGAAGTCGTAACAGTCTCCGGAGTAGCCAGCCGAACAGACGGATCACAGATGTTCTTAAGAGCCGGAGAAAAAATCACAGTCCAAGATCTGCTATACGGAGTCGTGATTCATTCAGCAAACGACGCAGCTGAAGCCCTAGCCGAATACAACGCAGGCTCAGTCGCAGATTTCGCAGAAAAAATGAACAACAAAGCCCGCGAACTCGGACTCCTAAACACACATTTCGAAAACCCAATAGGATTCGACAGCCGAAACAATTACTCATCAGCACTAGACGTAGCCAAGCTCGCTAGATACGCCTACCAAAAACAATTCATCAAAGACGCCGCGTCACTCAAAACTCTAAAAGTAATGTCCCAAGACAAAACATACACTCACGAACTCGAGTCAACCAACGAACTCCTAGACAGCTACCTCAACATCAAAGGCCTCAAAACAGGAAAAACAGACCTAGCAGGCCTCTGCAATGTATCGATAGCCGAAAACGACCAAGGCAACGACATCATCACAGTAGTCCTCGGAAGCCCGGACCGATTCAGAGAAAGCAAAATCCTGATCGATTGGGTATTCCGCGCATATATTTGGTAAAACCAAAACTTAACACATCATCACCATGCATGATTTAATTCTCGATTTTACACTAATTTTTGGATCAGCATTTCTAGCATTCATAATCACATTCGTCCTAGCAAAACCATTCACAACCTTCGTCACAAAACACCAATTCGGCCAACAAATAAAAGAGAACGCGATCTCAGGTGAAAAAGCAAAACTCTTCCACGCACTCCACGCAAAAAAAGCCGGAACACCAACAATGGGCGGAATCATCATATGGGGAAGCATCGTAATAACAGTGTTAATTTCGAGAATCTTATCAGCAATGGGACTTTTTGACAGATCACTCTTGAACAGAAAAGAAACATGGATCCCCATCTTTACACTCGTCACCGTCGGACTGCTCGGAGCCCTCGATGACTACCTCAATATCAAAGGTGTAGGTAAACAAAAAGGACTAAGCGCAAAATTCAAAATGCTATGGCTCACAATATTCGGCGGAGTTGGAGCATATTGGTTCTTCGAAAAACTAGGATTCGATTCAATCAACATTCCAGGATTCGGAGATGTCACTCTTGGATGGTGGTACATTCCCCTATTCATATTCATCTTCCTCGCTACATCAAATTCAGTAAACTTCACAGACGGCCTAGACGGTCTTGCAGGAGGACTTCTTATTATCGCGTTTGGCGCGTTTGGAATCCTCGCATACATCAAAGGGCTCTTGATCCTCGCAGCACTCTGTGCGGTCATCATGGGAGCAACAACAGCCTTCCTGTGGTTCAACATCCCACCAGCACGTTTCTACATGGGAGACACAGGCGCACTCAGCCTGGGAGCCACGCTGGGGGTCATCGCCATGCTGACGGACCAAGTCCTCGCGCTGCCTTTGATTGGATTCATCTTTGTTATAGAAACACTTTCTATAATCATCCAACTAACATCAAAAAAATTCTTCAAACGAAAAGTATTTAAGATAGCTCCAATCCATCACCACTTCGAAGCAATCGGATGGCCCGAATACAAGGTCGTCATGAGATTCTGGACAATCGGTGCATTGGCAGCAACAACAGGCCTCATCCTCGGAATGATCAGCCTAACTACTTAAATTCTTAACGACCAAGATCCAAAAGCGGATCCAAAGGTTTTTGATTTTCTACATCAACAACTGCTTCGCCATCCTCAAGTCCTTCTTCACCAAGCTCAACCTCAACAATCACAACAGGCTGCTCAGTCAACGACTCAACAACACCAGCTCCATCTTCAATAGCCTCCTTGATCTTGCCCAAAGTCTCTTCCTTATCAAGATCGTCCTCCATAGCCTCAGCCTCCCGAGTATTAGACTCAACATCCTCGGCGTAATCATCCAAAGCTTCCTGAGCCAAATCCTCACGCCCAGCCTCAGCCAAATCAGAAGCCTCACCCAATGTAACCTCAGTCTGATCTACTTTAATTTGAGTGCTTTCTTTTTCGTCTTCAGCAGCCGCAACTTCCGCAGCCAACACAACCTCCTTTGCAACATACAAAGGTGACTCAGGCAAAACAGAAGCCAGATCCTTCTTATACTGACTCAATTCAGAATTCAAATAAGCCTTCAGCTCATCCGCATATTCATCATCACCATTTGCACGAACATTCGAGATCATCAACTTCAAAGCCTCAACCTCCGCCACAAATCCCTCGAAAACAACACGCGCCTCATCATCAGAAAGCTTTCCACCCTCCAATTTCACTTCAGCCTCAACAAACCCTCTTTGAACTTCTTCAAAAACAAGCTTTTGCTGAGATATATCATCAAAAGTTAGGAATTTCTGCACACCAGTCTTAATAGATCGGAAAGGCTTCAAAGAATCATCAACAACATCCTGCCGAGCTTCTTTTTTCTTTTCTTCAACCTTGGCAACATACACCTTGTCATCCTCCAAATTTTGCTTCACCCACTCATCCTCAACCTCTTCCTCAAAAGAAACAATTTGAGGTTTCGCATTTTGACCACTCACAACACGCTCTCCATTTGCAACTTGGGTCTTGCCCTGAGAAGAAGTCTCAACATCAACAACATGATGATAAACCTCAACACTCGTCTCAAGCTCATCAACCTTTATGCTAAACGCGGCTTTCTTTGCCTTAGTAAAAAACTCCCCAGCCTTCACAACAAAGACTGAGTCCTCTCCAAACAGGTTCAAAACTCGCGACCACACACTTCCCTTTTGGACTTCGATCTCAATATAACTACTAGCTCGATCACGCAAATCATAAAAAAGTCGACTCACACTAATCCCCGTATCCTCCGAAAGTCTCAAAACACTCTCGTCTACAAAAGTAATACTCACAAACCCATCTTCACCAGTCGTAACCTGATCTCCTTCCAAAATAGCCATATCTTCATAAACCCGAACCTCTTCACCATCACGCAAAACAGACACATCACCAGACACTTCCTCAATAACAGTAAAACTCTCAGCCAAAGCAACATTCACATCAACAGTCACAAAACTCACAATCCCCATCAAAAGACTCGCAACCGCCACCCCACTCGTAAATCTCTTTCCAAAAACCATAAAATGACTAACAAAAACATTCAACCGACTCTTATTCATAGACTCAAACAAATTCTCCTTCATCATTACTTTTTCACTGAGAGGCAACTTCACCTGAGAAGCCGCACCCTTTACCAATTCCGCCACCCGAGCAAGCGCCCGAGACATCGGAGCCTCCTGGCCCGTCTCGATCTGCTGCATCAGATTCTCCTTTAGAAGTTGTTTTTTACGAGCAGAAAGTGAAGGTTTTTCGACCTTCTTTAGCAGTTTCTCAATGTCTGTAATATCTTTTTCCATACAATCGCATTAACGAAATTTCCAACCCGATGTTACTCAAAATCCAACCCAATGCCCTCCATCTCACATTTTAGAGATTTGAGAGCACGGAATTGCAAAATCCTAACGCTCCCCTCACTCTTCTTGAGAACGTCCGCAATTTCTTTGTTAGAAAGTTCGTTTATAAATTTAAGAATTATAATTTGTTTGTAATGAGGCTTCATTTTTTCGAGAGCCTCCTTTAGATACTCCGAATGAATTTTGTTTTCAGTTACCTTGATTGGATTGTGCTCCCTTCTATGTTCTTGAACATTTGGCGAAAGCTCCACAGTCTCTTTGTCCTTTCCAAACCTATATGTATCAACAACCAAATTGTGCGCTATCCGAAAAACCCAAGCCGAAAAACTCTTTCGTCCAGACTTGTACTGATGAATCTTTTCCCAAGCTTTCAAAAAAACCATCTCGGTCAAATCCTCAACATCATCCTTTGGCACCCTGAAATAAATGTATCGATAAATCTTATCCACAAATAAATCGTAAAGCTTCCCAAAAGCCATCGCCTCTCCTTTTTGAGAACGTTTTACAAGAAGCTCAATCATCTCTTCCTTGCGAACAGCTTCGTGAGAAACCTGATCTGCCTCCCCACCCCTCTCTCGACCTTTCGCAAGTCGTTGAGAAGCTCGAGTCGCGGCTCGGCTTGTCACCGACGCCCTCTGCCCTATTTTTACCCCCACTCCAATCTTCATTTTTTTCATTTAAATTTTAATCGTAAAGCAAGACCCATTTTATCATAGGTTTAGAACTAAAAAGAAGTAGAAGTATTACAAGGTTGTATAATCAAAAAAAGGACTCCCTGACGGGAGCCCTTTGGCAATCACTTCAAAACAAATTATTCAGAAACTCTCCAAACATTAAAATCACCACCATCAACCTCGAGCTCAAACTCTCCAAAATCGCCAAGATACGAATTTCTAACCACAAATCCTTGATTAGAAAGACCCACATTCAAATTAAAGTAATCTGATGAACCAAATTCACCTACCACCTGCGTACACCCTAGCTCATTTGCCCCAAACTTCATCTGATTTACAGCACATTTAACTTTACCATCAAAAGACACACCACCATTTTCTACAGGATAATAATCTATCAAATATGGACACTCAGTCTTATAATCATTATTTTGCATCTCTTCGACTATCATGTCATATAATTCATCAAAAGTAGCAACCTCTACAGAATCAGCCCCACTCGGTGGTGGATACATCCTAGCAAAAACAAGTTTAGGAGATTCTGGACATTCATGCTCCGCAAGCTGCACATTTACAATTTTATCGGCCATTGGCTTCACCGATCTATACCGAAACCGCCCCAACAAACTATCCCCACCAACCACATAAATCCCAGCTCCCACAACGATAACCGCCAACAACACACCCAGAAAGATTTTTAGACCTTTTGACATAAGAAATAAGGTTAAATAAATATTGTAAGAATTATACCACATACATCCCTAATACAAAACAAATCCCTACCCCAACATAGAAACACACCTCTCGACCTCCTCCTTCGACCCGATAAAAATCGGCGTCCTCTGCTCAAGCTCAGTTAGCTCAAGATCCAAAATCCGTCCACCACCATAGCTCGCAGCTCCCCCAGCCTTTTCCATCAGCATACCCAATGGCGCACATTCAAAGAGAAGTCGCAACTTCCCAGAAGGATATTTCGAATAAGGTGGATAAGAAAAGATCCCTTTTCCTTTCAACAAAATCTGAGTCACATCAGGAACCATCCCTCCAGAATATCTCAAGGTATATTGCTCATTCATCCAATACTCAACCAACTTCAGATACTGAGGATTCTCACCAACAGCTCTCAAATTCCCAGGCGCAAACATCTTGCCTTCCCCCACCTCAACCTTCTCACGACTCACAACAAACCCACCCTCGTGCAAAGTAAATTCGACAACACCAGGCACATTCTTCAAAGTCACAGTAAAAGTCGTACGAGGCCCATAGACCGCCGCAATCGCCGCAACCTGCTCATCCCCCTTTTTACCAATAAAAGTCTTTGTATCACCCTCAGACGCCCCAAGATCATACACCCCAACAATAGTCCCAACCGCAAGATTCACGTCAACAAGCGACGACCCATCGAGCGGATCATACGCCACACCAAAAGCCCCCTCACTAATCTTCATCTCCTCAGGAAGCTCCTCGCTCGCCAATAGTCCAATTTGAGGATTCTTCTTGCATCGTGCTTGAATCAGCTCATCCGATTGTACGTCTAGAGCCAGCTGCTCTTCACCATAGATATTCTTAGTGCCAGCAGCACCAGTATCTGCCGTCCTAATCAGGACAGTGATATCCTTGAACGCATCAGTAATAGTTGTAAGAACAGTCGTGAGATCTTCTGAGACATTGTTCTCAGTGAGATAGTTTTGGAAAGTTTTCATTTGGTTTGGTTAGGTCTTCTGACACAATCTTAATACAATTCACTCTTCCCCGCACATCCAAAAGCATCTCTCATCATCATTTTGAGATGATCTGCAATGGCAACTTCCGCCTCAGCAAAATCAATCACATCCCATTCTTCCTCAAATTGATCAAGAACCTTTCGACGAGGCTTGCCTTGCTCTTCCGCACGAGCATCCATTCGAGCCAACAAATCCTCAGGGAAATATTTGAACCAAATATCGCTCAACGCAGTCGCATAATTAAATTTTCGCGCACCACTCTCGACACATCGACGGAAATCCTCAGGCAAAAGCCCACTTCCACCATGCATCACCCCATAAACCTTCATAGGACGAGTCGCATCACAAATCCCTTTGATTCGATCGTATCCGATGATCGGCGCTTTGAGATAATTCCCGTGACCATTTCCAACAAAAAACGCCAGAGCATCCGGCGCAACAATCTCGCTCAATTTCTGGCAATCCTCAACCTTAGAATAATAATTTCCAATATTTTTTTCCACATCAGGATCAGACAATGCCGAAGCATTTCCAATCTCACCATCCTCAACTTCAAGAGAAATCCCAAAAGGATGAATCTTGTCACAAACTTCTTTACATTTTGCAGCATTTTCCTCAAGAGGCATCTTCGAAAGATCAACTTCCACAGAAGAAAACCCAGACTCAATCGCCCTGTCTATACACCCATCAACGTCCTTTTGAATATGATCGTGATGAAGACAAACCGGCACAGTATATCCATACTTCGCGATCATTCGTTCACAAGTCTCATGAGTAAGATCACTCAATCGATCAGGCGCCATATTACAATATTTCGCCTCACTCTCAGCGATCTCAATAATCACAGGCGACTTCTCCTGCCACGCAGCCTCCAAAATCGCATTAATAACAAATCGACTCCGCCCATTACAAGCAGGAATCCCAAAACCGTGTTCATCCGCAACAGAAAGCATCTTTTGCAGATTCATTAGAGTATAACCTCCAGTCATTTCACGCACGTGAGGATTGTTTGCCTTAGAAAAGTCAGCAATATTCGACATAAGAATAGGGTTAGAAAAGCATATAGAAAGCCTTGAAAAAGCTTGAGTCCAATTTACAAAAAACCCGCCAAGTTCGCAAACTTTAAGCATTGCGAAATAGCTGTGAAAGTACTATTAGAAAATCTATTAAACAAGAACTTCTCCCAAAAGACCTGTCAATTTAGCTCTGACAAGATCTCTATCCAAATCAGGCAAACGATCAGCATTTACTTCAGCATAATCTTCAATCCATTTAGCTAAATCTTCAGCCTTAATCCATTGGTTAAATTGTTTTTCATCCGTATTATCAAAAACCAAACCTCTTTGAAGCAACTTTCCATCAGCCAACAAACGTTCAACAATTTTCCTAGCACCTTCGAGGTCTTGACTCCAATAACCTGACCCATAACGAGTAACAATATTATCAGCCGCATTTGGACCTTCCAAAGGGAAAGAAGTAGCTGAAACTATAGCCTTCAGTTCTTCATAATCAACAATCCCCTCAAGAATAGCATTAACACACAAAGACAAACTCAATCCAACCAATCCCTCAGGTGTCCTTTCTCTTCCCTCAGCATAAAGCGGAGCTTTATCAGCATCTGGCTCCCTTGAATCTAAATATTTCATATCATTTTGTTTAAAAAAAAATAGGAGACAATAATACCAAAAAACACCAATAAGTCAAGTCTCAAAGCCAACCCCACCCATTAACCAAAGATTTCAAGCATCCAATCTAGCCCAAAGTTCTCAAGAATCTTTCGCATCTCCTCTCGGGTAGCACCAGCTCCAGAAGTAGATTTAGATGGCCAATTGACAGCCGCAACAACTTCTTTTTTCACTGCCTCACCAGTAGCTTGCGGAACCTCAACCAACCCCAATGAAGCACCATGCTTCTGAGACGGAACCGCAGTCAAAACATACGCAGGACCAACATAATCCTCAGAGTCAAAAAGCTCCGGAGACTTCTTAAACAAAGCCAAAACTTTCAAAGCTCGCTCATGATTGCCAAGATTTTCTTCTTTTTTTTCATCACGCAAACTTCGCAAATCATTCACAAATGCATCAATCGTCATTCCTGGAAGACCAGTATTCATCAAAGAAAAACAATATTGCCTAGGCTTCCCATCATTCCCCTTAGTCTTCTTCATATCTTCAAATTTCCCAATAACCTCCTCTACAACATCCTTACCTTCAAATTCCACACTCACTCCTTTTGAAATTTCAGCCATAAAAATAATTGTTAAATATAAAGTGGAAATCATAATACAAAAAAACCCCTGTCCATTCAAGGGTGAAAATTTTCAAAAACTAAAACGCAACCACCTACCGGCTCACCACCACAGTATCCCCGTGCACATAAGCCACCGACCGAGGACGAACCATAGAAACAGCCTTACTTGAAGATTTTATCGAATCAAGCGCACGCACCTGAGAAAGCTGCATATCTTTTATCTCTCGAACCTTCACAAGCTCTTGTTGTTCAGAATCAAGCTTGCTCAGCGTATATCCCTTAGTCACTTCATTCGTAGAGAAAACCAAAGTCACAAGCGTCAAAAGCCCCACAAAGAAGACCAAAGAAACAATAAGGAAATAAGGCCCAACCTCAATTCGCGAAAGCATTCGCGAAGAAAACAGTTTCTTCAGCAAACTGCTCTGATATCTAGCTCCTTTTTCTAGGACTAACTGCGGCATTTTTTAGGATAAGGTTAGGAATGAGGTAAAGGTAGGGCGCGCATCTCACATCACGCATCGCGCCGAGATCAAACTTCTCGCAATTTTCTCAAGACTCTCATCTTCGCACTTCGCGACCGAGGATTCTGAGCCACTTCGTCATCTGTCGGACCAACCGGCTTCTTGGTAACAAGATCGATCACCGGCTCTCCCCGACAATCACAAACCAATTGTTCCCGAGGACACACACAACTCTTGCTCAGCTCTCTAAAGAAATGCTTCACTATTCGATCTTCCAACGAATGATACGAGATCACCGCCAGACGTCCTCCTATCTTGAGAACATCAATCGAATCTTGAAGCGCCTCTTTAAGAGCGTTCAATTCATCGTTTACTTCTATTCTTAGTGCCTGAAATGTTTTGGTTGCTGGATGCGTCTTCGACACCTTTGATTTCTTTTTTCCATACCTGACCGGAATCACATCTTCTATAAAGTCCGCAAGCTCCTTAGTCGTCTCGAATTTTTTCGCTTTTCTTCTATCCACAATCTTCCTCGCAATCTTCCGCGACGCCCTTTCTTCCCCGTAGAGATAGAGAACATCTGCCAACCTCGCTTCCGAATAATCATTGATGATGTCTGCTGCTGTGATCTGTTGAGTTTCCGAGAATCTCATATCCAACGGCCCTTCCTTTTGAAAAGAAAAACCCCTATCCGCAAGATCCAAATGAGGAGAACTCACTCCCAGATCAAACAAAATCGCATCAACTCCAGTATCAACCACTTCTTCCACCCTATTTTTTAAAGATCTAAAGTTATCATGAACGAATTCCGCATTTTTGAACCCTTTTAACCTCTTCTTTGCTTCTGCCAGATTTCTCTCGTCCTGATCGAATCCTATTAATTTTCCTTTTGAACCTATTAGTTCGAGTATTCCTTTTGAATGGCCTCCTAATCCCAAAGTTGCATCTACCACAACATCCCCCTCCTTTAGCTCCAAATATTCATACACTTCATTTTTCAATACTGAGACATGCTCCATTTCGCTGGTTTTTAATCTGTTAATGTTCAAAACTTGTGCACATCCTGTGTATAATTTTTGTGCTCTTAATCCGCCCCTTAAAAATAACCGCGAACAGGTTAAACGTCAACAAACTGAATAAAATTAGTACAAAAAGAGTGTTCATAACTCCTCAAAAAACCCTCATTCTCTCCCTATACAGGCCATCTCAAACGTTTCACAAAAAGATTTGATAGAACGCGAGCGTATTGTATAACTTTTGTGTGCAGGCCCAAATTGACATCCCCCACCACTTCAGATAGAATCACTCCCAATCTAATCACACCAATGGAGGCTACCACACAACCAAAACAAGAACTCATCGAACAAGCAATAGATGAAGCCAACAGGCTCATCACTGAGGACTTTCAAGCATTGCTCGAAGAGCATAGAATGAAACTTCTCGAAGCAACATTGGCATTAGTACAACGAGTAGACACAGGAAACACTGGAAATTCCTCAGTATTAATGAGATTTGTGAGCCTAAACAAAGAATTTCATGAAAAAAGAAAAAGATTGTCAGAACAAATTCGAGGAAAAAACCCAATTATATCCAGTGCAATAAGACTAAAAATTCACGCCCTTCTCAACAAAATACTTGTAGAATTTAGTGGTATAGCCCGCCAAGCACGAGACTACCTTGCAGGAGAAATAAACCACGAAACAATCAAGATGGTTAATCTAAACGACCACACCCTCACCGCAGAAGACATCACAGAAGGAGAATTCGACCTAACAAACGCCCTACGATACGGAGACATCAGACGCATCAATCTAAAAAAACATGTTCACCTCGGAGCCGGAACAGAAGACAATCAACAAATCACAGTCCAAGGCCATACAGAAATAATAAAAGAAATCATCTGCGAACTAGTCCGCAACGCAAACCACAACCACTACGACGAAGTCCCTCCACACATAGAAGAAGATGATGATTGGTGCTCCATAGGCGTAAACGCAAAAGAAACCGACGAACATGTCGAAATAACAGTAGAAGACAACGGCCCAGGCATGCCACCTGAAGTCCTACAAAAAGCAGCCACAGAAGGCTTCACAACAAGAGAATCAGGCACAGGCCAAGGATTATTCCTCTGCAAACGATATATCGAACAATACCTCGGAGGAGAATTCAAAATCGAATCAGAACCAAACAAAGGAACAACAATCACCTTCACAATTCCAAAAAACACAACAATCAAATACGAGGAAATAAGCTCAATCGAAGAAGCAAACCGATTCATCCTCGAACAAATGGGCCAAATAATCGAAGAGCTAAGAACAGACCTGTTTGAAGTATTCTCAGAGATCATTCAGATGAGAGAAAGAAAAGCTCCCAAACCAGAAGTTGCAAAAGTGTTCCTGAAAACTAGTGCTGCAATCCGAGAATTCCACACAAAAAAAACAGAGCTTATAGGCGAAGAGGCTTTTAATAGCCAAGACCCTATTCGCCTAGGATTAGACCACAGAATTCAAGATGTATTAAATAAAACAGGCGCCGAATCAGGCACAATCACACGAGCAATAAGAGACTATTGTTACAACGACAAAACCCCTAAAGCTGAAGATATTCTATGGGTAGACCTAAATAACCTTCTACTAACACCTGAATACATAGAGCGGCTAGATGTTACTCCCTAACAGTGCTAAAATCGCACCATGGATTTTTCTTACCTCACCCCAGAACTAGCAACCTTCCTAAGCTCACTCCTCCCAGGACTAGAGCTCCGAATCGGCATACCTATAGGAATAGCGATGGGCCTTCCCGCATGGCAAGCATTCGTCATAGGAGTCCTCGGGAGCATAGCCCCAGCATTCTTCATCTTAAAACTCCTCGACCCAGCAACAAACCTCGCACGCAAATACTCAAAGCTCGCAGATCGATTCTTCACCCACCTCTTCGACAAAACCCGCAACAAACACAAAACCAAATTCGAAAAATACGGCTCAATCTTCATCATAATCTTCGTAGCAATCCCTCTTCCAGGATCAGGAGTCTGGACCGGCAGCCTGATCGCCTACTTATTTGGAGTCAAATACAGCAAAGCAATCGCCCTCGTCTCAGTAGGGGCAATGCTAGCAGGCATCCTCGTCACAGCAGGATTCGGCTCAATATACGCTATCTTCAACTACATCACAGGTTAAGTATTCCCACCCCTCTTCAACCTTTCGGTAGTTATCTTGTCAAATTGGGAACGAACCCAAGAATTGCCAAAAGCAATCCGAACAGAAGCCTCTATCTCCGCTTCTTCATCAAGAGAAACTCCACTGACACGAGTGGCAACATCCCTACGAATAAGACTCCATCCACGCTCTACAGCCGCATTCACAACCTCACCAACAACATCCTCATCCTCAACCTCCTCATCAGGATCTACGCAAACAGTCCCCTCATCAGTAAATTCATCAGCATCAAAATCACCCCCAAACAATTTGCCATACACATCATCAGACCCTTCCCCACTCATATATTTTTCTTTAAAAAATTAAGAAAGCAAAATACGCCCCACTCCTTTCAAAGTCAACGAAAACCTCAAAAAACTCACCACACAAGAAAAATCCTAGCGGATTTTTCCTCTACCTCATTATCCCACCCAATTCACTCCCATCCCCTCTCACAAAAACAGTCGTATCACCAACAATCTTCACAATAGTAGAAGGTGGATTCTCCTCAAGCTTTCCTTCATCCACAACCAAACCAAGCTTTCCAAAACGTCGAACGCCCAATTGCTTCTTCACGTCCTGAACCTTATAACAAGCAGGCTTATCAGAAAGATTTGCACTAGTAGTAACAATTGGTCCACCAAATTTCTCAACAAGATCCTGACAAAAAGAATCATTCGAATAGCGAATCGCTACAAACTTGTGCCCAGGATTAAAAAACTCAGGCAACATTCCCCTTCGTTTCAAAACCATCACAGACACCGGCCCAGGCCAAAACTGATCAAGCAAAGAAGTCGCATAATTACTAAAAATCCCATATTTATCCGCCATTCCAATAGAATCTACCATCACACTCACAGGCTTTTCCTCGAGACGATTCTTGATTTCGTAAAGAAGTTTAAGAGCCTCCTCATTCTTAGGATCACAGGCGAGCCCATAAACAGTTTCTGTAGGATGCAAGATTACCTCTCCCTTGCGGAGAGCTTCAGCAGCTTTTAGAGCTACGTCATCCTGGTTTGCTCTAGTCAATCTCATATACTTGATTATGAAA
>Ga0257119_1000656_pt1 | contig 29762 bp, 27 predicted proteins | sample SI112_200mmetaG_FD_190179 | JGI IMG/M metagenome (GOLD analysis project Ga0257119, IMG submission 190179) | Marine microbial communities from Saanich Inlet, British Columbia, Canada - SI112_200m | ecosystem: Environmental > Aquatic > Marine > Inlet | place: Canada: British Columbia | collected... | reverse complement strand
GTGCTACCCTAATGCCACGACTTAAGTGAACATTAGCTTCGCCATCAGGATACTTTTGGTAAATATTCCACAAATCACTAAACCGTTCATCAGAATAATATAACCTAAAAGCCTTTGCATCTTCTTCACTTATTCCTTTTTTCTGAGCGTCTTTCACATCAACAAAAAACTGGCCAAAAGTCTTATCCGGATTATACACTCTTATCGTATTTAGATATTTGGCTGGCCCCTCGACCAAACCGCCACCACGACATATTGAAGCCTTGTCTTCATCAGACATATCTAATAATTTGAATGCATCCCACTTAAGTGGCAGAAAATACGGATTTAGAGATTCCACGCCACCAACATCCGATGGATAAGGAAAAACAGTTTGACTAATCAAAATTGATAGTAAAAAAACTACACCTTTTTTATTCATATACAACTCCCTTATAAAAAAACACAACATTACCTACCGGAAAACTAAAATCACTATCCAGAAACTTCTACACCCAGTCCTTGGGCTTTTCGTTTAAGAACTTCGTACTGCGTATTCAACGCCCTAAGCCTTGCATTAAACTCTGCTACTTTGTCACCATAAGGACTTGTTGACTGAGGAGCTTTATAAGCACCTGGCTCTTTTTTTAAAACTTCAGCTTCTATTTCTTTTCTCAAAGGCCCAAATACATTACCACGCGGAATTTTACTTAGCAAACTTCTAAGCTTAGAAACACTCCGGGTTCTTTTAGCCTCTTCAAAAGTTATTCTAAAAGCAGCTTCCCTAAGATTTCTAATTTCGCTCTCTACCTCGCTCTCCAAAAGTGCAAATGTTACATCCCATGTTGAAGTCTCTGGAATTCGAGAACGCAACTCTTCAAGCCCAGACAGGTCACGATTTTTTTTAAGTATCTCAAACTCTTCTTGGAGTTGACGATTAAGAGTCTCATTATCAATAATCCCAAAATCTCGCACCACTACTTTTCTTTTATCCTCAAACAACCTCTTTGTTATAGGATAATCTAAGAAGCGAGAGCCGTCAGCTTTAGAAAAATCAAACAAATCGTACTGATCAAGAACATACTTAACATAAGACTCATCGCGAAATCTAATTGCTTCTGATAGCCAATCAATAAAAATAATAATAATTTTTCCACTAGTTTCTGGCTGCCAAGAAGATAAACCATTCACAGCAAACGCAAAAGATACACTTTTACTTGCTAGATCTGAAGTCCTTCTAGCTTTTGCCAAAAAAGAATCAGCCGAAACATAAGCTTTTGCTATCTCCTCTCCTCTTACATCTTCTTCTCTTCTAGCTGGGGGCTTTGGCGCTGGAGAAAAACCGCTACGCTTTACAGCTTTGGCCAACATATTTTCAGCTATAATATTATTTTCAACTTGCAAGCTATCTGGAACAGCAAACTTAAGACTATTTACTCTTTCACTAAAAGCATTAATTCCTTCTTGGGTTGGATTTCGCAAAAACCTTCCAAACTCTCTTAAAATATTACAATAGGTAAGCCTATGTTCTTTTAAAGTTTTCTTAGCGGGCGCCAATAAATCAAACCATTTTCTTTCTCCACCTGTTTTATCTGGATGATATTTAAGCGCAGCATCTTTATATTTTGCATTGCATAGCCTAGTTACTTTATCACCGTCCCCGTCGGCACTACAAACCAGGGCTTTTTCTTGAGCTGTCATATTAAACAAATAAAAAATATCATATTTTGCCCTATCTTCATCCATGGCCCTAGCCGCTGGAGACACAAATTGGCCATATAAAATTGATAAAAAAAGCAGAAAAAGAAACACTCCTTTTTTGTTCATATAAAACACCCCTATTAAAAATATCCCCGCCGTTTTGGCGGGGATACAAATTAAATCACTATCCAGAAACTTCTACACCCAAAGCTTTTGCTCTACGTTTAAGACCTTCATATTCCGCACTCAACTCCCTAAGCCTTGCATTAAATTCTGCTACTTTGTCACCACGTGGAACCGAAGGAACTGGTGGCCGAGGATGAGCTGTCCAAGGCTCTGGCGGCCTAGGAGGTGCTGGAGCAGGTCTCGACTCTATTTCCCTAATTGCTGCATTTATTTTTTCTCTAAACCGAGAAAATCTAACATCACCATTGGCTCTAGCCAATAAATATCGCAATGCATCAAGTTTTTTATCCGCTATAGCACCTTCAAGTTCCGTTTCAAATGCTACTATTGCTCGGCTATCAGCAGCCATTTTCCTTTCAGCGCCCTCTATACTTGCAATAGCTCTTTTTACATCACCTCTAAAAATATCAAATGGAATGTAGTCTGGAATTCTACGCAACAAGCCTCTAAGTCCATCAACATTCTTTTCCGCCCTAAGTCTTTCATATTCATCATGCATAGAGGCTCTATCGTCGTCCTCTATTCTTCTAATTGCAGCTTCTATATTACGTCTCAAAGAACTGTATGCTAAATTACTTGGAACCCTACGCAACAAACCTCTAAGTGCACCAATATCATTTGTTGCTTTAGCCGCTTGATAACCCTCTTTATATTCCCTATGAAGAGCAGCTTTTCTAAACTCTTCTTCAATTTCTCTAATTGTCTCACGAACTTCCGCTACCAACGAACCAAGGTCCCGGCGATGACCAATGCTTCCCAAAAGCCTCCTTAAAGGTTCAATATTTCTAGCATGCTTTGCACGGCGAATCTCATCTCTAAAATTTCTTTTCTCAATTTCTACAATTCTATTTTTTATATTGTCCCTGAGAAAGTCGAACGCATCACCATGTGGAACACGACTTAGCAATGCCCTATGTACAGCTATATCCACGCTATACTTAGCCGCCTCAAACTCTGCTTCTAATTGCAGCTTTATTCTATCAAGACGGTAAATATCTTCTAATCTCCTTAACTCTCTTTGTGCTCGAGCTTTTATTCCACCAAAAAATTCTTTGTCCGCGCATTCGCCAATAATTCGCCTTAATATCTCTATTTTTTCCGCAATTGGAACCATTAAGCCAATATTTACTTCGCCTGATAGTCTTAAATACAAATTTGCATCTCTCTCTAAAATCTCAAATTCAGCTTTTGCCCTACTATATCCTTCTAACTCCATCGGGCGTGCAGCCAATTCATCCTCAGCTGATGAAAAATCAAATAAACGATGCTTATCAAGAACTTCTCTAATAAATGCTATCCTACCATAACCAAGAGCTACCCTAAGCCATTCAACAAAGGTTCTTACAATCTTACCGCTTGTTTCAGGTTGCCAAGGAGCCAAAGCATTCACAGCAAGATTATAATGCGGGCTTGGAATTAATTCTCCTGAATAATCACGAGCACTGTGAGCCTGCCCCAAATGATCATTAGCCACAGCAACTGCTCTTGCAATGCTTTCTCGTCTTAATTCTTCCGCGCTTTTGGCCGCTGGCTCTGGCGCTGGAGCACCAGCAACACGCCTTCCAGCTTCAGCTAACATATTTTTAACAATTTCAAGATCCTGTATATTTCCACCACCAACTGGACTTTCAGCTGCAGCCTTCAATTGCACCTCTGTTGATCCGGCCTCAAAAACCCTTAAAAGCTCACAATATCTTCTTTTCTTTGCTGGAGTACTATTTTTAAAAAATTCATACGCTTCATTTGCAAGCCTCGCCATCTGCTTTGCATATGCCACCTTAATACCATTATTCAAATGATCATGAGCTTCGCCATCAGGATATTTTTGGAAAACAGCCCATAAACCATCAAACCGTTCACCAGAATAATCTGATCTAAAATCTCTTGCATCTTCTTCAGTCATCCCTTTTCTCTGAGCGTCTTGAACATCTGCAAAAAATGGACCAACAACCTTGTCAGGATGATACTTTCTTATTACCTTTAGATATTTGACTCGTTTCTCTAACAAATCACCACCACCACATATTGAAGCTTTGTCTGCGTCAGACATTTCTAACAACTTAAACGCATTCCACGTCATTTCCGGAAAATTTGGAAACTTTGCCGCATCTCTGAAAGGATTTAGCGATTCAACACCGCCTGCCGCAGGACAAACAACCTGGTTGCTCAAAATTAACAATAAAGATATAAAAAGAAACACACCTTTTTTATTCATATACAACTCCCTTATGAAAAACTTAAAACGACTTATTTGTAATTGTTAACATACTTTGAACAAAAATTAAACATTTTAACAACAACCAAAATTAAATAACAAAAGCGAAACAGTTACAAACAAAAGCTACCGACAAACAAAATCTATACCAAAAAGCCCAATACAATGAGTTGAAACTACGCAATATTCAGCTGAGAAAAACCAACACAATCCAAGTCCCCGCGGCAGCAGAAAATAAACACCTTCACTTGAGATAAACAATCACAATCCAAGTCCCCGCGGCAGCAGAAAATAAACACCTTCACTTGAGATAAACAATCACAATTCAAGTCCTCGCGGTAGCGGGGAATAAACACCTTCACTTGAGATATAACAAACACAATTCAAGTCCCCGCGGCAGCGGGGAATAAACACCTTCACTTGAGAGAAACAAACATAATTCAAGTCCCCGCGACGCGGGGACGGCTCACCTCCATTTGAGAGAAACAAAAAACAAAAGTATACTTAAAACATAACTACTTAAAAACGCTTTTATCATACTTAATAGAAAGGCAATAATGACAAAGATTGGTGTTGATCTTATACAAAAATTACGAAATATGACCGGCCTTGGAATGATGGATTGCAAAAAGGCCCTGGTTGAAACAGAGGGTGATGTTGAAAAAGCCGTCGACCTTCTAAGGAAAAAAGGTGCAGCTGTTGCAGCAAAACGTGGTGACAAAGAAACAAAAGCCGGATTGGTTTACGCATATATACACCCAGGATCACAAGTTGGTGTGATGGTTGAAATAAATTGCGAAACTGATTTTGTTGCAAGAACTGAAGATGTTCAAGAACTGGCCAAAGATTTGTGTATGCATATTGCCGCAATCAAACCACTTTATCTTGAGCCATCAGATATGGATCCTAAATTTTTGGAACATGAAAAAGAAATTTTTACAGACCAGCTTAAAGAAGCCGGCAAGCCTGAGGGTGTAATAGCTAAAATTCTTGTAGGAAAAGTACAAAAACTATACAAAGATGTATGCCTAATCGAGCAGCCATTTGTTAAAAATGACAAACTGACCGTAGCCCAAAAAGTAGAAGAAGTTATCGGCAAAGTTGGTGAGAAAATTAAAATCAAAAAATTTGCACGATTCGAAGTTGGCCTGTAAAAAAAATGGTTCAAAAAAAACGCATTTTGCTAAAACTAAGCGGAACCATATTCAAGGAAGACAACAACTCTAAAAAAATTGCCGCTCACAATATTGTAAATCAGATAAAACAACTTAAAAATGAGTACCTGTTTGGTATCGTAATTGGTGGTGGAAATTTTTTCAGGGGTAGCCAACAAGGGAAACAGCTTGGCGCAACTCCAACAACCAGTCATTATGTTGGAATGATAGCAACAATTATGAACGGTCTACTTTTGCAGGACCTCCTTTCACAACAAAGTATTACATCCGACTTGTTTAGCGCGTTTGTATGTCCTGAATTTGCAAAGCCAGTTTCTCCAGCAAATATTTTGCATTCATTACAAACATATGACTGTCTAATTTTTTCTGGTGGCACCGGACATCCATATTTTACAACCGACACAAATGCAGTAATTAGAGCTCTTGAAATTAATGCCAATCAAGTATGGAAAGCAACAGATGTAGATGGAATTTACGACGACGATCCACACAAAAATTCTGGTGCCAAAATTTTGAAAAACATTAGTTATAAAAAAGCTCAAGACATGAATTTGAACATCATGGACCAAACCGCCTTTACATTAGCAAAAGAACATGGTATCACTGTTCGTGTCTTTAATGCGTTTGAAGAAAATTCTATTTTAAATGCAGCAAAAGACGAACTTTACGGAAGTATCATTACCTAAGAATAAAGAGGTAAAATTATGATAGACTTAAAATTAATCGAAAATGAATCATCTGAACTTAATGAGCATATTGATAGTGCTATGGACAAAGTGATTAAACACTTTGAACACGAGCTTGCATCTGTACGAACAGGAAGAGCAAACACAGCAATGGTTGAAGACATTATTGTGTCTTGCTATGAAGGCTCAACTCATATGCCACTCAAAAACATAGCAACTCTTTCCGCGCCAGATGCGCGCATGATTGTTATTCAACCATGGGACAAAGCAACATTACCTGATGTTGAAAAGGCAATTTTTAACTCTGATGTTGGGATTACCCCAGCAAATGATGGAAATCTAATTCGCTTACAACTACCAGAAATGAGCGGAACCAGAAGAGAAGAGCTTATTAAAGTCCTACATAAAAAGCTTGAAGATAGCAAAATTGGTGTTCGAAACGTTCGAAAAGATTTTCACAATTTTATTAGAGACGCCGAACGCAAAAAAACAATATCAGAAGATTTTTCTCGCAGACTCAACGATCTTTTGCAAAAAATAACAGATCAGCACATTAAAAAGGTCGAAGAAATGAGCGATAAAAAAGAAAAAGAATTAAGACCTAATTAAAGAATCACAAATACTCTTGCACCTATAGTTGTTATGTGATATTTTTGTTACACTTGTTATGGTAAGCGGGCCGCTAGCTCAATTGGTAGAGCAACAGACTCTTAATCTGCAGGTTATTGGTTCAAGTCCAATGCGGCCTACCAAAGTTTGAAAGAAAAAAGTTTTGCAAGAGTGGCGGAACTGGTAGACGCGCTGGATTTAGGATCCAGTTCCTTAAACGGAGTGTGGGTTCGAGTCCCTCCTCTTGCACCAATAACCAAAAGAGGGAGTTGTTCAGATGGTGACCGGCAAAAATTCTTTAGGTTTTTTTCTTGACTGTGTAAATGACCAGCTTGCTCTTGTCACCATTACTGTTCCCGGATCTATAGTAGACAAAGTCTACAAAGAAATAGTCTTTTCTCATCGGTCCAAAATAAACACATATGGCTTTCATCAATCACAAATTCCACTCGAGTATGTTGAACAAAACTTTAAGCCCTACCTAACCGAATTGGTAACAGAGTTTTTATTTAAATTTTTTGTTATCAGTTTTTTGTACAAAAAAACACGAGCCGAATTTATTGCCATCGCCGGTGATCCACGAATTTCTGATATAACGGTCGAGCCTGGTCAAGATGCACAATTTTGTTTTGAATTGACTCTCGCAAAAACTATTTCATTGCACGAGTGGAAAAAAAACGTATTCAAATCTCCAAAACGCAAACGCTACAAAGATATAGATCGTCAAGCTTCATCATTTGTAAGGGAAGAAAGCGAAAACACCAAAAAATTCTCTTCGGACATGTTGTCGCCAGGAGATTGGACAAGTTTTCACGTGAAAGTTTTGGACCGAAATAACAAACCAATTTTTGATACATCTGAACATTTGTGGCTAAAGGTGGGCAACGAAGAAGCGGATACTCCCTGCCAAGAAACATTCTTAGGCAAAAAAATTGGTGACACTTTTTGCACAAAAAACCCGTGCCTTCAAGAATATTTTAATAGCCAACTTGGCATAGAATACAACTTTGAAATAACCGTTACAGACATTCTTCATCAAGGTTTTTTTTCCTTCGATTCATTCAAAAACCACTTCCGGCTTAAAACAAGTAAAGATATTACAAAAAAATTAACTGAAATTTACTCATTCCGAAATGATATTTCACAACGCCGAGCAATAATAAACGAAGCAATAAAAAGCCTTCTTACAAATTACAAGTTTGCTATTTCGCAAGCAATAATTGTAAGGCAGCAAAAAAACATTCTTGACCAGTTACACGAAAATCCAGATTATCACGTGTACAAAATGGAAAAAGACTTCAACTCAACCATAGAAAAATTGGCAAAGCAGCAAGTAAAAGAAACTGTTCTTGTCGATCAGATAGCTCACAATGAAAGCCTGGATATCTCACACGATGAGGTAAAGAATTATCTTAATTTTTTAAATCGACCAAGAACAAAAGATTTTATATACTTTGAGGCACCTGAGACAAAATTTCATGGTCAGGAGTTTCCTGTATCCCAAGAATTGTTAATGCAAACCTGTCTCAGAGAAAAGGCTCTTAATCACATTATCCGTTACTTGGCAAAAAAATAGGGGGAAATCCATGCCAAAAGCACTTACACACCCGGTTGTTATAATCGGTTCTGGCCCTGCGGGCTTGACTGCAGCAATATATACTGCACGAGCAGAGCTAAAGCCGCTGGTTATAGATGGACCAAACCCAGGCGGCCAACCAATGGGAACAAGCGTGATAGAAAACTGGCCTGGAGAAAAAAATATTAGCGGCCCAGATCTTTCAAAAAAAATGCGCGAACACGCCAAGCACTGTGGAACACTGTTTTTGGCCGACAACGTTACAGAGGTTGATTTTTCAACACATCCATTCCAATTATGGACAAAAAAGAAAACCAAAATTGTTGCAAAAACAGTTATTATAGCCACAGGAGCAACCCCAATAAAACTAAACTGCCCTGGAGAAAAGGAATTCTGGGGAAAAGGGGTAGGCTCATGCGCAATATGCGATGGAGCATTGTACAAAAATAAATCTGTTGTTGTTGTAGGAGGAGGGGACAGCGCCGCAACAAACGCATTGTTTCTTACTCACTTTACAAAAAATATAACAATGATTCAGCACGGAGAAAAACTTACAGCAAAGCCAAAACTAACAAAACAGGTAAAAAACCATAAAAATATAAATGTATTATATTCTAACTCTGTCACGGAAATTAAAGGGAACAAAAACAATTTGACTCATGTTGTAATACAAAACCAAAACACTGGAGAAAAAAAAGAACTTGATACCAATGGAGTTTTTTTGGCAATTGGATTGCGACCAAGTACATCTGTATTTGCCGACCAACTTGAGCTGGACCAACGTGGATACATAAAGGTTAAAAACGGTACACAAACAGCCATCAAAGGTATTTTTGCCGCAGGCGATGTAGCCGACAATAAATATCGACAGGCAATTACAGCATCGGGAACAGGGTGTATGGCAGCACTTGATGCAGAACATTTTCTTGAAGATCTTAAAAAAAATCCATATTAAATTTTATTTTAAATCAAATTCACGCTAAAATAGATATATATTTGACTAAAAACCTATAATTATAGAAATTAAGGAAACGGATAATGCAACCAACCTATAATCCAAGCAACGTAAAGCGAAACAGAAAGCATGGATTTCGAAAAAGAATGGCAACAAAAGACGGCAGAAAAATTCTAAGCCGTAGGCGCAGCAAAGGAAGAAAGCGACTCGCAGTACACGCTAGCTAATGATCAAAAAAATTACAAAAAACATCTCCTCTTTTAAAAAAGAAGAAGTTAAAAAAATTTTCAGCTCGGCAAAATCTAAGATTTTTGTTGATGGGCTGAAAATTTTTATTGCACCAAAACAATCTGACCTTGGTAGAGTTCTGGTTATAACACCAAGACGTGTTGGAAACTCGCCAAAACGAAACTTGATTCGTCGCAGAATAAAATCCATATTTTACGAAGAAAAGCTGTACGAAAAACAAAACGATTGGATTGTTTTCGTTGGAGAAAGAAAATCTACCGGACTATCGTTTTTACGATTGAAAGAAATAATTATCAATGCTTCGCAAAATAAAAAATAAAATTACACATTACACAAGACAATTGTTGATCGCCATAATCCTTGGCGTTCGTCCATTTCTTGGACCCACATATACTTGTCGATTTGTCGTTTCTTGCACAGACTATGCAATAGATCAACTTGAAACAGAACCTATTTTTTCCGCCATATGGAACATTCTAAAACGCCTTTGTATGTGTAATCCTTTCTATAAAACAATGCGTTAAAACCTATCAAACTTTCTTGACTTAACATCAAATTAATTAGTAGTAATTGTATATAAAATTATAAAGTCATAAAAAAGGACAACAGTGATGAATAAAATTTTATAAAGCTGTAAAAAAGGAAAAGCATGTCATTTAAAAAACTTTTTGTATTTGTTTTTATCACAACAATGTTAAGAGCAAATTACCAAGAAAATCTGCTAAGTCTAAAAGGAACGCTAAGCCCTTTTTTAGATGTAAGGCTACACACAGAACCCCCCCCTGAGGCGACAGCCATAGCCGCACACGAGGAAAAGGCTGGAGAACCAAAAACAGAAATTCTCCCCCCTGAGGCGGCGGCCATGGCCACATACGACCATTCTATGGCGGCAGCAAAAGCAAAATCAACCAAGCCTATCACAGCAATGGTCCCAGAGAAAGTTCCCGTAGCAGCCTTACACAAAAAAACCTATGCAAAAATAACAGCCACTCCAGAAGAAGGCAAACCAAAAGAAGAATATTATGAAAACAAGCACATAGGACTATCCCCTGTTGCAGGAGCCTGTGCATGGCATTCAGGTTGGATAAAGGGAATATACAAATATGGGAGCATAAACGACCATACAGTAAAATTAGTAAGAATGCTTTTTAACAATGTTTATGCCGACATATTCCCAACAAGAAGCACCGGTGAGCCAATTTATTTAATCACAATGGCAGGCCTATTTCCCACACTAGTACGCGCTATAATTGAAAATAATTTATCCAGTGACGCGCAAGTAGGTTTTTTTGTTCAAAAAGTTAAAGAAGAATACACAAAAACCCCGGAAAAAAAAACAAAAGAAATTAAAAAAATTGAAAGAAAAACAAGAGAGTTAGTTACAACAATAGCAAAAGCTCAAATAGAATGTAACCCAATAAGCGGAAAATTTCCTGTATGGACAGTAGAACAAATATTAACAGCATATTGGTATTCGTTGCAACCACAAATTGACACCCCATTTGCTGCTTCTCTTACAGACTATATGAACGCTATAATAGAAGGATTCGATCCTTCAGCATACGCCCTGCTAGAATTAGCAGAAACACCATTTAACGTAGAAAGCTTGGTCGAATACCCAGAACGCTTACTTCTCTCTTGTAATATTAAAGAACTTTCACTAAAATACCTTCCACCACATGTTGAGCAATATAAATTTGAGTATAAAGGCAAAAAAGCTAAAATAAATTGTGTTGAAGCAACAATGCAAAATTTGCTCAACTTTATGTATTATGACCATACGACAGGACAATATAACTTATCATTACTTCCAAGCCCACCACACCCATCTGTTTCTGAATTTTATGAAAAATATCCTATGGCAGCACAGTCGACAGAGAAAGAAGTACAACAAGAATGGTTTAACATGCTAAGCAACATACCAGGAATAACATACAGGTACAAAAATTACGGAATTGTAAGTGAATTTGAAAATGTAATGAACCTTTTAAGCTATTTGCTAAGCACCAGAATAAATAATGTTGAAGGCTTAATTCCGCTTATAACAAATAGCCAAAGATCAGCAACAATTGTACGTTCAAGAGCTTTCGGAGACATCCCTCCCTTTTACTACATAACAATACAAAATAAAATAGATGACTCTCAAGCAAAAATGGAACTAGCCATAATGTCAGCACATTCAGACTCAGAATTTCTTAAAATTGATCAACTTGTTCCACCCATACTGTTTTATTCATTAAGGTCATCGTTAAAACAAACATTCCAGTTTCAGCAGTTTATATTGTTTTTCATTCATAATAATCCCGATAATATTGTAAAAAAATTAAACCTAGATGAAATTTACAACTTTATACAATATTTGATGTTCTCAAGCAATCTTGACAATGAAGACGTTAGAGTTGAATGGATTGAAATTTTGTTAACCCTATTAGAAAAAAAGCTTATTCAACTTGAAAAAATAGAGAATTCTCTATCAAGTCTTCTTGAAAAAGTTGATGAAGAAACACCCTTAGTCACAATAAACTCTTTTTCTAGGATGCTCAGCTTAGAAAGCCCTTTAACCGAACATATTGCACGTTTTTTTGTCGAAAAATATTTTTTATTATTGCAAGCACTACAAAAGTCAAACCCAACAAAAGAAAATATTCAATTTCTGATAAGAAATGGACTTGACCTAAATATAAAAGACAAAGACTTAAGAACACCAATTTTCTGTGCCGCAACAATGCCATCTAAAGCAACAATAGAAAAATTTCTAGAAAACGGTGCTAACGCTAAACATAAAGATACAAGCGAAAATATACCTTTACACTTTGCAGCCTATGCAAATTCAGACAAAACTATTAGAGCATTAATTTCACATACTCCAGAAACAATAGACTGGCAAAATAAAGATGGTAACACACCACTACATATTGCAGTAGGAGGATTAAAAGTTTCAGCGGCTAAAGAACTCGTAGCCAATGGAGCTAGGACGGATATCCCCAATAACAAAGGCTTAACGCCAAGGGCTTTTTCACAAAAAATGCATTATTTAATGCAAACATCTGGTGAATCATCAATGCACCAAAAGGAACTTGCAGAAAAAGTAATGGCCACAGTAGAAGGAAGACTTTACGACGTCGACGAACATTTATCTGTAGAAGAGCTGGATTAATACATTATTATTGAAAAATAAATTTCGCTTTGTTAATGTACATTTAAAATATATAAGTACTTTTAAAATAAGGAGATGCAGATGACGATTGTTACTTTGATGGTAACGCTATTTTTTATAATGAGTCCATTCGAAGACATTCCTGTGATTATTACAGTTCTTAGAGAATTTACAGCAAAAAAGCAACGGTACATTATTCTTCGCGAAGCAATAATAGCACTTTTCATTCTTTCTTTTTTCGCCTTAGCCGGTGAACAGTTTTTAAAAATAATGAATATTTCCACATCAACTGTTTCGATAGCTGGTGGAATTATTTTATTTTTTATTGCAATTCCAATGATTTTTCCAATACCAAAGCCGTCACCATCCAAAAACAGTGATCCATTTATTGTTCCATTGGCAATTCCAATTATTGCTGATCCTGCAACCATATCAACCGTAATTTTATTCTCAAGAAATTTTGGCCGGGGAAAACTTATGCTATCGCTGGGACTAGTATGGATACTAGCATTAGCTCTATATTTGACAGCAACAATTATAAAGCGATTCTTGAAAAAGCGAGGAACACAAGCCATTGAAAAACTGGGTGGAATAATTTTGGTAATGATCGCAGTACAAATGCTAACAGACGGAATTAAATCTGCTATAGCAAATTAACAAACTTGTTTTACTTTTCACAAAGGAGATAAATATGTTAACTTTCGCAACACTTATAACTTCATTATTTTTCATTATGAACCCTATTGGAGATGTGCCAACGTTTATTTCCCTTCTTGCCAGGTTCAGCGAAAAAAAACAGCGCCTTATAATTCTAAGAGAGTCTATAATCGGCATCGCTGTTTTGATTCTTTTCGCAATGTGGGGAGAAAAAATATTACACTACATGAACATCTCCACAACTGCCGTTACCATAACAGGAGGAATAATCTTATTTATAATCGCTATTCACATGATTTTTCCTGTTAAACAACCAGAAGATGAAAAAAGTAAAATTCCGTTTATCGTTCCTTTGGCCATACCACTTATTGCTGACCCAGGCCTTATCTCAACCTTGGTAGTTTACTCACACCAAATAACAAGCAAACTTGAGCTTTTAGCAGCGCTTTTTATTGCATGGGCCGTGTCAACATGCATATATCTGTCCGCAGCATTTATAAAACGTGCACTAGGAAACCGTGGAGTAAATGCACTTGAAAAAATTGGTGGTATCGTTTTGACAATGATAGCAATACAAACATTAATAGATGGTGTAGAAAAAATTGCTCTAAAATAACAATAAAAAAAGGTTCTCTTGGGTAAGTCCCAAGGGACCTTTTAACAACCCAAAAGATAGTTATATATCACGAAACGTTTCGCGATTCTTTTATGGTTTCAAGCAAATGGCCAAGCTCCAGCTTATCCATTTCATCAATTTCTAAATTAATAGGCCCAAACATACCATCACAATAGTATTGGCCGGTCTCCGCCCACGAACACCATCTTTTAAACATTTTTTCAAACGCCGCAGCATCCGTAAGTTGCCTTGATAAGACTCTAAAACTACAATAATCACGGTAGTGCAGACCTGTCAAAGATAAAACAATTCCCTCAAGCCGACCATGCAACTCTTCTGCGCTCGCCCCTTTAAGCTTTAAAACATCGCACTTTGCACTTTCCGCCCGTTCTAATAAATTTCTTTTTTTATGAGAAAACGCAACCATAGCCCTTTGCTGCAAATCTTCAAGTCGACGCGTTTGGTATTTTACACAAAAAGGAATTAACGCCCTATACACACCATCTGAAGAATAAATAAACAATGAAGAAAACAAAAGAATAGATAAAAAATACAATCGCAAACAAAAAAACTTCATGAGCCTGTCCCCCAACACCTTTCTTATATCACCATTTTTTCTAAAAGAGTAACAAATAAATGGTTAATGTCTAACAAAAAACTATGGAATACAATGACCAACATATCATTACATGAAAAAAGACCATGGAACATTTTCCACAGACAGTAAAAACAATTTAACAAAAATATTGATCTTGAACTTTATAATGTCTTAAAATTCATTCAGATATAAATTTTTTAACCAAATAACTTTAAGGGGCCGGTATGAAAAAAGTTATATTATCAATAACGCTTCTTGTTTGCACAACAACAGTTTCTTATAAAACATACTGCGGTGATGGCTGGTGGAACCCTATAGCATTAATTGGCGCAGCTTATAACGCAGCACAAGAATGGTACGCCCCAGTAGAAGAAGTAGCAGCAAAAGAAGTAGTAGCAGCAGAAGAAATAATTCCGGCTCAACAACCAAGGCGCAATCCATACCACAACATGCGAGCAACAAAAACTCGTCACAGATTAACAAATCCATGGGTAGAAGCTTTTGGAAAACCTTGCACAAACTTATCAGCCCCACACAGCAAGCATCCTCCAAAAAAGCACGGAAATAGAAAAAGACGCGGGATGAATAGAGGAAGAAGTAGGTGGTAAAACCTTTACAAAACACTTTTTTATGGCAAATTGTTTGCAGCATCAATTTTAACAAATTCTAAAATAAAGGTTGCCCATGAAATATCTATTGCTAATCACCTTACTTCTACCAGTTTTAACACAATGCTCAGAGAGAGGCTTTGCTAAGCCACAAGACGGCTGGACGAGTTGGGCCATGCAAGGACTTGGTTTTTGGGGAGCTCCTACAGGAACCCAGGCGTCCACCACTACAGAGGAACCTGGATTAGCACCAATAGAAGAAGAAGTAATAGCAGAAGCAGAAGAATCTGATGGTGAACCACTCGCACCTAAAGAAGCAGAAGCAATGGAAGACCCTACAACATTTACAAGTCTTGAAGATGCTGCAACCACATTTTTGGGAACAAGAGCCTTTAAGACAAACAAATTAAGACGACTTCTAGCAAATCCATTTGTAACAGACCGGCTGACAGGATGCCTTTCCAAAAGCGCAGAAATTACAGAATTGAGTAGATTACTCAACTCGGATCCAACATTCGCAAGATCATTTTTTAGACAAGTAAAGGTGTCAGCAAGAAAAAAAGGACGAAAATAACAAATTAAAAAACCCCGGATTTAAATCCGGGGTTTTTTAATTTCTAAAATTCTGCATGACCAGGATAACGAGGAAATGGAATTACATCTCTTACATTTTCCATTCCAGTTACAAATTGAACCAATCGCTCAAAGCCAGCTCCAAAACCAGCATGAGGAACTGTTCCATATTTACGTAACTCTAGGTACCACCAATAATGCTCTTCTGGCAAGCCTTGCGCTTTTATTCTATCTTTTAAAACATCAAGACGCTCTTCACGCTGGCTACCGCCAATAATTTCACCAACACCAGCGACAAGAACATCCATTGCTGCCACGGTTTTATTATCGTCATTAAGACGCATGTAGAAAGCTTTAATATCTTTTGGATAATCAACCAATATAACAGGGCAATTAAAATACTCCTCGGCCAAATAACGTTCATGCTCAGATTGTAAATCAATTCCCCAAGTTACTGGAAATTCAAATTTTTTGTCTGCTTTTTGCAAAACTTCAATTGCCTGCGTATAGGTTAAACGTTTAAAGTCATTTTTAACAATGTGTGTAAGACGTTCAAGCAAGCCCTTTTGTATAAACTTGTCAAAAAACTCCATGTCCTCTTTGCAATTTTCAAGAACATAATTAAAAACGTATTTTAAATAATTTTCAGCACAATCCATGTCATCATTAATGTCGGCAAATGCAAGCTCCGGCTCAATCATCCAAAACTCAGACAAATGACGAGAAGTATTTGAATTTTCCGCTCGAAATGTTGGCCCAAATGTGTAAACATCAGAAAGGGAACATGCAAAGTTTTCAACATTTAACTGACCAGAAACTGTCAAAAATGATTCTCCACCAAAAAAATCTTGTGAATAATCAATTTTGCCTTTGTCATCCTTTGGAGGATTTTCCATGTCCAATGTTGTAACACGGAACATTTCACCAGCCCCTTCACAATCTGACTGGGTAACGATTGGAGTCTGAATGTATAAAAATCCTTGTTCTTGGAAAAATTTATGCGTTGCAAAAGCAAGCGCATTGCGCACACGAATTACAGCACCAAACGTATTTGTTCTTGGTCGCAAATGTGCAATGGTTCTTAGAAATTCAAAAGAATGTCGTTTTTTTTGTAGCGGATAATCTTCGCCTGGACAAAGACCAATTACATCAATTTTTTCTGCTTTTAATTCAATCGTTTGACCTGCCCCTGGACTTTCAACAACCTCGCCTAAAACCGAAATTGCTGCCCCTACTGAAATTTGAGGAATAATCTCTTGATAACCAAGGATATCTGAGTCTGCAACAATTTGTAAATTTGCAAGCTGAGAGCCATCGTTAAGGGCAATAAAGGCGAACTTTTTTTGATCACGAACTGAACGGACCCACCCTTTTACTTCAATCTTTTTACCAACATCTTTTTTTTGTATCGATTTGATCTTGACTCTCATCGCACCTTCCCCAGAAATATAAAACATAGCCTATTTTACAACGACTCAGTTTATCATAACCAGGTACTTTAGAAAGTAATTGAAAAAAATCAAAAACCTAAAAAAATCTTTTACTTACGACTAATCAATCTAGCGACAATCAAAAGCGATGCCACAATAGTAAACCCAATTCCGCCAGCAACACAATATTCTTTTATTTCAGATCTTCTGCGCGCTCTGGCCTCTAGAACCGCTCTGTCCCGTATTAATCCTGGTGCAGCAACAAAACCAACGGGCTGCACAGAAGCCCTTATTAAATCATCCAGACTCGTATATACCGGATACAAATTACGTAACTGTTCCTCAGAAAACCTAGAACCCGTGAATATCTTCGTTAATAATACTTTTTGTTCAAAAGTTATTGGCACATCAGCCAACACTGCTACATCTGTACCACACGGAGGTAAAAAACTGGACCTAATAATATCATCTAATTTTTTATTCAAATGAAATGAGTATTGTAGGTGGTCTGGCAATACAAAATCGTCACCACCAAAATCATTAAGACTATCACCTGTGGTCCACCGTAACACAATAATATCGGCAATAATTTTTTCTAAAAAAGAAGATTGCGTCTGCATTGCAACAAACAAAAAGTCGTATATTTTATTCCTAAAAAATTCAACATTAAGAAGAATGTTTCGCATTTCTTCTTCAACTGACAACCCTCTACTACTATCAGCACAAAGAACCAAAAACTCATTAAGAATAAGATGAAAAGGCTCATAGGGTAGAGTTTTAAATGCTATACTTCTGTCGCCACGCCCTATTGCAGTATCAATAGCAAAAGACTGGAACAACATTAATTCCGCCTTTTTTATCTTGCAAACATAGTCAGAAAATAAAACCTCAACTTCATCATGCTCACTGGCCTCACCAACATTGAGCGATGAAAAGCTCTCAGCTTGTTTTTGTACTGGGCGTGCAACAACAACGCTATCAGACGGATCAAAACGAGCCGCACCAAAAACTTTTAAACTCAATAAAATAGAAATAAATAAAAATATTTTTTTCATGTGATTCAACCTCCATTAAATCATAAAAAGCAACCTTAACTAAAGGTTATTTTAGCACAATTTTGATTTTTTTCATAGATACAAAAAACTAGTTATTACTCCTTTTTCCATCTATATCTTCTTTATAACCTACATTTAAACAATTTAATTCTAACGTCTACCTCTTATACCACCAGAGCGACCCCTTGATGTCCAATGCGAGGACACTCCTGGAGCAACACCTCTAGAATCCTTTGATTGTTTTGCACCTGGTTTTGGAACTTTTTTGTCTGTAGCCCTTTTCCCACGCTTATCAACAGGAACAGCACCAGATGAAACCTGAGGATGACCCTTTCTATCGGCAACACGCGGAGCAGCCGGAACCATTTTTTCACGCTCAACACGCTTAACAACATATTCCCAAGCGTACATCTTTAGCTCTTCAACAATTTTTATAAATTCTTTTATCTCTGCTATATCCCGATCAAGAAGAATCTCCCTCAGAACAGAGTCTCTTCCCTCTGGATCACGTGGACTAACACCGTAGCAGTGTCTTGCCAAAGAAAGAAATTCAAAAAAGTGTGGAGTAGAAATACCACGAAGATCTAAAATTCCTTCCCAATCATCTGAAACATTAGCACCCAAAGTCCCATAAATATCTTCTCTTGGTATCTTTTGCACATGATCAGAAAATTGAGCTTCAACTTCGTTTGCAAGATCCAAATCAGAAAAACGTCGTCTTGATTCTCTTTTGCTTTCTTTGAATTCGCCGTCTTTATGCTCACAAGCACCCAAACAAGGCAAAACAAAAACTAAAGAAACCAATAATATTAAAAACTTTTTCATAAAAAATCTCCCCAATAAAATTTGCAATATAAAAGTTACAAGTCGATACAATCATTATAACAAATACAAATAGAAAATCAAGCCGTCGTCAAAGTTGTATAATATAACAATTATAAAAGCTCCCCTGCAAGACGACTTAGCTCACTGCGCTCGCTATCTTCAAGAAAAACTGAGCCAAATATTTTTTGCCCCTTAAATTTGTTTGACGCAACAACAAGACCATTACTTGAAAAATTTAAATAAGGGGAATCAATTTGGTATGGATCACCAGCCAAAATAATCTTGCTTCCTTGTCCAACACGTGTAATTAAAGTTTTAACCTCGTGAGGAGTTAAGTTCTGAACTTCATCAATTAATATGTACTGGTACGGAATAGAACGACCACGCATGTATGTTATTGCACCCAGACTCATCTTTCCTTCATCAATCAATTTATCAAGTGGTGGAATATGGCTGACTAATTTTTTTTGCTTTTTAGCAGCACGCTTTCCTTTTCCATTAACGTCAAAACTTTCTTCCCGCAGAACATCTTTTAAATGTTGCGGTGAACGCGAATAATTTACAATGAAATCCATATTGTCATAAACTGGCTGCATCCAGCTTTGTAATTTTTCTGCCATATCCCCAGGCAAATACCCAATATCTGCGCCAAGCGGCACAACCGGCCTTGATATTAGCATTTTCCTATACACGTCTTCAATTATCACTTTTTGCAATCCAGCCAATAATGTCAAAAAGGTTTTTCCTGTTCCCGCTGGGCCCAACAGACTTACAAGGTGAACAGAATCATCTAATAACAAATCAAGCGCCATAGCCTGTTGTGGATTCTTGTGGGTAAACTGCCATTTTAAATCTGGCGAAGTTATTTGTTTAAAATTTTTGTTTCCCAAAAATCTAAAGATTTTGTTATTAAACTGGTTACTACGTGATTGGACCAAAACAAACTCGTTCAATTGCAATTCAGAACTGTAGGCAACTAATGCTGGTGGAATATCTTTTTTTAACTCAACAGATGGGACCTCCAATGTTACCCATCCTCTATAAAATTGGTCCTCTGCTACAAAATTATTATTTACATAGTCTCTGGCCTTAATTCCCAAAGCATCTGCTTTTACCCGAGCATTTAAATCTTTGGAAATAAATCGAACGTCGTAACCTCTTTTTTTCAAGCAAAACGCCGTAGCTAAAATTTTATTGTCACCGATATCCCTTTTTAAAAAATCTGGATATCCATTTTGCTCAACAATAAAAACAACCTTTACAGTTGAACCATTTTCTAGCTTTACACCTTCTGCAAAGCGTCCTTGCTCTCTCAGCCCATCTAAAATTCTAGTTATTTCACGAGCATTGCGACCACGGTTTGATTTTTCTTCCTTAAAATAGTCCAGTTCCTCAATAACACTAATTGGAATCCCAATTGTTTCACCATCAAACTCATACAAAGATAACGGATCATAAAGAAAAACATTAGTATCTATAACATAAATCTTGTCTTTCTTTTCAGGCATTCATTTACCCTCCCAATTAAAATGTTTAGTTCTTTTATCGCAAAACAATGTTACATACTTAATCAAAAAAAAGTAAACAAAATCATGCCAAAATGGCTAAGATGCTACGTAGAGACACATTACGATAAAAAACAGTAACAAACCTTGACATATTTTCTATTTGTAATACAATAAGTGTGTGTACTTTTAAAATGGAGGTTATTGTATTGAGAAAAAAAATATTACATTTACTGCTTTTTTTGTGTTTTTTTATTCCTAACATACATGGAATAATAAGTAAGGTTGATATTTTGGAAAAAGGAGACCAAACTATTTTCCTTTATAGCGACTGGCACCTTATGTATGATGAACACTATATACACAACGTTCCTCTTAACTTATGTGCTACCCAACAAGCTTACGTAATACAAGAAGAAATAAAAAAAAGCATAGCAAGCGAAAAACCTTTTCTATTTTTAGCCGAAAAAGCAAAATATTCCGGAGTCTGTCCAGCTCAAAGTGTTCTACTATCTCTTCTTTTAAATGAAAACGTTGTAGACATAGATGAAACTAGATCGGCCGAAGATTTTGAGATTGCTACAACTGGAGAAATCTCTTTACATAGTTTTATGTTAAATCGAAATGCCTTTAAAGAAAAGCTACTCACTATTCGCAGGAACAATGAAGATATTCTTGGTCCAATACTAAACCCAATTTATAAATCTATATTAGGAGAAGAAAGCCTTGCAGTAATACTTCCATCAATATTAAAACACACAAAAAGAATGTTTTTATGCTCAACTATGCTTTTTTGCCCAGAAATAGAAACAATCTATCAAATCCTAAAAGAAGAAAATTCTAAAAAAAACATAGTTGTATTTGCAGGATCATACCATATAGGTTCTATAAAATTAATACTAGAAAAACTTGAATATAAAACAACACTATCACAAGGACACTGTGATTGTAGCGATGCTGTAAACAACGCAACCGTTTTGGGACCTTTTTTCTTTATACCACAACTATGTCTATTTAATGATGAACACTTGCGTTCTCTAATGCGTAGCTATGTTGTTTCACCAGAAAAAGAATCTTCTCCTCTGAAAATGATGATAAGTTCACCTGATGTTTCATTTCTATTCCAACTAACTCTGTTAAATGAAATAATATTAAATGGAACACCAGATGCAAAAGAAGATCTTTTATCCTTAATTTGGTCTATAAATCCAAGAAGCCTAGAACCGTGCACGGCTAAAATAATTGAAACAGCACAAGAAAGACTTTCTCCAGAAGTCGCAAGATCACCGTCTCCAATATTTCTCCGGCCATCATCACCATTTGGATTCTAATTATTTAAAAAATTTATAATTGATTTTTCAACCTTATCTCGGTCCTGAAACACAACCCCGTGTCCTGCTCCGCCGACTTCCAAAAGTTTAGAATTTTTAATATTTTTTGCCATATATTTAGAGTTCTGTGGTGAAACAATGACATCCTTGTCTCCGGTTATTAACAACACAGGACAATTTATTTGCGAAAGTTTGTCGCAAGTTCCTGGCCATTGCTCAATTGCTTTTTGCTGTTTAAATATAATTGCTTTATCTGTGGCACTCAAATTTCTTCTATAAAAAATACTCTTAATTCTGTCAGAATTCGAATTTATCCATTTTTCTGGAAACAATAAAGAAATACTTCTTTGACCACGTTCTTCCTGAGTACCAGAATGGTCCATAAGTTTATTTACAACCTCTTGGCTTGTAGGAAACATTTTTGTGTTACATTCTGAAGAGATTAAAACAAGTTTGTTAACAACTTTGGAATTTAAGAAAAAAGTCTCTTGAGCTACCATTGAACCCATTGACCATCCCAAAAGATTCGCCTTTTCAATGCCAAGAGCACTTAAAAAACCAGCTGTGTCTTTTGCGAACTGTTTTATTGTAACATCTTTCGTTCCGGAAGAAGTTTGATTCATTCCTCTATTATCAAAAATAATTACACGAAAGTGTTTTGCTAGTTGATCAATAAAAGATTGCTCCCAAAGGTTCATAGAACTTGCAAAACCAATAATCATAATCAAAGGATATCCAGAACCATACTCACGATATCCAACTTTAATATCCCCAACATTTACATGTTTTACAGAGTCTTTTGTCATACTTCTCTCCCAAAAAAACATTCCCTTATGACTATCAAAAAAATACATTAAAGTAATAAATGTAACAGCAACAACAATAATACTTATCAACTTTGACTTATCACTCATACTATTTTCCTTAATTTTATACAATTTTAGATAGCATACTTCTACAACAACTAAGCAAAAAAAGTCTAGAGTTTAATTATATAATTCACTCTTTAGGTGTCTCAGAAATCGAAAAGTATTGCCCTTCAATTATTATATCTTTTTGTGCCTTTTTTATAATTTTTATCCATTCATTAGCTGTAGATTTATCAATGTAAGTTTTAAGTATTGGCTTATAGTCTTTTATAAATTCATCATATTCCACAAAGTCGGGGTATTCTGCACGATCCTCTGGTTCCAGAAGATACCACTCATATGCTGGTGTAACTTCAATTACAATTTTATTTTTTTCATTATAAATCCAAGTTTTTGTATTTTCTGTGTCAAAGACCGAATACATTAAGCCAATCCAAGAACCTTCAATTGTGGCGAACTCTCCACGATTCTCACCAAACTGATTATATAAATACCCAATATCTTGGTTGATTGATTTATGAAGCCCAAGCCGTCTATTTTCTGCAGAAATAAGAATACGCAAAAAATCATCCAACGCACATCCAATAAATTTATTTGAATAAATCCTAAGCTTTCGATCTTTTTCCTCAAAAATTATATATCCTCTATCTGACCATAGAATTGGTTTTTTTTTATTTGAAACTAATATTTTTATCTTTTGATTATCATTAAGTATCAATGTAATAAACTTTTTACTAATCATATTAATATCTTTCCTCTATGATTTATCCATCGCGCAATACTCAAAGCTTCCTTCATATCTCGAGTGAGTTCTTTCCATGGTCTTACATATCCATGAAAATGTCCCTTTGTATGTTCATGAAAAGCTATAATCTTTCCATCTTCTATTCCTATCTTAACCTGTAGTCCATTATCATTTGTTTTTACATACAAAGAATTATCAAGAGCCTTTTGACCAAACTTAGGAGGAGTACTTATATTACCTCTAACATTTTTATGGTGTTTAGGATTGTTTTCATACTTATCTTTATCTGGATCCTCCGGTGGAGGAAATCCACATCCACTCACAGTTCTTTCTTGTTGCTGTTGCCTCTTTTCCTTCTTTAGCTTATCTTTTTTGCTTCTGAAAAGGCCTGGAAACGGTTCTTCTTTGCTTTTTTTCCCTGATAAATATTTTTCTACCACACCAATAGTAGCAGGTATTACAACTCCTGCTGACCTGATAATGGTTGGAACCATTGCGGATAAACCAAAATTGTGAACTAAAATATTTTTCTTTGTTATAAAAAAGTTTGTATATGGCTCTATAGCTATTGCAAAATAATCACAGAATTCTTCTGCCTGAACAACCGACAATACCGTTGCGTTACTTTCAAACCCCATGAGAACCGTTCCACGCACAAGTTTTTGTGTCTCAATCCAGTCTGACAAATTTGCATTATAAAATTTTTGATTGGATATAGTTTTTATTGTTTCGCCGTCATCGGTTTGGACATTGACAATAAAATTTGTTCTTTTGATAGAAACATCTTTTACATTGCCAACAACAATGGACTCCTGTAGATCCGAACACAAAACTTGATCCCCAGGCTTTAGGAATTCAATTGCAACGTGTCCATTTGGAGTAAGAACAAGAGTTTCTGCGCTAAAACCAGTAGCAATAATATTTTGAGACAAAAAAAACATTAGAAAATATATAAAAATATTCATATCGCCTTGCTCCTATAAAAAGCATTCTCAATAAGATGTTTTTTATTTAAAACCAAAATTAATAAATCGTAGAATCTTATAATTCCTTTTAAATCATGTCAAGGCCATCACTTTAATGTATTACACCCATTTGTTTTATTCTATAAATGGACACGGAATTTATCTTTAAATCCTTTTGTGGTATATTTTGTTTCAAGTTGTTTTATTTTTATGCTTGAACAATTATAAAGGTTAGATCATGTTCAAATCATATCTTATCTATCCTGCTCATCTTACAAAAACATATTCCACGCGAACACCAAAGTGCACTTGCACATTCTAATTTTTTTATAAAACTTAAATCACACATATTTGTTTTACGTGATATACTTTAGTCCCGAATTTTAAAGTTTTTTTGTACATCCTCTTTTAATAGGAATAACGATGGTTGACGATAACAACATTAATTATTTAAGGCACTCGGCCTCACACCTGATGGCACAAGCTGTTTTAGAATTATTTCCAGGAACCAAACTTACAATTGGTCCTGTAACTGATGAAGGTTTTTTTTATGACTTTCTTCCACCAGAAAATTTTAAAGAAGAAGATCTTAAAAAAATTGAAAACAGAATGCACGAAATTGCAGAAAAAAACCTACCAATAGAGTTTAAAGAAATCTCAAAAGAAGAGGCCCTCAAACTCTACAAGGATAATAAGTTCAAAACAGAGCTTATTAATGGTATTGAAGACGAAAAAGTTGGAATTTCAAGTCAGGGAGATTTTTACGATCTTTGTAGAGGCGAACACGTATCATCAACAGGAAAAATAAAACACTTTAAACTTCTTGGAATTTCTGGAGCTTATTGGAGAGCAGACAAAAAAAATGACGCACTACAAAGAATTAGTGGGACAGCATTTTTGTCTGGCAAAGACTTAAGAGCATGGGAAAAACAAAAAGTAGAAGCTGCAAAGTATGACCACAGAAAACTTGGTAAAGAGCTAGACTTATTTTCTTTCCATGAAGAAGGTCCTGGGTTTCCGTTTTTCCATCCAAAAGGACAAAAAGTTATTCAACTATTTACCGATTATCTCCGCAAAGAATTAGAGAACGCCGAATACAAAGAAATACAAACTCCTATAGCTCTTAATGACAGACTATGGAGGCAGTCTGGGCACTACGCTCACTATAAAGACAATATGTATTTTCTAAAAATTGACGAACATAATTATGCAATGCGCCCAATGAACTGTCCTGGTGGAATTTTAATTTATAAAAACCGACCACATTCATACAGAGAGCTTCCAATAAAAATGGGTGAATTTGGCAAGGTTCATAGACATGAACTCTCAGGAGTATTACACGGTCTTTTCCGAGTAAGAGCATTTACAATTGATGATGCTCACATATTTTGCACCCCAAACCAGATAGAAGAAGAGGTGTTGGGAGTTTTGAATTTTGCAAAGAAAATTTACAAAAAATTTGGCTTTGAAAACGTAGTAACCGTTCTTTCAACCAAGCCAGAAAAAGCCATGGGTGGAGACGAACTTTGGGATAAGGCAACCAATGCTTTACACACAGCCCTTAAAAATGCAGGGGAAAAATACGACATCGATGAAGGTGGAGGAGCATTTTATGGTCCAAAAATAGATCTACATATAAAAGACTCAATGGGCAGGTTGTGGCAATTAGGAACAATTCAAGTTGACTTCTTTATGCCAGAAAACTTCGATTTAACTTATGTTGGTTCAGATGGGCAAAAAAAACGTCCTGTTATGATACACCGAGCAATTTATGGTTCTTTTGAACGGTTCTTTGGGGTTCTTCTTGAGCACTACAAGGGCAAACTTCCATTCTGGCTGGCACCTGTACAGGCAAAGGTTTTGACAGTAACCGATGATCAAAAAGATCACGCACAAAAGATTTATAAACAACTTAAGGAAAATAATATTCGGGTAGAATTTGATGCCTCTGGTGATCCTCTTTCGCAACAAATAAAAACATCTCAGCTTGAACAAATACCTTGGATGGTGATCATAGGCAAAAAAGAGATGGAAAACAACACCATCACTTTACGATATCGCGAAGGCAAACAAGAATTTGGATTATCATTTGAAGATGTTATAAAAAAAGCAAAAGAACTTTCGTAAAAAAGTGCCCCGGCTTTTAAGCCGGGGCTAATATTTTTAAATTAAAGCTACAAACAAATTTTCAAATTACTAATTTTCAAGTTGCTCCGCCACCATATGAGAGAAAGCCATATCTGTAAACGATACCCTTTTTACTGTTCCATCTGCCATATAGACTTTAATATCTTCTCCCCATTCGCCCACCTTAACTTCAATAACATTATCATTCTTCAAAAACGTCCCTACAGTTTCAAATGGAACCTCTAACCTTGTCCTAACAATTTTATTAACAACCAACCTTTTTGAGTTTTCTAGCACGTAGAAAACTCAGCCTCCAGTCACAACAACTGATTTCAATCTGTAATCATCACAGACACAAGCAGAAAACATTGAAATATAGACAAGCAAAGAAAATACTATTTTTTTCACAACAAATATCCCTCAATAAATACAAAAAAACAACCACTATAGTTTGACATATTTTAAAAGACTATCAATTGTAAAATTACACAAACAAAAAGCGCCAGAAAAATATCCAGCGCTTTTATAATTCAGTTTAAATAATTTATTTAGCCTTATGGCCTCCAAAACTTGCCAAGTATTACTTTTCTTGTAACAAGTGTACCTGCAACACCAACACCCACGCTAAGAACGGTAAAAAATGCAGCTTTAGTGTATTCCCACAACTTTGATGGCTCTTCCGCCGGGTAAAGACTTTTGTATAAATGATTAATTTCATCATACAAAGCAACTGTTTTATCATAACCTGCAAACTTATGATAGTAACCAATTATAAAAAGCAGAACCACTCTAACATCTACCATAGAGTTCAAGCTAGCTTCAATTTCTTTAATAAAAGCACCCTCTTCATGTTCATATCTAAGACAATCTCTCGAACGGCTATAATCAACAGAATTAAGGTACGAAATATCATTCTTTTGCGAAATTGCATAGTAAACTGGAATTGATAGTTTCAAGTAAAGCAATATAACCGCCTGTTTTTCTACTGAAGAGTTATCATACATTAACTTCCACCTAGACTCCCCAGAAGAAAACATCGCAGTTGAATCTGCCAATATTGCTGGAAAAACACTCTCCGCACAAGCACCACAAACACAAAAAAGAGAAGACAACAATGCAACCTTAAAAAATCTTTTCATAAAAACCCTTACAAAAAAAGGGAGACGCTGTCTCCCCTAAAGTCAAAAAACTCTTATTTTAAGCATTATTTAACGTAACACAAAAAAACAAATTCGCAAAAAATAGTCTTCACAGGTTACAAAACTTATAAAAAAGCTTTTTACCAATTACCAAAGAAGGCCTTTTTTACAAAATATTTCTGAAGTCTCTTTGCTTACTCTTTCTATAAATTCTGCCTGTTTTGCGAATCCACCAAAAGCGAGATGACATACTACAAACACTGAAAACACGGCTTTAGAGTTGTCAATGGTATTAAAAGAAGACTCAAGCGCACGCACAAATGCAGGAGCTTCATAGATATTGTCTAAAAGATCTCTAAACCGGGCATGATTACAAAAAATATCACTGCTCACATCTCGTTTTTCACAACGGATAATCTGAGTCAAGAAAGAATAGTATAAAAATTCAAATACACAATCCTGTTTTTCTCTTTCAAACTGAGCAAACTCATCGGCCCATATACGAATATCCATAAAAAGATTACGCTGTTTTTGCTCTGAAAGAGCTCTAAGCTTTACATCATATCCATCTGGCGCAACTTCTTGCGTAACTTCTTCTTCAACCGCAACCAGCTGGTCAACAACCTCCGGCTGATCTTCGGCTGGCAAACACGGAAATGTTAAGAATAGAGATAAAATTATAAGCTTTATCGTTTTGCTCACGGAAACCTTTCTGTTAAAAATTTTAGAAAAAAATAAAGAGATAAAGAAACGCTCATTACCTCTTTTTTTAAAACTGTTTGGCAAAGTATACAATGACTATAAAAAATCGCAAACAAATTTATTCACATATCAAATATTTTTAAACACACCCTCACAGGCCAGACTTAAAATACACAAAGTCTTAACGTCTGCGAGCAACCCCTCTTTGTTCGCAAGCAAATCTAATTGGGCAATCTGAACAAATAGGAGATGTTGGCGTGCATACATTTTGACCAAAGGCAACAAATAATTCATTAATTTCAGACCATTTTTTTTTTGGAAATAATTTAGCCAAAGCAACTTCGGTCTGCCCTGGTGTTTTTGTTTTAATCAACCCTAAGCGATTAAAAATTCTGTGCACATGAACATCTACACAAATTGCTGGAATATCAAACGCAACACTCAAAACCAAATTTGCCGTTTTTCTTCCAACACCACCAATCGATAATAACTCCTCTTCTGTCCTTGGAACCTTGCCCCCAAACTCGTCAACAATCTGAGCACTTACACTTTTTAAAACTATGGCTTTTTTTCTAAAGAAACCAATCGGCCTTATAACTTCTTCCAGTTGATCAACCGGAATATTCAACAACTCTTTTGGAGTTTTAGCTAAATCAAAAAGCTTCATGCAAACCGGAATGGTCATTACATCTTTTGAGCGAAGACTCAATAAACAACTAACTAAAATAATAAATGGATTTTTGCTAAAAAATTTGGCAAAAGAAAAGACCATCGGCGAAGATTTTTTTTTACCGAGATACACCTTTAAATTTTTTAGAATCCGTTGTGTATCTTCTTTTTTAGTCTCAACCAATGGCCCCACCATTACCTACACTTAATACGTTTACTCCGGTTGTTATACAACAGTTTTTGTGCTAAACTTGTTGTATAAATAGACCTTCTGTTACAAAAATTTTATACAGGAGGGCTTACTGTTAGAACAAACATCATTGCGCAGATTAATCCGATATAGTTAAACATAGATGCCCTTTCGATAGTTTGTTGGGTTATTAATATCTAAAAGAATTATTAAGAAAAAGTATACTCTCAAAAAAGTTAAAGATCAATCATTATGACTAACAATATTTTGAACTCCATTATATCATTCTTGGGAAGCTACAGCTTCCTACTATTTGTTAATATTGTTGCATTTGTTGTAAAAACTTTTGTTCTAGCTTATCTGATTAACTACAATAGCAAATTAAAACAACGCAACCTTCCTCTTTTATTTTTATGTCTTGTTGTATTTTTTGCAATAATCGCCGATATAGGATGGGGCTACGATTGTGTTCGACTGCTATACTTACCTGGGCTAGATATGAGAATTCGCGTTCTGGTTGTGAGATTTTCATGGATGGCATTTTTGGCTCATTATTTATTTTTGTCCCTTTTTATAGAATCATTAACGGAGAAAAAATATAGAGTTAAAATTTGGCACAAAGTGTCTATCCCTATATGCGCAATCGCTATTGGAGTTCTTCTTTACCTTG
>Ga0257119_1000643_pt1 | contig 30245 bp, 45 predicted proteins | sample SI112_200mmetaG_FD_190179 | JGI IMG/M metagenome (GOLD analysis project Ga0257119, IMG submission 190179) | Marine microbial communities from Saanich Inlet, British Columbia, Canada - SI112_200m | ecosystem: Environmental > Aquatic > Marine > Inlet | place: Canada: British Columbia | collected... | reverse complement strand
TTTTTATTTTATTGCACCTAACGGTAAATTGTAAGTGCTGATTTTTAAACGATTAAAATGCAGAAAATGAAAATACAAAAAGCAATTGAAATACTAGAGATTCATAATAAATGGAGACGTGACAATGATGGAAAATACAAAATGGCTGAGCCTAAAGAGCTAGGAATAGCTATTGATACCGTAGTAAGCGAGTTTAAAAATTTGCATTTACAAAATGTTAGCAAGCAAAGCGAACTGTTAAAAAACTTTTTAGACTGGGGAGATGGTAAATGGTTTACAGGAACGCCACGCAATGAAGATTATGAAAAGCTTTTAGATGAGTTTTTTAATTGTTGCTAACGTTTCGTATAAGAATAGTAGCCGATTTCGGGCTTCATACCTGTCAAGTTAAACAAAAACTAAAGCGGGCTACAACCCTTGAATTTACTACTATCTCGGCTATTATTTTTATACATTGTTAGGGGCTGGGCTTACTATACCTTATTAATATCATTTTTTTCAAAATCAGACATTAAATCAGCATGTATTTCAACAAAACCATTTACATATTTTTGAGCATAGTCCCAGTAGTCATTTAAAATACGCTTGTAATTCACGTGAATATTTTCTTGAACTAAATCCTCAGGAACAGGGATATAAACATACTCTATCATATCTGTTTCAGGAACTCTTGCTCTTGAAGACGAAGAACCTGTTGCTAATCTTACTAATTGGTTTTTCACTGCTTTTGATTGTAGCAAAGCACAAAGTGTATATTTGCTTTTTATATATTCGTTGTCTAATAATTCAAGGATATAAACTTCTTTAGATACAACACCATTAGTAATATTTTCTGGAACAATTGTGACACGATTTTTTCTAGGGTTTATTCTCGAATAAATTAAGTCACCACCAGTATATTTATGCATTGATGATTTTATTTGCGAGCCATCTAAAAACCTAATATTAGAAATTGTTCCTGTGTCAGGGGATATATCAGGTATTTCAAGATAATGATATTTTGTACCATTGCTAGGAGTACACGACCTGTTATTAATTCTGCATATTTTGCTTAATGGTACTAAGTTCTCAAAACGAGCATGTAATGTGGCTCTATCAATTAAGTTTAACAAATATGTAGCATCTATTCTTTTTGATATTATTTCTTCTTGGTCTATCCATCCACACTCCCCCCCTGTACCTGTTTCATAAATCCCTTCGAAGTATGATTGAGATTTTATCAAAAACTCATTAAGGTCATTTTTATCCTTTACTTTATAGGTTGATTTTCCCGTTTCATAACCAACTTCTTTTGCATTACCAAGGAAGACTTTATTTGGTTTATTTTGTTCAGGGTTTGTTTTATCTTTTTTTCTAAGCCCTATAATTGTAGTTTTGGACACTGATTTACCGAATGGGATAAATGCACCTTCAGGTAAACTTATTACGGTTACAATATAACATTCTTCCAATAACCACTCTCTGAAATATAGATATGACTGAACATTTAAAAGACCCTCAGGTAAAACGATATATAATTCCCCACCTTTTGATGAATCTAAGGCTTTAACACATTTTTCCGTAAAAAGTATATCTAATTCTTCACTTTCTTTTCCAATACCTAATTGATAATTTGAAAGTACATCACTGAAATTATAGCGTATTGTAAATGGAGGATTTGTAAGAATTAAATCAAAACTGTTATCAGGTAATTTATCCGAACGCAGTGTGTCGCCTTGATAAATATTATTATAACCATCACCGTGCATGATAAGATTAATTTTTGCTAAAACATGTAAATCTTCATCTGCCTCATGCCCCCATAGGCACTTATCTACTAAATGGTTAAATTTTTTCTTTGATTCGACTTCTGAAAAAGGACTATCAATAATCCGCTGATTAACATGGTTAAAAGATTGTATTAAAAAACCACCAGAACCACATGCAGGGTCAAGAATTTTGTCTCCAATATTTGGGTCTGAAAATTTAACCATATAATCCACAATTTCTCTAGGTGTAAAGTATTGGTCAAAATCTCCCCTTAGAGTTGACTTTAGAAAAATCTCATATACAGCACCTTTAATGTCATCACCAGTACCAAGGAATGACCAAGGTTCAAGAAATTTAATAATTTCAACTATACTTTCATTATCCGTAATTTTAAATAGTTCTTCTGATGAATTATAAATCGCAGGATAACTATCTTTTGCGTCTTGAAACAATTTTTTGAAAATTTCCAACTCAGTTACTTCCTCTGATTTTGACCATTTGGAAATGTACTCTATTAAAAACCTATTTGTTTCTTCGTTTTTGGAACGTCTTTCTTCGTTCATCTTAACCAATAATATTTTGGTCATTTCCTTAAAAGACTGGTCAGAACGAATTAAGGCTCTTTTTTCGATTATATCTTTACACTTATTAATAATCTTGAATAATTCATCTTGACTATAAAGCGTAAGAAGAACGCTTTTTATTTCTCGTATTTCTATTTCAGATAATTCTCTTTTTCTTGTTTTATTAACATCCCGAATAAGCTGTTCTTTTGTTGGGATTTCACCACTTCTTTGCCCTGTATAGATATTCGTTACAACACAATCTAACCCATTTGTCGTAACAGCATATATTGCTGGCGGTGTTGAAATAAGTTTAGCATAACTTGAAGATTGTAATATTTCTTTTTCTGCGATTGATACTTTGGGGCTCTTAGCATCAATTATTAATTGAATGTCATCACCAATAAATACCTCAATATCGGAGCGTACTTTAGCTTTTCTTGTCCCAATCTGAACGTCAATTGTATTTTCAAACCGCATTTCGGTCGTTTCATACCCAAGTTCTTTCAAATATGGAAGAATCACATTTATTTTTACATCTTCTTCAGTCTTTATTTTACTATTGAAGTCGTTTATATTGTTTACTGCCCAATTTCGTAATATCATATTTTATCCTTTTAAAAAGCTACAAAGATAACTAATCATCCTGTGCCTTTAATATTTGTAGTATGTTTTCTTGCCTTGCCCCTAACGGTTTGCATAAGAATTGAAGCCGACCGCATAACGCTGATTTGAAATACCACCTTACCAAAGGCTTTTATTTTTATGCGTTGTTATACACTGGCGTTTAACCACTTGCCTACAATTGAAACACGGACGTAATAATTATTTTTAGGGGAGGATTATTTTTCTTTAATATTTCTTGTGTATATAAAATATAAAATGTATATTTACATAAGAAATTTAATTAGAAACTTAAAACATACGATTATGTTACAACTTACGGAAAGACAAGAAAAAGTTTACAAAAACATCTTAGTAAATCAATTAGATGCAGAATCTCAATTTACAACATTTAAAGATGATAAAGATTATACTGCTGCTTTTGTCTTATTTCAACTTGGATTAATTGACTTGAAAGAAGAAACAAAAACAATGGCTTCGTTTGTATTAAATAGAGCTAATATTAGAAAAGATTTATGTCCATCTTATAAAGTTGCTTACGATGCTTAAAAGAAAAAATTTAGATTTAACAGAAGATTGCATAAAAGAAATTGCAAAAGAGGCTATTGATAAAGGTAGTGACTTTAAAAACTTAGCTCAGGATATTTTGGAAAACCACGCTAAAACCCTAATTGCCGATAGGCAAAAGAGCGAGGGCAAAAAATAATTATGGCAAGTTTGCACAGGCTTTGAATTGAAATACTACACTTCTTACGCTTGTGTATAACGGATGGCTGTATGTGGCGTGGCTTTTTCAGCCATGACATATAAAGTGTGTTAGGTGTCTGTAAAATAAAAAAATAGGGAGGGATTTTTTTATGATTGAATTATTTAATGCTGATTGTATGGAAATTATGGCTAAATACCCTGATAAATATTTTGATATTGCCATTGTTGACCCGCCTTATGGAATTTCGGTGGATAATGACAAAAAGGGAAATTTTGTAATGACTAAACATAAAAGCAAAAATTGGGACAATGCAACACCTGAAAAATCCTACTGGAATGAACTGATGCGAGTATCTAAAAACCAAATTATTTGGGGTGGAAATTATTTTCAACTACCACTAAAAAAAGGGTGGATTTGTTGGGATAAGGTTAATCCTTTAACTGGAAAATTTAGCGACTTTGAACTCGCTTGGACATCATTTCTAAATTGTGATAGAATTTACAAACAGGAGTGGATAGGTTTTGGAAGGAAATTCATTGAAAGAACTGATTCAATACATCCAACTCAAAAGCCGATAAGATTATATGAATGGATTTTAAAAGAATTTACTGGTGATAGTGATTTAATTCTGGACACTCACTTAGGAAGTGGAAGTATTGCTATTGCTTGTCATAATTACAAAAGAAAATTAATAGCATGCGAAATAGATCCAGAATATTATAATGCAGCGATGAAACGCTTAAAAATAGCACAAATGCAAATAAAATTGTTTTGAAAAAACAAAAGTGCGGTGGGATTTTTTTATTTTATTGCACCTAACTAAGATATATGTACACCTTTTAGTTAATCACATGAATACAGCAACATATCAAGTATTAATTTTTCACATTATGCAAAATATGATGAATTTTACGAAATACTTTTGCAGAAAGTGAAAACAAACTGGCAACGTGGCGGTAATTTGATATTAGGGTTGTCAGATTCAAAAGTCAGCAGGATATTTTCTGGTAAGCAAAAAGATTTTGGGACATTGGTAAAAATGGCAGAATTCATGGAAATAGATGTGTTATTTGCAATAACATGACAAAAGTCATTTCACATTGATTTAAATGGTCATACTTTCGTTTTAAATCAAATCAGAACAAAATGAAAAAATCATATGAGAATTGGACAAAAGAAGAAACTCTTGCATTGATAAAGCAACGTGCTGAAGATGCAGTCGCTAAACATGAGAGAATTCAGGCTGGTAAAAAATTCAGGCTGGTAAAAGTTTCAAATACTCCGGCAACATGGAAAGAAGTTGAAGTTAAAAATTAACAAAACAAAACAAAATGGAAAGACAAAATGAAATAGAACGACTGGACACTATTTATTCATATATTCGAATATATGATAAAAGGATAAATGGAAGGATGCCGGAATATTACAAAATCTTTGGAACTGAAAACCGATGGAAACATCAATGTGAAATCAATAAGAAATGTTCTTATTATTGGAAACGAAAATTTAACAAAATATTAACCGAAATAAACTATTAACTGATATGTATTTTGCAACTTATACCGACCCAACTGAAGAATGGGATTATGAAACGGGAGAAACAGATGAAAGGGAAAATTTTGAATTCGATTATTCCGATGAATTTGAATATTAAAAAATAAATAATCATGATTGAATCAGCAATATCTATTTTCAAAAAATTACCAGAAACGAAAAGTCAAGTAAAACAATATGCTATATTAATGCGGATTCCCGTATTAAATGGCGAAGTTGAACCGCTAAGGTTCGCAGCTCGAATTTCGGCATTGGAACAACTTCTTAAAGCTTTAAAAAGTGACCACTTGATAAAGGATGTTATTTTGCAAGAAGCTGAAAAATACGGCTCGAAATCGTTTGAGCATGGCAACGCCAAATTTCAAATAAAAGAAGTTGGTGTTAAATATGATTATACTAATTGCATGGATGTTGATTGGGAACAATTAGACAGCAATGTAAAGTTTGAAACAGATAAAAAGAAACAACGTGAAATTTTCTTAAAATCGATTACCCCGGAAATGGAAGTCTATGGAAGAGATGGGACACAATTAAAACCCGTTGTAAAAACAAGCACTACACAGGTAACAGTAATATTAAAATAATGGAAGAAAATTATGAAATTTTGATTGAAATACTCAAAAAGAGTATTAAGAAAAATGGTGAAAAACCATTAACAAATAAATATCTTTTAAATATCTTACTTTTGGCAGAAGAAAGAATTAATGATATTAATGATATTGATGAATATGGATATCCAGATATATTTTAAAATAATCTAAAACTAAAAAAATGAGTTTTTCAAAACCAAAATTACAAAACCCGTGTTCAAAATTTATTGAGTACAAAGGCAGTAGAGGTGTTTTTCAGTATTGGGACAAAGAACATGGAAAAAACATTGAAATTGAAACGCCTTTCTTTTTTATTGTATTGGACCAATTAAGCACTATTAAAGGTTATTCCGATAATTATAATTGTGGGATATATTCAAACGAAGTACATTATTTGGATAGTGAAATTCTGAAAGTAAAATCTTTCAAAGGTGGGTTTTCTGCAACCGGAATTTACAAAGATATCAAAGGTGAAATTATAAGTGCGGGGGGCAAATTTGCAAAATCTATTTATTGCATGGCATTTGATAAAGATTTGAATTGTGAACTTGTTAATTTCCAACTTTACGGTTCGTCTATTGGTCCATGGTTTGAATTCAAATTTGATTTTCAAAGAAACGCCGTAGGGATTACCGGGGAAACAATAGATAAAATAAAAGGGACAACAAAATACAAAGAACCGATATTTAAAAAATATGGGATAAAAGAGGAGTTAATTGAAAGTGCGATTGAAATGGACAAACAATTGCAAGATTATTTTTCTCAATATAAAGCGCAAAAAATAGAATCTGAAATTGAGAAAGAAGAAAAAACGGATACTGAAATTTTACACGAAACTAATTTTGAACAGGACAAAATGAAGGTGTATAATGTTAAGGGAATGGATAATGAACAAACAGATATGCCATTTTAAAATAAAATACAAATGAAGGTAACGCAAAGGATTGAAGCATCAACATTAAAAATCCGTAAATACAAAACTGGAATTCAGAAAAAAATCAAAGTAATTTCTAAGGAACTTGCAGAACTTGAAAAGCAACATCATAAGGCAACGGATTTATTAAGGGGGAAAAAGGCAAAGTTAAAATCAAAGGTTGAAAAATACATAACTGATACTTGTCTTGAAAATGAAGTAAACGAAAAGATTATAAGGAAAATAATCGAATGATATTTGACACGAAAATAAATGCAATCGCCGCAAAAAAAGAACTTGCAAGGTTAATAGAGTTAAATGTTGAAGTTGAGATAAAAAAGGTTGTCCAAACGAGGACTAAGAAACAAAACCGGGCATTGCATTTATTTTTTTCACTGGCAGCAAAAGATTTAAATGAGTTGGGTATTACATGTGTTTTGCCGTTATTGGGCGGGATTGAAACCAGATGGACAAAAACACTTTTCAAAGAAAATACATGGAAGCCGATGCAAATTAGAATGTTCGGCACGGAATCAACAACAAAATTAAAACGAAATCAAATTGACCAAGTATTTGAGGCAATAAATATGTTTCTCGGTGAACGTGGTATTGTTTTAAATTTCCCGTGTGAATTTGATTATTATTTAAACAATTATGAAACAAACAATTAATTATTTACAAAGGCAAAAAGTCCCGGTTACAGAATCGTTGATTAATTCAATGGTCAATGATGTTTTTGAAATATTTGCAGATTTGCCACAAACGGCAAATAGGCAGGATGTGAGAAAATTGATTGTTAATAAAATTAACTGGGATTGTAAAAAATTAAATTTCACAAAAAATAGTTAACAATTATGTGTATATATATTTCAGAGATGGATGAAAATGAACATGGCATTTTGGGACTTGGAAACATCATAATCAAATGTGATTCAAAAAAGAAAACGGCAGTGTTAACAGGCGAATTAATTGGTGAAATAAAACATAACGGGGACATGGCAGTAAAAATAATTAAAGGTATTGTTTATAACGAAGAAATTCGAATAGTATCAAAAGCAAAAAAATTGGCGGCAGAATCATGTTCTACTCCATATTTTAGATTACATCAAAATACGAGTTCTATGGAAGTTGTATTCTCACAATATTTGGTTTATTGGTTTGTTTTTAAATATTTACATTTCACCCCAACAAATGCAGGGTTATTATTTGGGAAATCATGTTCAACGGCATTACGTGGTATAGGGGTCATAAATACTAAGGACAAATATTTGATAGATATTCAAAGGGCATGGCGGAAAAGGTTTATTCAAAAAATTAACGAATCAGGAATTTTAAAACAATTACCATGAAAGATATTATAAAAGGATTTGTAATCGGGCTTATGATAGTTTATCCTATTATTCACATTTTTATTCAAAAAGAGAGAATTCAACAATTGAAAAAAATTGAACTAAAAATAGATTTGTTGCAACTCAGGTTTGATTATATCGCTGATTCTTTGAAATTCAGCATTCCGGCAGTTGAAATTGAATATTTTCCACAAGCAATTGAAAATTATGAAAAAAATAGATAATTTATTAGATTCCGCCTGGAGTTTATTGATAAAATTACGTGCTGATAATAAATGTGAAAAATGTTATAAAATAACATATCTCAATTCACATCATATTTTTAGCCGTTCAAATAAATCTGTGCGTTGGAATATAGATAACGGGGTTTGTTTGTGTGCTGGGTGTCATGCGTTAAAAAATGATTCTGCACACAAAGATCCTTTGACTTTTGGGGAATGGATAAAAAACAAAAGAGGTGAAAAATGGTATCAAAATTTAATGATACGCGCTCATTCTGTAGGAAAATTGCATGTTTTTGAAAAAGAAATTATTTTAAAAGAACTTCAAAAAGAGATAAATGAGAAAATGTGAGAACTGTAAACGATTTAAAATCTGTGAATATAAATGGTATTTTCAACCGCAAAAAGGAAATAATAATTGTGGAACTTTTAAGAAAAGAAAATGAATTTTGTTTTGTTACTGAATAAAACCCGTGATATCCCGACTATCAAACCGGTGCGGTTTTTTACAAAAACTACTAAAAATGAAACATTGTAAATATTGCAAGTATTTTAAAAAAGGAAATTGCCGGATATATCGGTTTAATGTATCGGTAAATGCTAACTGGTGTTTGAAATATAGTGAGAGTTTAATTTACAGAATTAAAAAATTATTAAGTTATGAAAGCAAATAGTTTATCCGCTTATTTTGATGAAACGAACAAGCGGAAATTTAAAAGTCATTGCGCGTTGATTGTTCGTGAATTATATAGGAATCCTGGGCAACATAGTTATCGATTATCTGCAAAACTTAAATTAAGCAACGAAGGAATAAAAAAAAGAATTTCCGATTTATTAAATATTGGGATTATAGAGGTTTGTGGTGAGGTAAAATATTACGGAAATATAAACAGTTTGTATCAAATTGCAGAACAGTTACCAGAACATCCTGTTAACAAAATTAGTTTGCGCAGATGGTTGAAAAAAGATTACCCGTTTATATTAGATGAATTTAATCTTTTGAACTTATGAAAAGTGATAAATTGAAACATGCAAAGAGTATCTATTCAAATGAATTATATTCGTTATGGACGTATAGGCATTGGATTCCAGACTCAGGAAAAGTATTAATTATAAAAAGGTTAAAATCATTGCGCCGGGAGATTGAAATATTGAATAATAATATACTAAGAAATGAACAATAATATTTACCCGCCAAAAATCAGATTATTGATTTGGACTGTTATCTGTGTTTTATGTTGTTTTATTTGGATGTTTTTATTGAGATTTATTTTTAAATAAAATGATTAAACATGATAAAAATCATTTCACATTGACTTAAATGGTCATACTTTCGTTTTAAATCAAATCAGAACAAAATGAAAAAACTAATAATATTCTTATTCATTGCCGCATCATTTTCGGCAATATCGCAAACCGATTCAATTGGTTATGTGGTTTACGTAAAAGGTATTTATGATACCAAAAGACATAAAATTACAACAATTGAAAAGGTAACTGAAAAGTTAAACATCCATTTTCCGGATGTGAAAGTTGACATTGAAAAAGAATTGACTCAATCGGATTATTTTCAAATGATGAATGAGTATAAGATTTTTTTAGTTGAAAAAAAACGGATTGTTGTTCGTAACGGAAAAACTAAATATAAAAGGTTATGAAAGCGGATTCTTGATAGCTGAAGGATTGACTTTGTTCCTGGTTTCAACTGTTTTATAACGTTTCTGTCTAAATTGTGGAATAATACGGATTTTACACTAAATATTATGAATAAAAAAGAAATTGAACAATTGAAAAGTAAGGCAATTGAGAAAGCAAAAGAAAATTTAGATATTTATTATAATGGTGATATTCGAGTGTTTACAAAGGGATTTGATGCAGCAGTAAAATTATTTTCTATGCACGATATTATAAAGAGCGAAACGACGGTTTGCCGATGCTTTACCCATTATTGTCCAACAAGAAATACAGATAATAATACTTGCTTAGTAAATGATTTTGATTGTGAGGATAGGCAATCTGATTGATAACTCTTCTATATTTAATTAAACAAAATGAAAAAGGCTAAAATACGACACACAGTTTACACAAATGGAATCAGTTCAAAGCTTCATAATCGCCGGGTAACTGTAATTAAAGAGGGTGACGGGTTTCATATTGAATTTCAAATAATCGACCATAATTATAAGCCGAGAATTATTTCAAGATTAGTTCGTGGAAAAATAAATGTAAGTTCATTTAATTTGTCGCGTGAAGCGGCTGAGGTGTTGATTATAGATTTGGCAGAGATGTTAAAATTAAAAGATAAATATCAAAATTCATAACATGAAAACAGAAAAAGAATTAAGAAAACTATTTTTTAAAAATACTAATGCACATATTGAAATCAGTTATAGTGAAACTGTACCAGTGATGAGTGTTGAAGCATTTATTGAGTCAATGGCTGAATTAAATTTCTGCAATAACGAAGTTGTTAGCGAACGTACTTTAGATATTAATATTTGTGCTGCATTGATTAAATCAATGCCATTAGACCAAGCAATTCAAATAATGAAAAGTGACATAACTCGTTTACCACCGACGCAAGTTATAGAAGGAGAATTAGTTGTGACGTATGTTCGCTAACTAAGATGTATATTCACATTTAAATAAATACAATGAAAAAAAACATGAAACAAATAATAGTATTTACATTCAAAGATGCAGAACCTTTTACATATGTTGAAGTTGATTATAATTTCAACATAGGAGACACTGTATATTATCAATTTACAGAAGAAGAAAAAACTCACGATGTTATAAAAAATTATTACCCACATGCAGATTGCGAGGGGATAATAACTGCTAAATGGATAAATATAACCGATATGGAAATATTATGGACAGTTGAAATAGACCTGAAATAGTCAATAAAATTAATTGATTAAGTCGATTGTTCTTTGTATATTTGTAATGCGATTATCAAATGAGAAATTCAGATAAAATAGTATTTATAAAATAGACATTGTTCCTGTAAGGTATCAAATCTCATTTGGTAATCGCACCCTTACAGGACTTTGTCCTATAACAGTGTGAGTTATGGCTAAACGATTTACAGATACAAACAAATACAAAAAACCATTTATAAGGGGCTTGCAAGGGGCTTATAAGGTGCTTTGGGATTATTTATATCACGATTGTGACCATGCGGGAATATGGATTGTAGATTTTGACATAGCTCAAATTTATATTGGAATAGATTTGCCAATTAATAAAGAAGATGCAATGAGATTTTTCAATACAGATGAAAAAAGAATTGTAGAAATTAATTCAGGTTCGAAATGGTTTATTCCTTCATTTATTGAATTCCAATATGGAGAATTAAATATTGAAAATAGGGCACATAATTCAGTTATTAAAATTTTAAATAAATATAAATTAATAAAAAACAATAAGCTCCTTATAAGCTCCTTACAAGGGGCTAAAGATAAAGACAAGGATAAGGACAAAGTTAAAGATAAAGAAGGATTTGAAAATTTTTGGAATTTATATGATCGAAAGGCAGGAGATAAACAAAAATGCTTAAATAAATGGGGGGCGTTAAAAGATGAAGAACGTGAAACAATTATTAGAATAGTTCCTGAATGGATAAAACAATATCCAGATAAACAATACAGACCACTCCCATCAACATTTTTGAACGGGCAAAGATGGAATGATGAAATATTAAAATCAAAACAAAATACAACACCACAATTAAAAAGATAATCATGCAATTTAAAGACCTTAATGAAAAGCAAACACAGGAAGAAATTGACAATTTCCTGAATGATTTGGTATTATCGTTGCGAATTAAAGACATGACCGAAAAGGAATTGTTATATATTTCTGACAAATTAATAAAATGGGTGTCAGGGAGTGTCATGTATGTTTCGAGGCTAAAACAAATAAGAACGGAAATAGTAAAAGACTATAAAAAATATTTGCCGTTTTGTTATGCCAGTTTAATAACGGCTTATCATAAAAGATCATGACCCCATTTCCGAAAAATATAGATGAATTCGAGAAATTGCCACTTGTAAGTGATGAACTTGTGTGCAAGGAAGTTGCTGAGTGGGGCGGTGAATGGTACGACTCTATTTTACCTGAAAACAATAAATTGAGTCTGAAATTTGAACCATGGAACAAAGAATTTAAAGGCAAATTGAGGGGGAAATTGGTCCCGATAATTGGTTACGGGGGTACTAAAAAAAGTTTATTGGCTTTAAATATTGCTTACGAAAATATCACACAGGGGCTTGGAAGTTGCATTTATTCAACTATGGAAATGGGGGCAACGCAAATAATAAATAGGTTAATAGACATGTCGGTTGAGCCAGCGGACGGGTATAACCCTCATGCAGAATTAGAATATCACAATAATAAAACAAAAAAAATAGATGCAAAGAAATTTTTTAGTACAACGGTTGCCCCGATGTTTAAAAACCGTTTTTTTATTACCGAAAATACATCTTTGCAAACCGAACAATATGAAAAATTATTAAACAAATTTAGGCTGCAAAATAAACGTATAGATATTTTGATTGTTGACGGTTTGGCAGGTATGGGAGGTAAAGGAAGTGAAACGGAACTATATTCAAAACATTCAAAGGAATTAAAGGAATTGGCTAATAAATGGAAAATATTGATATTCCTGGTGTGCCATGTTTCAAAAGGCGGATCTAAAGTAGATAGGGACTTATCGGACAAAGTCAGGAGTTCAGAGAAGATAATCGATAATTGTGATTTTTATATAACAGCCAGCCTTTTTGAAAATGAAGATGAATTCAATAAAGATTTTGGTGCTATGCGCTTGGTTAACAAACGTGGAACCGGGAACACTTTAGATATTGTTTACGAATTTAACAGGTTGCGTTTATTGATGACTGATACTGATTTTAATTTTAAGTCATTTGATTTTCAAGTAAAAACAAACAATGAGTTTTGAAGATTTAAATAATTGGGCGGCGCAATGTGAAATTGATGCTGATAAGTTATCATATTTGAAATTAAAAACAGATATCGAAGTTTCAAAATATTCAGTACTTCAGGATTATTGTGATTTTAATGTTTGGCAAACAGTTAAGCAAGCGCCTTTTTTATTTGGCAAAGAATCAATTAATTTTGTGGTGAAACACGGAGCGGAATTAAAAAGAAAGTTTACATTTGATGAAATGTTTGATTTTTGTGAAAAATTCAGGATATTGTCAATGCGAAATGAAATAAATAGTTTCGAAGATTTTAAAAGGTATAAAATAAAACGATTTCACTGAAACTATTAACTTTGATAAGTCAATATAAAAACGTAACTTTGTCAAAATGAAACTAATAAACAATAAGCAAGTATTGAGGTATTGCGGATGGCAATTATATGATACTGAATTATTGGGGTGTATAATCCATATTGAAGTAATGCCTTTTTACCTATGCAATTAATAATAATTTACATATCAGGTGCAATATTGATGTTTATCGGGTTGTTGATTTATTACGACAACGAACGCGTGCGCGCTTTTTGGGGCGGCATATTATGGCCCGTGACAATAACAGCATCGTTAATAGTGTTGATCTACGAATATTTAGACACAATAGACATTCTTTCAACAATAGTTTTAATTTTGGCAATAGTAGAGATAATACATTTTAAAACTTATTTATAATGGCAAAACTAAAAAATGATATTTGCGGGAATATACGGTTTTTTGAATACTTACGGAGCATAGGGTTTATCTTTCGTTATCCGGGGCAATTACAAAAAGATAAATTCCAAGTGTTTATTGATGACTATCCGTATTTGGTTGAACATGATGGAACGGTGTGGCATTTTGAAACTAAAAAACAATTCGACAAATTTTATTTTAAATATTTTGACATGCATTAACAAAACAAATAGCCAATCAAATAGCGATACAATGGTTTCGTACTAAATAACTGCAATATAACAACAATACAATGGCACGAAAAGGAGGCGCACCAGAAAATATGAGACCTTTCGAAAAAGGTGATTCAAGGATAAACAGAAAAGGCAGACCTCCTATATTGCCAGAATTAAAAGAGGCAGTATCAAAAGTATTAGGTAAGGAATATGGCAGTGAAACGGGATTAGACAAGGTATTAACTTCACTGTTCAACCGGGCATTAAAAGGGGACGTAAGGGCGGCACAGGAAATTTTAGATAGGGGGTTTGGGAAATCGCCACAAAAAATAAACACCAACATAACTGATAATTCAGATACTGGACTGGAAAATTTATCCTTCGAAGAATTATATCGTTTGAAATAAGGAAAAAAAAAAAAAAAAAAAAAAACCTGAATGAATTATGATTCGATTTTAAATATTGAAATGTCCCGGCGCAACTTTTGGGAGTTTTGCAATACGTTGGAACCAGACTTTTACAAACCAGACAGGGAACATTTAATCAAAATATGCAATACATTAGATAATTTCTACAAAGGTAAATTGATAAAAGATAATGGTGAGGCTTTTTCCAAGTTGATAATAAGGCTTCCACCTCAACAAGGGAAATCGCGTACACTTGTAAATTTTACGAAATGGATATTAGGGTTGAACAGACAAGAAAGGATTATAACCGCTTCGCGCTCGGATTCTCAGGCAACGGACTTTTCGAGATATACAAGGGACGGGATTAACGAAATTAAAAACTTACCTGAACAGGTTGTTTATTCAGATATTTTCCCAAAGACAAAAATTAAACGCGGTGATTCTGCCGTTCAAAAGTGGGCGTTGGAAGGTGAACACTTTAATTATTTGGGTGTTGGCGTTTCTGGTGGGGTTACTGGGAAAGGTGCAACATTAAGGATAATCGACGATGTTGTCAAGGATGCTGAACAGGCGCTCAATGAAACGGCACTCGAAAAGATATGGATATGGTTGTCCGGTACATTCTCTAGTCGTAACAGTGCCGAAGCTGGTGAAGTGAAAGAAATATTTTGCGCTACATTATGGGGTGAACGTGATCCTCAGTATATTTTAGAACAAACTGAAAAAGGGGAATGGTTCATTTTATCGATGCCAGTATATGACCAGGAAACAGATAAAATGTTATGTGATGACTTGCTATCAAAAAAAGCATTCTTATCATTAAAAAAAAGGATGTGTTTTGATTCAAGGACAAAAACAATATTCTATGCCAATTACATGGCGGTTGCAATTGATGACAATGAATCGAAAGTTTTTCCGCGAAGTTCATTAAAATATTACAAAGACATACCTAATGAAAAATCAAACGAAAATGGTATAATAAAAGAAATATTGCAAGGGTGGACATTTGCAATCATTGATCCGGCAGATGAGGGGGTTGATTATTTTTCAATGCCAATATTTCAGATAATTGAAAATGATGTATATTTAATTGATTGTATATTTGACCAAGACAATTTAACAATACAGGAAAATCAGGTTGTTGTAAAAGTAAAAGAACACAAAGTTTCTGTATTGTTTATTGAAACAAATAACTCAGGGGCGTATTTTGTGCGAAGGATGAGGGAGTTATTGCCAGAGATTGAAATACAAGGTTTTTGGTCAAAGTCAAATAAGATTGCAAGGATATTGAACTATTCAGGTATTATAAAATTATTTTTCAATTTTCCGGAAAATCCAAACGTGACAACAACTAATTTGATGAACCAATTTTGTAGGTTAATGAAAACGAGCAAAAAGGAAGATGATGCTGCTGATTCAATTGCTGCTGCTGCAAAGTATTTGATAAGCCATTACGGACTGTTTAAATGATATATAAATAAAAAATTAATAGATTTTATTTAATAAATTTTATTTATTACCTTTGTCGCAAATGGTAATAACATGTTTGGACTGAATTCATTTCTTGACTCTTGGTCGTTAAACAGGGTGTTAAATAATAGATTCTTTAATATTAACCAAAACTCAACGCCTTTTTCAAATGATTATTTTGGTAATTTGCCAGCATGGATAAGTTTGTCAACTGCTGAAGATTTTGAAAAAGCAGTAAGATATAACCCTATTGTAAAATCAGCAATAAATATATTGTCAACATCTGCAAGTAATGGTAGGAAAATTGCTATTGATACAAATACTGGTGAGACAATCCCATGGACTGAAAATGATATTGCGATACAGCAAGCGAACAAATTATTTAACAAACGCCCAAACCCTATACAATCAATTAAAGAATTTTCTTTTGAAGGCATATTCTATTTAAAAACATTCGGGAATAGATATGTCACCCCTGTACTCCCAATAGGTAAAGACAAAGCAATCGATTTACTTAATATCGGTGCATTGTATAATTTACCGAGCCGATTTATTGAGGTCAAGAGAACAGGGAAAATATATAGTCAAACGGAAATAACCGGGATAATCAATAGTTATGCCAGAACAAATGTCAACCCGGTTGAATATTACGACCCTAATTTAATATTACATTTTAATGAGGTGAACATATCAAGTGAAGCTCCTACGATAATGGGGATATCCAAATTGGAAGTATTGAAAATGCCAATAAGCAACACTCAAAAAGCATTCGAGGCAATGAACACTATATTGTCAAATAGAGGTATGCAGGGTATAATTTCACCTAAAAAGACAGATGGTCAGGGGTCGGCAGTTTCATTAAATGCAAATGAGAAAAAAGAAATTGATAATACTTTTAAACAAGATTACGGATTATTGAACGGACAAAACCCTTTTTTGTTAACCCCAGTAGCTTTGGATTACATAAAAACAATAATGAATTCTAAAGAGTTGGGAATTTATGAGGAGTTCTCAAATAATTCAATATTAATTGCAAATGAATTCGGGATACCACCAGAATTAATCAAAACATACATACAGGGGGCAACATATGAAAACCAAGTACAATCAGTAAGAAGGTTGTATCAGGACGTTACTATTCCTATGGTTGCAGATGAGGATTTATATTGGTCCGACAAATTGGATACTTATAAATATGGGTTTGAAATACGTACATCATGGGAACATATTCCAGCATTGCAAGAAGCATTTAAAGAAAAAGCAACGGCAATAAATTTGAAAGGACGTACTGCGAAAGATGCTTATGATAATTTTGTAATTACAAAAAATCAATATTTGGAATTAATTGAATTGCCAGGAATTAAGGATGGTGACAAATATAAAAACGAATATGAAAAAGAAATTGAATAAAAAGGATATTGACAAACTTAAAAAAGAAAAAGTCAATAAATCAAAGGAGTTAATTAAAAAATAATGACATGGAATTATTTGATAAAAATAAGTTCAACAACAAAAAAGAATTATTTGATTTTCTGGTTGAGAACAAAGATACTTTATCAGCACAAAAAAAAGCAAATCTAAAGAAAGCAGATTGTGTTTCATTTGTGCCGACTATTATTAGAAATAAAGAAGATTCACTTAAATCAAATGAACCTGTTAATATTGACAACTTAGAAATATTGAAGGTCGTTGTTATTATCAATACAACTAATTTACTTGATTCTCATTCGGATGTACATATAAAAGGGATTTGGAACAAAAGCCTGAAAGAAAACCGAATGATAATGCACTTGAAAGAGCATGAAATGGAATTTTCAAGTATTATATCAGATGGTAAAAATTTAAATGCCTATGTAAAAGACTATACATGGAATGAGTTAGGTGTCGATTATGAAGGGAAAACACAAGCATTGGTATTTGAATCTACAATTGAAAAGAAACGTAATGAAAGAATGTTCATTCAATATGCCAATGGATGGGTAAAAAACCATTCGGTAGGAATGAAATATGTTAAGTATGACATGGCAATCAATGACGAAGATTATCCAAATGAATTTGAGGCATGGAATAAATACTACCCGGAAATTGCGAATAAAAAAACGGCTGATGAAAAAGGTTATTTCTGGTATGTATTAGAAGCTAAGGTAGTTGAAGGTAGTGCCGTGCCATTAGGAAGTAATTTTGTGACACCTACATTGGAAAATAATAAAAGTGAGCCGCCGAAAGACACTCACAAACGAGATATTGAGCCGCCGGAAAGCACTCAAAAAACATGGAAAGAATTAATAAATGAAAATTTTGTATTATGAACGACGAAGAAAAAAAAGAGTTGTTAAAAGAACTCGAATTAAAAATCAAATCAATAATCACTGATTCGACAAAAGAAAAAGTCAGTGCAAAAGATTTGAACGACAAAATAGCAGAAGTGAACAAAACCATTTCCGAGAATTTGTCAAATGATGAAATGGCTGATTTGAAAAAAACAGTTGATACGATGAAAACTGAATTGACAGAGGCAAACGAAGCGTTGAAAGCCCAGGGGCTGGAATTGTCAGGATTGAAGGAAAATGAAACGCAAAAGAAAGAATTGCCGAAAACATTCCGCGAAGCAGTGAAGGCCGCGATAATGGAAAAGAAAGGGGTGTTAGTTGAAAAAAATGATGACTATGGTAAACGTATGTCATTGAAAGACTATTTTACCGAAGCAGGGAACAAAAGGACTCCGAGCTTTACGATAAAGACGGCTGTTGACATGCTGGAAAGTAATATTGTTCAAAGTAATGTTGCAACGGTAAGACTAACAGAGTTAGACCCTCAGAGGGTAGGTATCCCGTTAACAATTTATCCACATGTTTTTGACTGGATGCCCACAAAAAAAATAGCCAGACCTTATATGTCTATTTTGGTTGTTTACAGTTATGAAGATGGTTCGGGGACAAAAACCGAAGGTTCAGCATCAAGTAAATCAAGTTTCTTGTTTAAAACCGTTGAATTTAAAGCGTTTTATAATGCTACTTATTTTGTTTTATCCGATGAAACACTGGACGATTTGGAAGAGGCACTGGATGAAATTGCAATAGTGGCACCGAGTAAGATACTTGATTCTGTTGATGGTAAAGTATTAGGTACTGCTGGGGATGATTCTACGGACATAGCCGGGCTATTTACTGCAAACAAACACACAGATTTTGCAACGGTGACATATACCGACACTGTTACAGGTGCTAACATGATTGATTTGATTGCAAAAGCAAAACTGCAATGTGAAGGTAACAAATACCGTCCGAACGTGGTCATTATGAACCCCTCGGATGTTGATAGTTTAGCATCATTGAAAGATGCAAACGATAATTCAGTAACTGACAGGCGATTGAGGTGGGACACTTTGGGCAACCCGACATTTGTATTTGGGATGCGTATAATTGCATCTACAGAAATCACCGCCAATACTTTGGCAGTTGTTGACCAAGCTCAATTAATGATTGGTATTCGAAAAGACATGACCATGGAAATTGGTTATAATAGCACTGACTTAACAGAGGGGCAAAAAACAGTCGTTATCAAAGTGCGGAATGCTTTTGGTGTACGTGACAAAGCCGCTGTTATTTATTCAGATGATATTTCTACAGATGTAACCGCAATTGATATATCAGCATAATGAAAAAATTTGTATTATTATTAATAGCCTGATTAGCATGTTGAAAATTAGAAATGAACGTAGGCATAGAAAAGCAGTTGAATTAATTTGTGAGAAATTGCAAATTACTGATAACGAATTAAATGCTTTCATTCAAGGAAATAAAATACCGGGGGTTGAGAAGTCCCCTGTACAAACTGCAAAAGAAGTTGCTGAATTAATCGCTGAATGTACAACAATTGAAGGATTGAACAGTTACAAAGGCGATTCGAGGCAAGTCGTAAAAGCAGCATTTAACAAGAAGTTGAAAGAATTATGAGTTTAATCGATGGATCATATTTTACAGGGTCTATTTTAATACCTAATTTAACGTATGGAGCGGTGTCGCCAGCGGTTTATGGCAGTGATATTTTGCAAGCGATTGTGCAATATGAAGCTGATATATTAACGCAATTATTGGGATATTCATTATACAAATTATTATTGGCTGATTTGGATGGGGACGGTAATCCACAAACAGAAAGGTTCACGAATCTTATTGATGGTGCTGAATTTACAAATGATTACATTGGCACTGACCAAACATTAAAATGGAACGGGTTTCGCAATACTGCTAAAATTTCATTAATTGCCTACTATGTATTTTACAAATATGTAGAAAGGAATGCAAATCAAATGTCAGTTGTAGGGAATACTGATTTGAAATCTGAAGATTCAGATAAAGTTTCCCCTATACGTAAAATGACAGATGCTTTTTATGAAATGCGTAAATTATACGGGATTATCCCACCTTACATAAGATTTTGGCATGATTCTGTTTTAGGCAGTGAATTGCCATCTGTTTATAATGATCTATCGAGTGCTTATAATTTTTTATTTGCAAATAAAGTAACTTATCCTGAATGGGTTTTTACACCACAAAAGGGGGTTAATATTTTTGGGTTATGAGTTATCAATTATTCCCGCGTGTATTTGAAAATATTATGGACAATGTCCGTGATGAATATGATGTTGCGGGGGTTAAACCTATTTATGAGTTTGGCACTTATCTCGAATTAACGAAGGTCGCAAAGTTAAACGACTTGAACAGGGCGGTTAAATATCCTTTGGTTTGGTTAGTTTGGGAAGCTAGTGAAAGTCGTAAGGCATGGGTTAACAGTTCAACTTATACATTAAGTCCAAGGATTTTTATTTGTAATTCAACAAAAAGCGAATATTCCAGTGATTACCGTTATACGAATAATTTTGAAGCTATTTTGTACCCTATTTGGGATTTAATAAAAAAATATAGTTCAAATAGTACTTCTGTGAATTCATATTCTGTAAAGGACTTTGAAACGTGGGAGCATTTATTTTGGGGTGAATCTCTTGGAATGAATAAAAGGGAGAACAAATTATTTGATACTTTAGATGCTTTAGAGATAAAAATAAATGAATTGAAAATATCTCCAAGCTGTTAAAATTAATATTGTAAAAAATTAAATATGAATACATGTAATGTATTACTACCTGGGGGGAAAAGCGGCGACTGCCAGATACCCTTAAAGGAAGTAAAGAACTTGTTAATATGTGATAAAGATGTTTCTTTTTCATATACAGCAAAAGAGGTTTTATCGAATTGGACAAATTTAATAAAACAGGATTTGACTATTTACGCAATCGCTGGGCTGGTTGGGTACAATAACACTACTGATGATCCTACAATTGTAGGGAGCGGCAACATGGCGAAAAAGGTAATCGACAATCCGTTACCAAGTTTTGAATTGTTTTTAGATTCAAATGTATGCGATTTTAAAAACATGTTAACCACTTTGAAAGGTGGTGTTTATGGCGTGTTTTATGAATTAGAGGACGGTACGATTTTAGGGAGCATTGACCAGTCGGGAACTGAAATAGGTTACCTTAAACCATATCAAGTAACGATTAAGGCAAACACAAAATTAAATCAGGAAAAAGGTTCTGTTAATGCTTTTCGTGTTTACGTAAACCATTTGAATTTTTCACAGGTTGAAAATCAATTTGTATTTAGTCCCGCTGCATGGGAAATAAGCGAGTTAGTTGATGCCATGCCAATAGGGTTGAACATATTGAAACCTTCGGTTTATGCAAGCGGTGACCAGGAAGTTCAGATTAATTTGCGCGGTTCGGATGCTTACACTGGGTTAGTTGTAGGTGATTTTGAAACATCGACAGCATTTGGCAATGTTGCAGTTCCGGCGGTTACTGCGTTGGTTGAAAATGGATTGGGAAGTTATACTTTAACATGTCAGAAAGCAGCTACCCCTGCTAATTTGGTTGATGGTGATGCATTATATTTGAGGGTTAAAAAACTTTCAGGTTCGGATGTTACCCATATGTCTGGATGGATTCGCATTGAGGGTGTAACTTAATCGCTATGGGTATAATCAGCGATAAAATAAAGAAGTTGCCTAAAAAGGATTTGAAAAAGTGGGTTGCCGCGAGGGAAAAAGAAAACCGTTCTCAGGATTGGAAAGATGAACTCGAAAAGTTAAAAAAGCAATTCGATGTTAAGGGAACTGGCAGCAAGGGCAAAAACGATTAATGTTCAGGAATTGGCGTTGAAGGTTGCACAGCAAAATTCGGGGTTGATAAAGGAACGTGTTCAGCAACAATTGATAGTCGGTGAGAATGAAGACGGTCAAGAAGTTGGAAGATACAAAAGTGAAAGGTATGCCAATTTTAAACAAAGGATTGGCAGCCTTGCACCTTCTGGTGTTGTTGATTTGAAATTATCAGGGGAATTACAAAATAAATTAAAGGTGGGTATTTTCCCTACTCAATATTTAATCAATTCTTTAATCGATTATTCTAAATATCAAATCCAAAGGTACGGCAAAAAAATATATGGACTTCAAAAAGAAAATAGCGAAGATATTAAATTTAAAAACTCAATCGGAATTGCAACCGAATATAAGCGGCTATTGGGCATTTAAATTATCAGTAGAACAGGTATCACTTATTTTTGATGCTAATTTTCGCGGATGCTTTGGGTTTCGTAAAGAACATAATTTTAATACATTTCTTTTAGAATACAACCAGTTATTTAATTCTGGAAATAAGCAACTTGAAAATGATATTTTTAGGACACGTTTATTTTTGAAGCACATGAAATTGCAAGCGATGTATAACTCATTGCTTTATTCAAAAGGGATAAATGCAAAGAAGGAGTTCGTTAATATTTTTGGGTATGATTATACAGAAATAAAAGATTTAAAACGTGTAACAGATGAAAATAACAGGATATTAGATAAATTAAAAATAATCAATAATCCAACGGACGGCGAAACGATTGCATTTAGCGATTTGGTGGTAATGGTTGAAACATCGCGAAAAATACCAATTGACAGGGACATGAAACTTTGGGAATTTAAGAAAGTCTATGATTTAGAATTAAAGAAATGGCAGCAGACATAAATCAAATAATTGACCCGAAGGTAGTTGCTGAATTTGAGAAACTCAATGCACAAATAATTGCAGCCGGGACAAATACAGATAAATTAATCCCGATTTACAATAAACTTAATACAACTTTAAGTGGTATTTCTAAAACATTAAATACGGATGCTGATTCTTTAGCGAAATTAAATGCTGTTAAAAAGGAGTCAGAATCGGTAAATAAAAAACTTATAACAACAGAGGCAAAAATCGAAGAATCAACATCCAAACAAAACAAATTATTATTAACCTTACAAAAACAGCAACAAAAGCAATTACAATTATTAAAAGCAGAGGCAGCAGTTAAGGCGGCTGCAAAAGGTTCTAATGAAAAACTGGCAGCTACGATTTCGCTATATGAAAAGAGATTAGCTACTGTTAACCAGACAACGGCAAAAGGGAAAGCACAAGCAGAAAAGTTAGTTGCTACTATTGGCAGGATGAACACCAAGTTAACCCAACAATCGAGTACGTTAACAAAAACAAAAAGGAACATCGGAAACTACGGCAGTGCAATGAATGGCATGGGTGCGAAAGTTAAAGCCGTAGGAATGCAATTTGCAGGAGCTTTAGGATTGACAAGTGCCGTGTTTATTTTTATGAATGTATTAAAAGGTTCTTTTAATACAATAAGAGAATTTACAAAAGAAAACGCCGTTTTAGCGGGTGTTTTGGGTGTAACGCGGAAAGAAGTAAAAGAGCTTACAAGTCAGGCGATAACATTAGGGGCAATATATCCAGTGACTGCGACGGATGTAAATAAATTACAAGTCAGTTATGCACGTTTGGGATTTACACAGTCTGAAATAATAAATTTAACCGAAGCAACTATACAGGGGTCAATAGCATTAAATGCAAGTTTAGATGAAACGGCAACTTTAGTCGGGGCTATGGTTAAGGCTTTTGATAATTTAGGTACTCAGGATTCTGGACATATAATTGACGTTTTAACACTGGCAACGCAAAGGAGTTCTTTAAGTTTTGAAAGTTTAAAGACAGCAATGCCAAAAGTAGCAGCGGCGGCAAATGCTATGAATATACCATTAGAAACGGTATCAGCTCAATTAGGGATAGCACACGACGCCACTTTGGACGCGTCAAGTTCGGGGACATCATTAAGAAATATTTATTTAGAACTTTCAAAGCGAGGCTTAACAATGGATGAGGCTTTGGTAAAAATAAATGGCAGCACAAATAAATTAAAAACATCTTATGAATTATTTGGTAAACGTGCAGCGATAACAGCGTTAGCACTTGCAAATAACACCGAAAAAACAAAAGCGTTAACAACTGAAATGAAAATCGCCGGAGGAGTTGCAAAAAGAGTTGCACAAGAACAAATGGCAACACTTGACGGGTCATTAAAAGGGCTTGGCAGTTCATGGGAAAAATTAATATTGCAATTTAAAGGGAGTGAAAGCGGGCTAATGTCTTTTTTTGATGGATTGTCTGGAATGATAGATGGGGTAAGTTATGCCATGACATCTTCCATAGATAAATTTAATACACAGTTAACAACCGTAAAAGATTTACAGTCTGGGTTAGTCCCATTGGTTGATGAATATGAGAATTTAAAAAATAAAACTGATAAATCAGTAAAGGAACAGAACAGGATGCAAATTGTTATTGGTGAAATTGCAAAAATAACACCTTCAGCAATTACTGAGATAGATGAATATGGGAATGTAATTGATATATCGGCGGGGAAGGCTCGTGATTTTGTTGTCGCTCAGAAAGAAATGTTAAAACTTAAGAATATAGATGCGATAAAAGAGCAAGAAAATGAATTGAAAAAATTAAATGTTCAAGTTAGTATTATAAACACAAAATTGACAAAAGGGACATTATCAGAATTTGGAGAATGGCAAAAATTGAGTTCGAAAGAAACAGGGAAATTAAATATTAAATTACAAGAGTTAGGCGGAGAAAGATTACGCTTAGAAACATTACTAAAAGGGCTTAAAGGTGATTTTATGCCTGATGTTGATGACACGGCAGTTGCTAATTTGGTTAAATCAATAGAAACTGCAACGAAAGAAGAAATAAATATCATTTTAGAAAAAAATAAAACATTAATAAATAGTGAAGATAGATATTCTAAATCAATAGAAAAATCAGTTAAACTTAGGCATGCTGCAATATTAAAATTAAAATTAAAAGAAAAATTGGAAATAATAGACAATGCACAAAGTGAAGCTGATGAAAGAATAAAAATTTGGGAAGATGAAACTTTAAAACGGGCGAAATTAAAACAGGAACAAATTAACGAACAAATAAAAATTGAAAAAAGTTTTGCTGAAGAGATAGCTAAAGGAGTAGAAGAAAGCGACAAAGAACAAACTAAAAAAGTAGATAAATCAGTAAAACAAGCAACAGAATTATCCGAACAAACAAAACAAATAAAACAAAATGAAATTAATGAAAAAACCGAGAAAGATAATGAAGATGCCCAAAAGGAACAAGCCAACAAAGACGCCACAAAACAGGCAGCAATAGATTCATCAATAGAATTGGGCAATATATTATTTGGGTTAAAAACAGCATCCTTGCAACGTGAATTTGAAGCAGCCGCAGGAAATGAAAAGAAACAGGCTGAAATAAGTAAACGATTAGCACAGCATGAAAAGAAACAAGCATTATTTAATATAGGGATAAATACAGCACAGGGAATAGTAGCAGCACTTGCAAGTGTCCCGCCAAACGTTCCACTATCTTTTATCATTGGTGGAATAGGTGCAATCCAGGCGGGAGTAGTTGCAGCAACCCCAATACCTGAATTTGCCAAAGGTACACAATACGCATCGGGTGGGGTTTCTTTAGTTGGGGAAAAAGGTCGGGAAATTATACAAAACCCAAAAGGTGACATTTCACTTGTAAATAACCCCGCACTTATAAATTTAGAACGTGGCTCCAAAGTGTTAACTAACCAACAAACAGAGGCGTTTTTGAATGACAGAAACATATTGCAAGGATTAAATAAAGTAGAAAAAGCAATCCAGAGAATACCACAAACGACAATAGACAGGAACGGAAACAAAATAGCTGAGAGGTATAAGGATAAAAAAACAAATTATTACAATTCTAAATTTAGGCTTAATTAATGTCAACACAACAAGAAATAGCAGCGGTAGGAAATAGCCTAATAAAAAAGAGGTTTAAGTATGTTTTGCAGACAAGCGAAAACATAAAAGAGTTAAAATATGCACCTCAAGGATGGAATGAGGGTGAATTGACATTTATAAGGGACAAAGAATTTAAGGGTATATTGACACAATTTTCTACAAATGAATTGACATTTGTAAAAGATGGAAAGGATTTTATTGTATCAGTATATGAATCATATGGAATTGATTATGTAATTACCGTTTATATTTATCTGCAAAATAACAGTACATTTCAATATGAAAGTTATTTTACCGGAAAAATAGATTTAGCGAGTTATAATGTTGATTCTATTGGTGTGACGGTGAAAATCTCAAATGTTGGGTTTCAGGAATTGATATTAAACCGAAAATCTTTAAAAGTAGATTTTACAAATACTAAATTTATCGGTGGCGGTGAAAATTCAATGCCAGTACTTTCAAATGTTTGGAATTATGTAACTATCCCCGAATATTTAGCAACGGCAAACGGGGACTGGAATTTAACAGATACATTAAGCAATATTACAGTTGGGTATAAATATTTTCATGTGCCAATGGCGTTGACGTTTTCAGAATATGAAGCAAGTGAAGATTTTAATCAAACGATGTCTTTATTTTCATACCCGCCAACTGAGAAATTTTTTGTAAGTGGTTCAAACAGGACTGTAACATTGGATTTTAATATAACCGTAAATTTAACATCGCAATCAACGCCGGGGACATTTTCACTTAACTTATATTTAGTGAAAAATGGCACTATTATACAAACATTCACACCGACAACAACAACAAGCTCAGGCATAACCACTGTTTTTACTTTTGTTGTAAATCAGTCTTTGGCAATGTTGACAGGTGATGAATTTAGTTTAATAGGATATTCAAATGGTGACATTTTATATTATATTTATGTACATAATAGTAGTTTGTCTTTTATTGAAACTTTAGGAACTACACTCACAGCGATTGACGTGCCGATGTATTATGTTTACGAATGTTTTGTGAGAAATTTACAATTGATAACTGGGAACCAAGCACCTTTTTACAGCGAATTTTTAGGTCGTACCGATTCTGAAACTGAGACTTATGCAAGTGACGGGGACGGGGCATTAACATCAATAACGAATGGTAAATATATTAGGGGTTTTTCGCCAACATTAAATGGGTTTAATTTATCGTTATCGGATTTGTTCAATTCTATAAATGCAATAAATAATATAGGATTGGGATTTGAAACAATCGGGGGTTTGGAAAAATTAAGGGTTGAAGATGAAAAGTATTTCTTTGATATTTCAATAAACCCCGATTATGCAACGGATGGGAAATATTGGAAAGTTAACCAGATATTGGATTTGTCAGAACATGTGACCTCAGAAATATTAAGCAAGCAAGTAGACGCTGATTTATATTCAAATGAAATTGAGGTTGGTTATAACAACTATGAATATGAGAATGTCCAGGGGTTGAAAGAATTTAATACTAAGTCAAATTGGGCAATCCCAGTTGAATCAGTTGAAAACAAACTATCATTGATTTCTCAAATCAGGGGTGATACTCAAGGGTGCAATAAACTACGGGCAAAACCTTTCGGCACATATCCAACTGAAGATGTCGGCGGTGACAATGATAATTTCCTTTTTGATGTAAAACGGGGCGGCACTTATGATTTTATTGTAAAGACAGATGAAGATTTTAGTAATGTGTCTGGTGGTGTTGACCCCTCGCAATGTTATAATTTGAATTATTCACCCGCGCGGAATTTACGTAGGCATTCGCACCGGGTTCGAAGTATGCAAATCCAGGAATCAAAAGAATTGTTATGGTTAAAATCGAATAAAAACACGGCACTTGTTACAGAAAAGACAGGTGAAACAGCAATAACAGAGAATGAAGATATATTAATTGACAATTTGGTTGTTGGATATTGTAAGCCTGAGTCATATAATTTTGAAGCTCCGGTAGACGCGGCAATAATAACAGCGATAAAAACAAATCCGTACGGGGTTATAAAAGTTGGGGTTGACATGTACGGTTGGATAGATGAAATCCAAACGAATGACAAAACAGTAAAAGGGCAATTTAAATTGTTAAAGGTGGATTTGAATAATGTAAAGGTTATAGATTAAATTTATTAACTTTGTTAAAATGATAATTTCTTTAATAAATAGTTTAAGGTTTCGAAAAGTTGATAGCAATTATACTCAAATCGACAATACATTGAGCTATAATTTGAAATTATTCAATGATTCTATTTTTGGATATTGCCAAAGATTTTTAACATCCGATACAGTGACTATTCAAGTACGTTCAGATTCTGACACTGTGCCAACGATCACAGCAACAAAGGCAGACAATTCAACGGTTACAATAACTGCGACATTAGTATCGAGTTATGATACTGATTCAGACGGCACAAATGATTTATTTTTCTTTGAGTTTGATGTTGATATGTCAGTTTATACTACTGAAAGTTATATAACAGTATCTCAGGGAACGGATATTTACAAAAGCGAACAGTTCAAAGGTGACAGCGAATTATTAACTGAATTACAAAATAATGAAGCGGTAAAAATTGAATTTTTCAATAATGATAATGCTTTTTTAATTGATTATTCGAAGAATAGCATAACAGGATTGTTTTACTTAGAGGGCAATATAAAAGATTATGATATTGACGGCGAATTTTCTGTATATGACAATCAAGATGAAAAAACGATATTAAAAAGCACTGCTTTGAGGGTGGCGAAATTAAGTTCCCTTTTTATTCCTATTTGGATTTATGAATTATTATCAATTTCATCAAGGTTAGATAATTTCACAGTTAACGGGGTTTCATATATTGCAGAAGATGCACCAGAGAAAACAAATATTGAGAATTCTAATCTGTATGAAGCGACAATAATGTTAACAGATAAAGAATATTTGGGTGTTAATACGGATGATACGGGCTTTGATTTGGAAACAATAATAGAAACGGGGGAGGGTGTGAGAAATTTATTAGAAGAAAATGTAAGCGGAAATGTTCAGTTTGCAATTCCTGCGGGGTGGCAGGTACACACATTAACCGCATTGTTGACAGCCGGGACAACGGCAACGGTAAAAGGTGGCACTACAATTGGCGGAGATGAAATAGTTTATCCATTTGTGATAACATCGACAACACAACCGACTACGGTAAGTACCCATTTTGATAAAAGCATGAGTACAGATTCTACATTATATGTTAATGTAACGGGGTCGGGCGCGACTGCTAATATTTATATTATGTTATTACGAAATATCCAAGCGACATGAAAAAATTAATATTATTTATATGTTTTCTGTTTTCAATAGGTTTTGTTTATAGCCAAAGAATAACAGACACGAATATCTTAATTGTTAGGGATTCGGCAAATTTCACAAATGGTCGGTTAAATAATGTAGGTGTTGGGTTACAAGATAGCGACGGCGTGAATTTAGGGCAGATGAATGATAGTATTGAAGCTAATGCAGGTGGTGTTGAATTTACTGACACGGTTTCAATAATCGGTACTAAATACGATATTGACACAGTTTCAATAAATGTTTTGGCAAATACTGGAAAAGATACAACGGGTATTTATCATGCTAACCGGACTGCCTTGAATGCAGTTTCAGGGACTAATACTGGAGACCAAGTATTAACTGGATATTTAGAATTTACTGACACGGTTTCAATAATCGGTACTAAATACGATATTGACACAGTTTCAATAAATGTTTTGGCAAACACCGGAAAAGATACAACGGGAATCTATCACTCAAACCGTGCAGCTTTGGATTTGGTTTCAGGGACTAATACCGGAGACCAAGTATTAACTGGATATTTAGAATTTACTGACACGGTTTCAATAATCGGTACTAAATACGATATTGACACAGTTTCAATAAATGTTTTGGCAAATACTGGAAAAGATACAACGGGAATCTATCACTCAAACCGGACTGCCTTGAA
>Ga0257119_1000625_pt1 | contig 31195 bp, 36 predicted proteins | sample SI112_200mmetaG_FD_190179 | JGI IMG/M metagenome (GOLD analysis project Ga0257119, IMG submission 190179) | Marine microbial communities from Saanich Inlet, British Columbia, Canada - SI112_200m | ecosystem: Environmental > Aquatic > Marine > Inlet | place: Canada: British Columbia | collected... | reverse complement strand
TTCATGGAAAATCTCTTCACCAGATTAACAAACCCATCCACATCAGCCTGGAATGATGAACCAGATAAAATTGCTGACGATGATTTCTATGGCTATGACGGTACTTTTGAAATATCTGTCTAGCGTCGAAGTTATCGCGTTTATCATTGGCGCAATGGCTCCAGAATGGGATCAGGTGACAAGTACTACATAAAATCTCGATGAAAAAATAAATATTAAAAATATCTATAATTTACTTTTTAAATTAATTTCTTTGATTACTTATAACTGCTATCTACTCATAGCGGTCATTCCTTATAGGCTGTAGGGTGCGTCGGGTTCGTGGCGATACCGGCCATATAACAACAGAGTAGAAAAAATATAAATTGCTAATAGGTATACTGTCCCCAGATTCCATCTCCAGATAAAGCCGATGCCGGATTTCAGGCCTTTATACCTCTTGCGGAACATCCCGGGGCAAAGAATAGCTGCTGGCCCCCAGTAATGAAGCCATGTATACCACCCCGGCACCGGGCTTGCCGAGTTCTGCTTTCTCATAGATGAAATCAAACACATCATCAGCCTCGGTTTCTGGCACAATTACTTCGATTATTCTTGCAAAACGTGGTTCTGGAAGCCCGTCACCTACAGTTTTTGCATCAAACAGAGAGGCGTATCCCCGACATTTGATACTGTTGGCGCGTGTAATCTTTTTCTCCTCGTAAAGTGCATGCAGCAGATCGCCTTCTCCATCTATATTTTTACCGTTCAATACGCAGGTAATGAGCTTCACTGCCTTGATTGACAAGTGATGTTTTGTATCAGTAATACTATCCATGATCGATAATCATCCAGATTTTGAGTTGAGGGATTTGAGAAGGTTTTCCGGCAAATACTTCGCCACCTTCTCAAGCTGTGTCATATACATAAAGCCCACACCCGGCATATCGAACTCAGCCGCACGATAAAGCGCATCGAAGACCACGTCCCTTTGCTCAGATGAAACCAGCACACTGACAACCTCCTTTTCAGATTCGACCGCAATCCCCCACAAACCCAGGCGTTCTCGTACTCCGGTACCTCTGGAATGATGTACAGTGGCGCCAATGGATACACCGAGTTTACGTGCAGCCGCTAGAATCTGGTCGCCACGGCCTTCCTGTATAACACAGGTAATCAGGGCGACATCCGTTAAATAGACAATATCTGGTTTGCTCATAAGGTGGCCTGCCCCTCCTGTTCTTGTGATTCAGAAATGATATTAATTGATGCCATGGTTTGTTTCTGGATTTGGTAACGTGCCCACAAGCCCATCACCATGACGCTGATTATCGGCCCTATGGACGCGAGACAGAGAATACCGAAACCTTCCACGGCATTCATCGCCCCACCAATCCCCAGCCCCATGGCTAACACCAGGGGTACGGTGATCGGGCCGGTCGTTACCCCGGCACTATCCCAGGCAACATTCACGAATTGCTCGGTTGAAAAATAAGTCAGCACAGTCGCTAACAAATAGCTTGGCACCAGCAACCAGACCAGCGGTAGATCAAACACCAGTTTTGCTACGCCAGTGGAAATTCCAACAGCAACGCCGAGAGATACTGCTTTTAACAACATACTTTTTTTGAACACACCATTGGTCAAATTCTCCGTAGTCTCACCAAGAGCATTTAACGCGGGTTCCGCCATTGTTGCCCCATAACCCAATGCCCAGGCAAATAACAGCACGAGTGTCTCACCGACAATGAATATGTAAATGGGCGATATTTCTATGCCAGGTACTTCCAGGAATGCAGCAGGAACCAGTTTACCAACATGATTACCAAGATTCGAAAGCCCATAGGTAAGACCCAGGTTAAAGATGCACATACCGATAATGGTGAGCACGACACCGTAAATAATTTCACCTCTGTTCTGCAGCTTCGCTTTCAGTACGACCTTAAACACAAAGAACAGAAACAGAACCAGTGGCAGAATCGCACGCACACCCAGTACAATCTCTTTACCAGGGCTGCTCTCATACCAGGCCGGTGTCATGGTTTGTACCACACCAGAGGCCACTTTGGCTGCAGCAATAATCTCTGCGGGTGACAGGCTGGTGGAGACATAAAGTGCCAGCAGGAACACCCCGATGATAGGAAACAGGGAAGCAAGGGTTACGATACCAAACCCCGACAATTCTGAATCGCCTTTGCCTGCAGATGCCGCGATACCAATACCCAGCGAGAGTACCAGCGGCACTGTAACCGGTCCGGTTGTCACCGCACCACAGTCCCAGGCCAGACCAATCACTTTCTGTAATTCAGGATCCATCGATGCGAATACAGTTAGCGCCAGCAATGGTACCAGAGTGGTATAAATCAGAGGTTTCAGACTCCAGCCATAGATAAATCTTAGTGTGCCAAGTACTGCCGCAAGACCCACGCTGGCACCAACCACCAGTACCAACACATCAGACCAGTCGTTTAGTAGAGTAAAAAGATAGGGTGCTTGCTCGACGGATACATTTTGGCCCGCCGCCTTGAGTGCACTGATTGCCGGTTCAGCGAAGGTCACTCCAATACCCAGTAGTGCCGTAATCAATAACACAAAGGGCAATGGTAATTTGCGTGGCAGCTTGGAACCAATCGCAGTACCGAATGGCATCAGCCCAAGCTTGAGGCCCTCCATAAAGAACATGAGACCAACAATGACGGCAAAAAGTCCTCCGCTAATAACCCAGTAGTCCGCTTCCAACTGTCGCAGAATGAGGATCTGAAACAGGATAAGGTAAATAGCAAGCGGTACCACTGCCTTTATCTGCGTCATGAAACGTACCGAGACATAGGGGCGTATCAGTCGATAAATCTCGGCCGGTACCAACTTCACCCGGGGTTGTATATGTGGAATAGCCAGGCCTTGCGCATTCGTTTTCAGCTTTGGAAATAAACGGTTCGAACTGATTTCATTGCGACCGGCCCTAAGCTTGCTTTGATAATCTTCAAACCGATAATTTGATGACATACTGTTTATATGCTCCTGGCAGCAATTATTATTATGAGCTCTCTTTATTTTGTAAGGTTTTTTCTCATATTATCTGTGTAAAACCACAATTTTTCGTGAAGGGTCACCCATCTCGGCACGTGCATCACGTCCCCTTTGCAACAGCCGAATCGGCATCGAGACCTCGTCCATCTGCATGACAGACAAAGGATAGGAAATATAAAGACCCTATCCACAGATGTCAATATTCAAAACTGCCTTCAGTATCACACCTTTTTTCTTTTTAACAACCGTAATTTCTAATAACTCCATCCGCTTTTCAAGAGTATACACATCATACTTCAAGAAAAAATCATCATAAGCCAAAAGTTTTCAACAGCCACTGACTACTGGCAGCAGTCAAAAAATCGACTAACAATTCTGATATCAACTGAAAAGCCTGTTTGTGGAGGTGTTCTGGTCAATTGAGATTGATACCTATCGACGAATATCCCAGGAAGGTATGGTTTAAATCAAAAGAATAACGGTAGAACTATGACACGTAAAAAGGGTTGCCAGTAACTGTAGTAAAACCAATGCTAATTAAAATGCTTTTCCAGCCTTAGCAAGAGCAGCTAAAATATACCGTCACAATTCCCAGCAACAGAAATAGTGTGATAACCACTGGCCATCTAGATAGCTTAGACTCGCTGGTATCTAATGCGCTTTGCCAGCAACAGGTGGCTGACCAAAAATGTTTCGCCATGTCCAGCCACCAGGCACGCCATCCAGGTAGGGTATAGAAACCAGTTTTACTCACTCTGGTAACCAGCATAACCACAAAGTGCTCTAAGTTCTGAGTTGAATCTCGGGACTGAAGGGTTTGGACTACAGGTTTATCTTGGCGCAGCTGTATTCGAATACTCAACGTAACCAACAGCACAACCAATCCTGACGCGGCAACGTAATAATACGCCCAGGCTTCATAAATACTCCAGGTTGCAGCATTAGCCAGTCCAGTGCCTAAACCAGTGAAGAATAAACCCGTCATAAAAAAAATAATTCCATGCTCAGGCCACTTATTGTTCTTACCTGTCATTTTTAGCATAGAAATTAATGTGTACAGCAGAGTGCTTACGCCTATAACCTGAACTATGGCTCCGTTTACAGGTGAACTGATTTCACCCAGAGGTAACCAGCGTAACAAACCCAGTAGAGCCACGCTGACAGGCACTACAGCCAGCAATATAGTCCATACTGGTTTTACACAACGAAATGCAGATGACAACCAGAAGTGGAAAGGCCAGATGCCCGCCTTCAACATAAAACCCAATAACACTAACCACAGGCTTAAATCCAGTAAAGGAGATAGAGCCATAGTAGTATTCGCAGATGCAAAATTAAGGTTCGTATTGTTAACTGCCAACAATAGTAAAACTTCAAACAACAGTAAATCTGCTACAATCATCAGCCACAGATAAACCCGTGCAACGGTTCGAATAGTATTATCCGATGTCACCAGCAAAGCATAAAAAGCATAACCCATCAGCGTGGTAAAGCTAAAAAACAGCAGCAGATCAGCCGCGACTATTGCCCCGAAATTTCCTGCCATCACCAATAATAAAAAAGTCATCATATGGTTATTTGTAGCGGCTTCAGTGGAAACTCGCAATAAGGCTATCACCCATACTATTATAGATATAGCCAGCAACAGTCGGTTAAAACCATTCAGCTCCAACGCACTACCAAACAACAGCCAGGAAAATTCAGCTGAAAAAGTAACCGGTGTAACCACCACTATCACTGCCGGTAGTAAGGAAACAAACTGAGCTTTGGGCAACCGCGAGCGTAGCGCAGGAAATACCAGCAATAAAGGCAACAAAGGTACGGCCAGCAATAGCAAAGTAGTCAATATTTCGTTCACGGCGCATATTCCAGAGTGGTGATAAACTGTGACCAGGAATAAGGACTAAAGGGGGCTGAGGCGAACAGTCCCAGCAGCACGGCCAAAAGAGCTGTCACCAGCGGTGGCAGCAGTAATGCCAGTGACGTTTCATAATGTCCAAAGGAGCGTTCAGCTGGCCAGTTACCAACAGGCTCCTTAAACCACGCAGCATACAGGATAGGCAGGAAATAACCCGCATTCAACAAACTGCTACCGGCCAGCACAAAAACAACCCAGCCCTGACCGGCTTCCAGCGCCCCCATTCCCAGGTACCATTTACTGATAAAACCAGCCAACGGTGGCGCACCGATCATGCCCAGGGTTCCGATAGTAAAGGCAACCATGGTCCAGGGCATTCGTTTTCCAACTCCGCTCATTTCGCTAACTTTATGAATCCCCAGTGTTTCCGCAAGGTTGCCTGCACAGAAAAACAACGTGATCTTCATGACCCCCTGATGCACCAGGTGAACCAGCCCGCCGATGGTTGCAAGCGGGCCGACAATCGCAATACCCAGCACAATATAGGAAACCTGGCTGACTGTAGAAAATGCCAGTCGACGTTTCAGGTCATCCTGGAACAGGGCTCGCAGTGAGCCGTAGATGATGGTTGAAGCCGCCACTATCGCCAGCGGTAAGGTCACACCAAGACTGGCGCTAAACTCGATGCCAAACACATCATAAACCACCCGTATGATACCGAAGGCACCCGCCTTCACGACCGCTACGGCATGCAACAGGGCACTAACCGGTGCGGGGGCCACCATCGACTGTGGTAACCAGCCATGCAATGGTATGAGCGCCGCTTTCACTCCCAGACCTGCAATCAATAACACGAAGATAATAACCAGAGCCGGGTGATGAGATCTGTCCACAGCCGATAAAAAACCACGCGTGGTAAACTCCAGTGTTCCACTGAGCGAATACAACCAGATGGTGCCGATCAACAATAACGCCCCACCACCGATGGTATAGATTAAATAAGTGCGCCCCGCCTTGCGTGAAGCTTCAGTACCCCGGTGCACGATGAGTGGATAAGTTGCGAGTGTCAGTAGCTCATAAAACAGTAAAAAAGTGATCAGGTTTCCGGCCAGTGCGACGCCGATTGTGGCGGTAACGCAGAGACTGAAAAAACCAAAGAAACGGCTGCGATGCGGTGAATCTTCAAGGTATCCAACGGCATATACCGTCGTCAGAAACCACAATCCTGTGGATAGCACCACAAACAACATGGACAGGGCGTCTGCTCTCAATACCAGGTCAAGGCCCGGCAGAAATGGCAAACGGGTTTCATAATGATGCCCGTTATAAACGCCCCATAACATAAAACCCACTAGTACCAGCTTGAGCAATGCACCACCCAGGTTTAGACTAATACGCGTTTTAACCTTTTCTTCTGCTAAAGGGAAAATTGCCAGTGCTACCAGTAGTGAAATAAGGATGATGAATAACGGTAACCATGCATCCCAGTTCATCGTGTAGCAACTCCGAAAGGTGATCCTGTATCCATTATTGACAAAATCCAGGGGGCGATGAATCCCAGGCCGATGGCGAGCATGGCCATAAACAGGGCTGCCCACTCCATACCAATCGGTACAGCCCTGGACTCGTGCGGTAAGTTAGACTGGGTAAATGCAAATCCAATCACTTTAAACACATAAGCTCCCGTCAGTAAGCCACCTGCAATCAGTACTATGCCCCACCACCATTGACCGGAACGAATAGCCGCTTCGAGCAATAGCCACTTACCGATAAATCCACCACTCGGAGGCAGCCCCATCAGGCTTACCCCCGCCAGTGCAAAAGCACCCAGAGTCATCGGTAGACGCTGCGCTACCCGATCAAGTTCGGCAATACGGTCATGCCCTTCATACAATAGAATATTACCCGCTGCCATAAACATGGCTGTCTTAGCGAGTGCATGTGATAACAGTAAATAAACTGCCGCTTTCCAGCCGGCAATACTGGCTAACGGAAAGGCCAGAAACAGATAACCGATCTGCATCACCGTCGAATAGGCAATCATCAGTTTAAGGCGTGTCTGGCGCAGTGCTAAAACCCCGCCCCACAGTACCGCCGCTGCACCGAGTAACCCCAGCAGTTGGCCGGCTTCGAAGGATGCAACGGGAAATACTTCAAGCCATAGTCGTAATAAAATATAAAATGATGCTTTGACGACCAGTGCGGATAATAACGCGCTGACGGGTGCAGGGGCATTACCATGGGCGGGTGGCAACCAGAAATGTAACGGGAATAGCGCTGTCTTAAGTAGTAAGCCGGATGTCATCAATCCCATAGCCGCCCACACCGCAGGGCTAGATTCCAACCGTTGAGCCAGCAGCGACATATCGACAGTACCAAAACTGTGATACAGCAGCACTACACCCAATAGATAAAATAATGAACCCAGCAGACTCACCAACAGGTAGCGCATGGCAGCGCCGAGCGAATTTTTACCGCCTGCTAATGCCACCAGAGCTACCGCCGCCAGACCCATTAATTCCAGCGTCACATAAATATTGAAAATATCAGCGGATAGAAATAATGCGTTCAATGCGGCCCACAGCAACATCCACAACGGCCAGAAATGTCGAGCTTTGTCCTGGTTAAAATAACAGCTGGAATAAACACTGATCGCCAGTCCCACAACAGCGGTGACCATCAGCATTAAAAGACTCAACCCGTCGCTAACCAGCGCTATACCCAGTGGTGCCTCCCAGCCACCCACGGCGTAGCGCCCGGCACCCTGCTCCACAACCTGCAAGCTCAGCCCCGCTACGCTTAATACTATAGTGAAAGTATTTATCAGGCCGATCCAGATACTACGTCCCGGCCATAAAAAACAACTTAACGCCGCAACAATGGGCAATAAAATGACCATGACTTCCCAGTGAATATTCAAGATCTATTTCTCTTCTGGGAGTTCAGGCTGGCCTGTTGCTGCACTCACTCGCAGCATCAATACTAATGCCAGTGCAGTGGCGGAGACTGCCACCACAATGCCGGTAATCACCATGGCATGTGGTACTGGATCTGGCACGCCACTGGCGGTACGGCCCGCAAGTGCTACCAGCACCAGAAATACCCCGCTGCCCATGATGTTAACAGCCAGAATTTTTCGCAATAAATGTGGATAGATGATTAATGCGTACAGCCCCAGATTGAACAGCCCGATACCCACCAGTGAATAAACAAATACTGCGGACATCACTGCTGCTCCGATTCAGGCCGACCGCCTGAAAACAGTGCTACCAGTGTGATCCCGATAGACACGGTAGCGGCTGCTTCGATTAACAGAATCAATGCCGCAGCAACAGAGGGTGGATACTCTAAAAAGCGCCTGCCGAACAGCATCAATACGACACCAACTGCCATAAATATACTCAGACCCGCCACGAGGGCAAAGCGTAATGGAAGCCCTTGTAATTTTTCATTCAACTGCCAACCGGTCAATATCAGTAGCACTCCGGCTGCTGCCAGCACTGAACCTGCCTGAAAAGCACCACCCGGTGCGCTTGCTCCAACCCATAGCAGGTAGCTAGCCATCAGAACCAATATTGGAATCAACAAACCTGATAAAGAATTGAGTACCTCTCCGGGTGCTGTCTCTCGTTGTTTAGGAAGAGTGCCCAGTGACCAGACAGCAAGCAATGCCAGCAGTAATACTCCCATTTCCAGAAATGTATCGTAAGCACGAAAGTTAAGCAGCACCGCAGTCACCGGATTTTCGACACCGCTTAGTTGAAGGTTTTGCGTGACCTGAAAACTTAAACCAGAGGCAAGCAGCGGAAGTGACAGCAACGCATAAACCAGTCCAGCTGTCATGGTGATTAATACCGCAATCAGTAAATATCGAAACAGTGTCGAATTGTTATTATCTGGGTTCATCGACTTCAGCTTCATCGATTTTATTATCAGCTTTATCTGTGACTTGCTTGGAATCGAGCCTTGTCAGCGCGACCAGCAGCAGTGCACCCGTCAAACCTGCGCCGATAGCGGCTTCGGCCAGTGCGACATCCAGGGCATCAAGTCGAACCCAGGCCAGAGCCATCAACAACCCGAAAGCGATAAACAGCACTATACCCTTGAACAAATTTTCACTTGCCAGTGCCCGCCAGGCCAGCCATAAAAGGGTAACTCCCAATACTGTATCAAAAGTAAATTGCAACAGGCTTAACGCTTCCATAATTTAATGCCTCGCTGGCGCGCCGCTGCGGCTACCAGATGGGCGACACTGGCACCCGCGAGCAAAACCAGCAACCAGATCAGTAACAGTTTGCCTGCTACCGCCCAGGATTCTGCCTGCAGGGCAAGGCCTGCCACCATTAACCCAAGTCCCACATTATCAGCCTTGGTGAGCGCATGTAGACGCGTATACACATCCGGGAAACGCAACAGACCGACGGTTCCCGCCAGAAAAAAACCAGCCCCGGCAATCAATAGGAGTGCGCTCAGAATGTCAGTCATTGTCAGGATTTTCTCCCCAAACGCGCCGCACAAAGGCAACAGCGGTGACTACCGCCAACAGTGCAAACACCAGCGCCACGTCACGCAATGCCGGACGACCCAGCCCCTGTGCCAGTAGCAACAAACAGGCAACCGCAGTGGTACCGAATAACTGTGCTGCCAACATACGATCCGCCGCTGTCGGACCTCGCAGCACACGCCACAAACCTGCTACTAATGTCAGCAGCAGGAACAGGGCCAGACCTGAGTACAGCGTTTCCATCATTAATCACTATTCAGCGTGACGGGTGTAACAAAACCTTGTGGCTTGATGGCCAGCACCGAACAGTTGATCTGACTGAGGATCGTTTCAGCCGTATTGCCCATGATAAAACCGGGAATTCCAGTGCGCCCAACGGTACCCATGGTCACCAGGTCAATCTGATTTTCTTTCACCAGTTGTGGAATCACCTCTTTGGCAATACCCTTAATGAGATGGACCTTTGGTTTGATATAATTAACGGCATCTTTGCCAGTGTTTATAATAAATTCAGATACTAGCCGATCTAACTGTCGTTGATGTTTAAGCCGAATCTCTTCCACATAAACATCGACATCGGCTTTAGGGTGCCGCGCATAGCCCGAACGTAGACGGTTTTCTCCTATTGCCAGCCATACATGCACAATATGCAATTCACTGAATTCAGTCAGTGCCAGCGAACCGGACATTTCAAGGATTTGCCGATTGATTAAATCATCCTCCGGTTTAGAGTTAAACGGGTCGAAGTCAACCGTAGCCATAATCTTTCGCTGATGTCCTGTACTGGAAGACTTCATCAGCCAGACAGGACTGGGGCATTTGCGCAACAGGTGCATGTCATCACTGCCAAACAACCTGTCCATCAAATCCGTATGCTCCGGAACCTTTATAACCAAATCAAAGCCGTTGCGCATAACTTCACGAACAATTTCCATAAAAACTGTACCGACCAGTACTGACGTATCAATATTGGCCTGCTTACGGTAAGGCTCTACCAGTTTTTCCAGTTCAAGCGTTTGTTCATCGACTAACGCCGCCTGTAATTCAGCGGATATAGGGCCACCGGGTGGCATACCGATACCACAGGTGATGCACTCCACCACTTCAACCACGGTTAGTGTAGCCTGATTATTCTCTGCTAACTTGACCGCCTGCTCTAACGCGTAATTATCCTGTTGTGTGGAATCAGCAACAAAAAGTATTTTTTTAAACCGTTTCATATCAATTTTCACTCCTGTCATTCATCAAATGTAATCCAAACAATTTTGCTACTCGCTGCTCAATCATTATCAACTCTGCGACAAAAGAACCTGTTTGATCCAGCACATGCACATGTAGTTGCCTTTCATCCAGCCCTGTACTCAAAGTACCTGGTAGTAAACTTACTGTATTCGCCATTAGTGTCCGTGGCAAACCCGGGGGTAGACGCCAGCGATGAACAGCCATGCCCGGAGAGATCGGCAGCCGGGGATGAAATGCACGCCTGGCCACATCCACCCCGCCAACCAGGGAGCGCCACAGAAAAAATGGAATAAATTGTAAGACTCCTGTCAATGACAGGGAAACAGGTGGTAGAAGCCTCAAACTGATCCACGTCGCAAACACTACCGTTGGCGCACCCACCATCCACGAATTCACGATGCCATCGGTGAGTATCCACCACAGCAAAGCAAACAAAAATAAACGTAACCACGCGAACCGCAAATAGATATTCGGAGAAGTTAGATGGAGCATGTCACGCCTTCAAATATTTTATTCCTGTTAAACATCATTTTTACCAGTTACTCCAAACAAACTGTCAACAGCCTCCACAGCTGCATCGGCATAGGGGATCAGCACCTGGTTAGCGCCGGCCTGTTGTAGTCGCTCGGCATCGCGGCTGCTATGAGCAGTTACCGCCACACGCCCTGTGTAGCCATACTCGTGTAAACCATGCAGCAGGGCAAGATTGATTGATAATTCGCGTACGCTGCTCAAAACCAGTGGTGTCTGCTGAAGCGGCAGGCTTGCAACAAACTCAGGATCTTCGGCATCACCATATTGTACCTTATAGCCGTTACAATCTTGCTTACGTACCAGATCCGGATCAAAATCCACACCGAGTACGCTTAGACCACGTTGCTGTAACTCCCTGGCAATGCCAGAACCAAAACGTCCCAGACCGAACATGATGACATCAACGTTACTCTCTTTTGTAACCAGATCGCCCGCCTCTTCCCTAAACGCCTTTTTTCTCTCGAACAGACCTAGCCATGGAGATATCCATTCGTAGATGGGATGAGAATACAGAATTAAATAAGTGGAAGCACTGATCGTGATCAATCCCACCAGCGTAATCAATCCCATGGTGTCGGCATCAATATGACCCAGACTGAGACCTAATGCTCCCAGAATGAGCGAGAATTCACTGATCTGAGCTACCGTCAGACCGGCCAGAAACCCGGTACGCTTACGATAACCCATAAAACCCAGAATGATCATCACAATCAACGGATTACCAATGAGTACGAACAGCGATAGAAATATGGCCGGCACAACTTGCGCGTCCAGTGTTGCCAGCTCCAGCCCGGCACCCAGATCAATAAAGAAAAATAACAGCAAAAAGTCACGCAGGCTCACCAGGCGAGACCCGATGGCCTCGCGGTAAGGCGTTGATGCCAGTGATACACCGGCAAGAAAGGCACCCACTTCCTTACTGAAACCCAGATGGGCACCTGCCGCACCCAATGCTACTGCCCATGCGATTGCAAACAGCACCAGCAGCTCAGGAGATTTTGCCAACTGTTGAAGTAATGGAGTCAATACAAAACGCATCAACAAGCCGATGGCAGCAATGAAAAGTCCACCTTTGATCAGGACTGTAATGGCTTCCTGTCCGAGACTGACGGTATCACCAGCCTCACCCAAAGCAGTCAGGCTGATCATCACCAGCACCACCACAATATCTTGAATTATAAGAAAGCCGATAGCTATACGCCCGTGTAACGCATCTACTTCGCGTTTGTCGGACAGTAATTTAACAATGATGATGGTGCTGGAGAAGGTTAAAGCGACCGCTACGTAGAGCGCGGTGACGGGAGTCATACCCAATGTTATGGCGATAAAGTAGCCGACCACAGAGGTGAAAATAACCTGCCCCAGGCCGGTGGCCAAAGCCACAGGTCCCATGGCGCGGATAATGTGCAGATCCAGTTTCAGCCCCACCACGAATAACAACAGTGCAATACCCAGCTTCGCCAGTAAATCAACCTGATCATTTGCCGATACCCAACCAAGTACCGACGGTCCTACCAGAATACCGACGGCGATGAAGGCAACAATAAGCGGTTGACGCAGGCGAATTCCAATGGCACCAATGACGGCGGCCAACAGTAACAGCACCGCTATTTCGGTAAAGACATCATTAAATACAGGCATCATAATTAGTTTCTCTTGTTTTTAATCTGCCACGTCTCTAGTTTCTCGACTGCGCCGGAATGTTTTTTCTGCATTTATGACCAGATAGATGATCACGCCAACCACCAGAATATGCAGCCAGTCCATCAAACCAATCGGCGCGGTATGGAACAACTGGTTCATCAGCGGAGAGTATGTGAATAGCAGTTGTGACATGGCCATAGCGGCGATACCACCCCAGATCCAGAGGTTGCTAAACAGACCCAGTTGGAACATGGAATAGCGCAATGAGCGGCAGTTGAGCAGATAGAAGGACTGTCCCACCGCAAACACATTAACAGCGATAGTACGCGCTTCAGCCTCACTGGCACCTTGATATAACGACCACTCAAACAGGCCAAAGCTCCCCATTAACAACAATAGGCCGACCAGAACGATGCGAAATATCAATTCACCCGTGAGAATGGAGGCACCTGGTATACGTGGTAAGCGGTGCATAATACCCGGTTCACGTGGTTCAAAAGCCAGCGCAAGGCCGAGTAAAACAGCGGTAGTCATATTGATCCATAGTGCCTGCACCGGTAATACCGGTAGCGGTTGGGACGTCATCACTGCAGCGATGATCACCAGCCCCTGTCCGGCATTGGTCGGCAGTATCCAGGTAAGGAATTTGATCAGGTTATCAAACACACCACGGCCTTCTTCCACTGCCGCTTCGATGGTGGCGAAGTTGTCATCAATCAGCACCATATCGGCGGCCTCTTTCGATACTTCGGTTCCGGTAATTCCCATGGCCACACCGATATCGGCGCGGCGTAAAGCTGGTGCATCGTTGACCCCGTCACCGGTCATGGCAACCACCTGACCATGCGCCTGCAAGGCTTCTACCAGGCGTAGTTTTTGTTCAGGTGTAACCCGTGCAAATACGGCAGTGCCGGTGGTCGCCTGAATCAGCTCAGCATCGGACATCACTTCCAGTTCGCGTCCAGTGAGCACTTTCGGTATTTCACCTTCGCTCAGGGTATCGTCCAGCCCAATTTGAGCAGCAATAGCGGCGGCGGTTATGGCGTGGTCGCCGGTAATCATCTTGACCTTGATACCGGCGGCCTGACATGCGCGCACTGCCTGTATCGCCTGTTCCCGTGGTGGATCAATCATGCCCTGTAAACCAATAAAGACCAGCCCCTGAGTTACATGGTCATGATCGATAGCAGTAGTCTCGGGCGACACCGACAGGCGTGCGAATGCCAGCACCCGCTGACCCTGACTGGCCATTTTCTCTACCTGAGCATGCACGTTATCTTTATCCAGCAGCTGGCTTTTGCCATCAGCGCCGAGCAAGGTACTACAACGCTCCAGCAGACTCTCGACCGAGCCTTTCAGGTAGACTACCGGCCTGGAAGCGGCAACGGCACGGCCATGCAAAGTCGCCATATACTGGTGCTGGGATTCAAAGGGAATGGCATCCAGACGCGGATAATCAGCCAACAGCTGTTGTACATCAATCGCTGCCTTGTGTGCCGACACCAGCAATGCGCCTTCGGTGGGATCGCCCTCGATCTTCCAACCGTGGTCGCCCTGTTTCAGCGTTGAATCATTGCACAGCAAACCAGCACGCAGAAGTTCGGACAGTGCTGAATTTTTGCTGCCATCAACAGCATGGCTGGCCTGCCGTATCTCACCTTCCGGCGCATAACCGATACCACTCACCGCATAGTTTTCATTACCCGCCCACAACTGTTGCACGGTCATCTCATTGCGGGTCAGAGTGCCTGTTTTGTCCGAGCAGATGACGGTGGTACTGCCAAGGGTCTCCACCGCCGGCAGGTTACGGATGATGGCATGGCGTTTCGCCATCCGTGCCACACCGATGGCCAGTGTTATCGTCAACACGGCGGGCAACCCTTCCGGAATCATTGCTACCGACAGGGCCACCGTCGCCATAAACAGGTCGATCCAGCTGTCACCATGGTACAGACCCACCAGGAAAGTCACCGCCGCCAGACCCAGAATGGCGTACAGCAACAGGTGACTGAAACGGGCGATCTTGCGGGTCAACGGTGTGGCTAGCACCTCGGCACTGGCGATGAGTTCAGAGATAAAGCCAATCTCGGTATTGTCACCGGTATCAGTAATCACACCAACACCAGTGCCATAGGTCACCAGCGTAGACGAATAAGCCATATTGGCCCGTTCAGCCAGGGTCGTATCATGACCCATTTCACCAGCGCTTTTTTCCACCGGCAGCGATTCGCCAGTCAGTGCCGATTCGTCAATCTGCAGACTGCGGCTGTTTATCAGGCGCAGATCTGCCGGCACCTTGTCTCCCGAGGCAAGCAGGACGATGTCACCCGGCACCAGTTCTTTGGCATCAATGCGTTGTTTGTGCCCGGCACGCAGTACGGTTGTCTCGGTGGTCAGCGCACGGGACAGGGCTTGCAATGCGTTCAATGCCTTGCCCTCCTGCACAAAACCGATGATTGAATTGAGCAGAACCACAGCAAAAATCACGCCAGCATCTACATAAGCACCAAGGAATAGTTTGATAATAACCGCAACAATCAGAATGTAGACCAATGCCTGATTGAACTGCAACAGGAATCGCAGAAACGGCCCCTGACCTTTACGCTCGGTCAGCGCATTGGGGCCGAAGTTTTGCTGACGATCCTCCACCTCGAACCGATCCAGCCCTTTGTTTGAATCGGTATCGAGCAGGTCCAGCACTTCAACCTGAGGTAGATGATGCCAGTGTTTTTCCAGCAGGGGTTTCATTTTCCATTACTCCGGTTTGGCTACAGCTGTCTGCGCAACGCCTGACTCTGCATTTTCAGGCTGACGATCCCCTTCCTTTCTGTCACGCTTTCCGGGACCCAGTTCAAGATCAAAACGCGGTAACCTGACCACCAACCAGTAACCTATACTGATGGCAAACACGACTGAGGCGATACCCCAAAGATACTCAGGTTCAATCTTTTCCAGATCAAGAATGATTACCTTTCGCGCAATCGCCATCAATGCCGTGGCCATGACAATCTTAACGTGGATAACATCATCCCTCAGATACACCGTGATATTGATAAAGATCTCGATGGCAATCAGCACCGCCATGAAGGCACCAAAAGTCGCCAGCATATCGGTAATGGTCAAGATGTAACTGGGGGGACTGATCAGCTTCTGATACATGGTCCAGGCAACATCAATAACACCCATGACTATCACCAATACCATGAGTATGGCCAGGATGCGTACCGACCAATGAATAACGACCTGCAGCTTTTCGATTAACGGTTCATTATTTGTCATTATTTATACCTTATTATTTATTCCTCATCCAAAGTCACCGGTGTGACGAAACCCTCCGGCTTGACGGTTAACACAGAGCAATTAACCTCACTCAGTACTTTTTCAGCGGTATTACCAATAAAGAAACCAGCAATCCCGGTACGGCAAACGGTACCGCTCACCAGTAGGTCGATTTTATAATTTTTCACCAGTTTTACGATGGCTTTGGGAGCATCATCATTTCTCGGTAAATGCCTGCGGGTCTTAACTCCCTTCAAATTGACTGCTGCAATCAGGTGTTCAAGCCGGGATTCATATTCCCGTTTGGTTTGTAAGCGAAAATCACGAATAGTATCTTCACTCGCCCCGCCACGCACTTCCATATATCCTTCCGCAAATACCGACCATACCTGCACCACGTGTAACTCACTGTTATCTATTCGGGCAAGAGAACTGGCCAGCTGCATAATGAGCGGATTAAGTGACTGTCTCTCAGGATCTGGAAAATCAATTGTGGTATCAACAGCGGCCATAACCCTTTTATATGTTTTCTGTTTTTTTGTTTTAACCACCCACACCGGACAGGGGCACTTACGCATTAGATGCATGGATGTACTGCCGAATAACCGTTCCTTTAGCCCTCCTTTACCTTCCGCAGCAATAATTACCAGATCGTGTTTGCCTCGCAGCACCTGTCGAATTATCTCAAGAAAAGGAATGCCGCTGACAGCCTTTGAATGTGCATCAACTCCTTGCCGATTTATATCTGTAACAAGAGCATCAACCTTATGAAGATGATCGGCAGTGGCTAGTTCAATAAGCTCCTGCGATGGTATGTCCGACATTGACTGAAACAAACTCGACGGTAATTCTTTGATTACAGTAAAAACTGTGAGTGTTGCTGAATTTTGCCTGGCCAGAGACACAGCACGATCTACTGCTGACTGCTGTTTTACCTCAGAATTGTAAACCAGAAGAATGTTGTTAAATCTTTTCATATTGCCTCCCACTAAGTAAAGAAATTCAGATTAGAAACTACCTGACTGAAAATAGGGTAAATGTAGAAATTTTATTTTATGAGTTATCGGAGTCACCGTTTCTCCCGTGCTGTAATTATATAGACTTTATAACAGTCTGATTAAACTTTGCCTCAGACTATAAAATCAGCATTCATGGTAATATCAAGAACACCTTCTATCTCAGCCACTTTGTGTTTCAATCTGGATGGATCATGCAAGTTTGCAAACTTTCCTGACAGACGAACCTCGCCGTTTTTAACACTAAACTCCACAACTGCAGCAATAAAGCGCTCATCGGCTTTAATGATTTTACGGATATTTAACTCGATGGCCTCATCACTGACTGGTACAGTCGGCACGACCTGGATGTCATTCTCCACCTCAAAAACTCCTGCGGCAGTCCATGCAATTCGACCACCAATCAGCTTCTGTTCGTATAGCCGAACTTGCCCAGTCAGCACCACCAGTCGTTGTACAACCCGTACCTCAATTTGCGTTTTACGAAGCAGCTTGGTATGGGCTATTTTAGCTTTGATTTCACGCTGCATTAAACCATCACTGAGAGCTATAGCCGGAGTTGTCTGAAAAAATAACGTCATCAGCAGCATAACCATCAAAAGTGTTTTATTTGTTTGTGTCAGCTTCATCATCATTCAATCCTCAAACTTTGATTTTTCTTTACTGTAATAACCTTAGTCCTTTCAAGGGAATATAAAAAGTCGAATATTAAATACCTACTATTCGGTTTATTCGATTAGTTATTCAAATTGCCTCCTATTGCTAAACTAATACCATTTCATAACAAAAGGTGGTCAACATATTATTTATCATCATAACGGCTTTGATTGCATTATTACTGATGATTCCACTCTCTTTCCAGCCAACCGAATATCCTTTCCAGTAAATGACTGAAGGGAAGGGTTTGAAAAATTATCTGGTTCAACTTCTAAGCCTCATTTTCTCCCGGCTTACTCACAATATACAACCAGAGGTAACCTGCCACACCGGCAAAAATGGATGCAAAATCTTCAGGGTAAGATCTAGATTTTATACCATTCATTTTTTGACCGCCCACTAATGGCTCCTTTGTCCATTTTGACGACCAAAAGAAAATATAAACAATTTTCAGGTCTCTAATTAAAACGGAACCTATAGTACCTTTTATGTCCGCTACAGAGAAACTGGCATTGAGCAGGGAGATAAACTCTGGTGTTTTAAATTATCTATCAATATCTGATTTTTCTAAATCTCTGCGTTTATGTATCACTCCCAACACAAAAATTTCTAGATTATTAATTTCGTAGATAATCCGGTAAGAGTATAGGGATAATTCCCTAATACTTTCATCATTCAATTCAGAAACTTTTTTTCCAATCTTCGGCAACCTTTCAAGAATTTCTGTTTTCTCCCTAATGTCTTGAGTTACCTTTTTAGCATAGTGCCGGGACTCTTGAGCAATAAAATCATGAATGGATCGCAGATCATCCCTGGCTGGTTTTGACCAAATCACCATGTATCGATTTCCCGTTTGAGCTCCTCGTTGGAAATAGTTTTTCCCTGTACTACAGCTTCCTGTCCTTTCCTGATTTTATCCAGTACATAAAGCCTGTACATAATCTCATCCATATCGGTATCTTCAGGCAGTTGGCTGATTGTATTGAGTGCTTCCTGTTTTACTGCTTGCATGGTGAAATCCTCGCTATATTTGGGTTACCGTTCGCTATCTCACAGTATCTGGTGACATTATACCTATTTCCTTATAGCAGGCTCAGGAAAAAATATTTCAAGTTATTTAGATGCTATTTTTGAATCCAGATGAACGGCTCCTTTGTCCATGGATCTGCCTGTCACATGACCAACCGTGACCGGCAGCTCCTGGCACACCAGAGATATACGCTAAATTATCGGGAACGACTGCTTTATCAACACTGCGGTTATAGCGGTTATCATCCTAATTTGACCGGTTATGGCACACCAGAGACATACGCTAAATTATCGGCAACGACTGCTTTATCAACATTGCAGGTATAGAGGCCACCTGAATTGACCGGTTAAACTCACAGCACACTGAGTCATAGGCAGAATCATATGAAACTCTTACGCTTTCCTTACCGCAGCCGTTATCTTCTAAGGGCTGAAGGTGGCTGCAAGTTCTTGGCGATAGAAAACGTATTCTAACCAATCGATAAAGCTTGCCTTTCAGTAAAGTTCAGGAAGTTTTTCCAAATTATATCTCCCCTAACTCCTAGCCTTTTTGCAAATCGATCATTTAATTGATCGAAAATAATTTTCATATTTTCAGAAGCAAATTCTTCCTGGGCCAATCCTAGAAACTGATAGATTTTTGCTGCTAAGGATTTTAGAAACTTATCCAGCCTTTCGCGTTCTTTAACAGATACATTCGCTTCTAGCGCTGCCTGTAAGCACCATAGGCAAACAGCCCAGGTCTCCAAAAGGTCATCCGGCATTTGGTCGTGAAATTCATCAATATGCAGGAATCGGATTGCGGGTTTATTACTACCAAAAATAGAATAAAGCACTTTCCCAATAAGTTGAGGCCAGCTATCAGCATCACTGCCTCAACTAGAAACTCTATTTCGGTTTATCTATATCCCTCCCGCAGTCGAGCATGAAGTGTTGTGCGATCTTTCGAGGCCAGGAGCACCTGAAATTAAAGAAGCACTTTTGACTGGCTTCATCAAACGCAAGAAAACGAATGACAAGCAAGCACTAAAGGCGCTTACAAAATTGCTCGACCCAGGAGAGGCTGAAGCACTGGCATTAGCAGGAGAATTAGGAGTCGACATCATTATTAATGGGAAAAAGGGGCGTCGCGTTGCTAAAAGCAGAGGTATTACACCCAGAGGCACAGGTGCAATTTTCATAAAGATGAAGCAGAAAGGAGTTATTAATTCAGTTGCTCCAGTACTGGAAATTCTTCGAAGTAATGGTTATCGATTATCACCTCAATTGTGTCAGGAAGTTCTTGCTCTATGCGGCGAAGATTCATCACTAACCTAGATAAACCCATCTGCTGATCAACTTTGACTGGTTATTAAGACAATAAATCAGGGAATACCAACCGATTTACAGACAAAAACCCCGGTGCTTTTACACCGGGGTTTTCTGTTTCTACGCCAATCAAAATATTCCTGTTACCCAGTTCATCTTTTGAAATACGGTAATGGCATACCTTACTTGCCTGCTTATGTTCTAGCGATACAAAGTCAGTATGACTACATTGACTCCGGTTCCGCTTTCCCTGAACTCATTCGACAAAACTTCCGACCACTCATGCGTTAAGTCAGGAAAGAACTCTTTTTCTTTCATTGAGGCCGGCAGAATAGCCACAAGCCTCCCGTCATTTGCTAAATACTGGTGGGCTTTCTTCAGGTGATCCAGAGCTCTATTTTTTGAGTAGGGAGGGTTTAATATCACCCTATCGAATTTGAGATCACTTTCCCACTGCAGAAAATCTGCCTGTATAGGACTGTAACCCTTTTTTTGCAATACACGGCAATTAAAATGTGCAAGCTCAATGCAGGTTAAACGCTCTTTGGGTAGAAACTTACAAATCGCACCGTGCCCGGCAGAGGGCTCCAATACTGAATGATTCTCTCCAATTTCAGCTATACCAACAACCCGATCTGCGAGTGTTTCCGGGGTTTGAAAAAACTGATGCGTTTTCTTTTCCGGTAACGACCCGGTACGGATTATATCTTGGAGAATATCCTTAACCGGGTATCCAAAAGTCCAGTTAGATCCCCAGGTATTTTCACCACCAATATATCGCAATACTCTTTCAGTTTGCTTAGAAATTGTAGTACTGTAAAAGGTAATGCTATCGTCGCCATTTTCTCGGAAGTGACCTATCTCATCCAACACAGCAAAGGGCAATAAATCCATTTTAATATCATGCTCTTTGAATCGTTTTGGCTGCGTTTTAAACTTAGCCGGAATAGCCGTTGGGTACATGCTGGCCAGCACCTGGTTAAGTCGATAAGCCATGGAACTGTGGATATCAATATGCGCAGTCCCCTTTTTAAACAGCTTTATTTTCCAGGCACCACCATCGAAGCTATGCCACTGACCAGTATCCCCACTGTCGTAAATATGACTGATTGCATAATCAGTTGAACGGCTATGTGGTATTTCACGACCCATAAAGGTACCAATCACAGACCTTAAATCATGAACATAATTGGCTGTGTCATGATCTACCGTTTGATAATATGTCATCATCCTATTAATAATCATGCGCTTCATAAAACCTTCTGGTCGATTAGTCACATGCTCTGCACTGAGAGTCCTGAAGATGCCATCAACCCTTTCTGCAAAAAATTGCTGTCTTTTTACCAATAGATCATTCATGGTTGAAAGAACTGTATCACGTAAAAATTCAGGCGTTTCATGCTCCCTTATCTGCTTGTTCCATTCATTACGTTTAGAGGCCGGCATGGATTCGAGCACATCTGTCATTGACATCACTCTTGCCCAGTATTCAGCATCTAACGATGCAATAGCATGTTTAACCTCAAAGAAAGTTGAAGCACTATAAGATCCTGTGTTTCTACTTACTCTGGCCCCATCAAAAAAATAACTCATAACAGCACTGTTGCCGGAAACAAATTCTGCTATTTTTTCAATGGAATCTTTTTTACTTCTATATTCTGCAAATATGGTATCCAGTGGTGTAATAGCCGCTAGATCCGTTTTGCCAGAATAGAGTTCAGCTGTATTTAACATTTTTTACTCCTGGTTGTACCAGGGAAACTCCCAGTCGGGGAGATATTCCCCGATTAGGTTAATAAATTGCTGGTTATTTTTGGAAGTCAGCTACTTCACTTTTCGTTCCAGTGGAACAAAACCGTGCTTTTTGTTGGAGTGCAAAACTGATTATTACCCAGTTGACGAAGAGACATTTTGCTCTTCTTATCGGCTTTTTACAGCATACTAGCGCGTAGACGAAGGAGCGCTAATTCGGAATTTTCTTCTGTCATATAGCCATCAGTATAAATAAGCAAAATGACAGATCAAGCTGGGAAACCACCCGGTAGGGTTAGAAGATATGCTGATTATTTAGAAAGGCCAGCTGCCTTTATACTCGTAGAGTAAGGGCTTCTATAATAAAGTGCTGCTAGTACGATAGCAATACTTACTGTCTGTATAACCTACCCCAGATTCCCGGCTATAATCACCAAAAAATCATCCAGGGCCAGGTACATGCAGATACTCAACAAGTACATCTCGACCTTTGGCCTTACAATGGCGGCATATCAATTTGTGTGTATTCCGCTTAGCCTTTACAGACAAAGTTATATTCGCCGTGTGACCACATTTACGACAGGACACACGAATATCTACAGGGGCAATAATTGGGGGGTTTACCAATTTAGGCATTATTCAACTATCCTCTTCTCCACTACAAGTGGTTTGGAGTATTCTATATTCAAAGCTATAAATTTTCGCGCTTGCTCATACGCACCTGATATTTCATATACACAAGAGTCTGATTTTCACTCCCCGAAGAAACAAGATCAACCATTTGCCACCTGTGGTTGAAGGTAGGTCACATTCTCAACTAAAATGAACTTGTTCCCTTTTTTCTGGAGAACTCCTTGATCCAGGCATCTATTAATAAAAGGTGCTGTTTTGTGTTTTGTCCAGCCTGTAAATTCCATAATATCTTTGTAAGTGGGTCTGATATTCCCATTCATAATTTCATTGATAATAAGGCTATCATCCAGGTTATTATGTTTCTTAACATATCCTTTAGGTGCGCTAGTGCTTCGGGCAGTTGCCGGTGCATGATTGTCCTTATTGGACGATACCTTTTTCTTTTCAGGTAGTGGGTTCTTTACGGGTTGCTCCCGTGGTGTCCACTCAGGCTTTTCTTTCCGTTGCTTTATAACAGGCTTATGCTCAACCGCTTCCATGTCAGCTAATGTTTCACCATGATGCGCAATAACATAACGATCCTCTTCTTTTTTTCTCGAAAAAACTCCAATTGAAACCACGGGTAACATATCAAACATTATCGCCAGCCAAACACAGAATATAATGGTCGTTAATTCACTATCTCCTGTAACCTTGACCAGTCCATCAAGCGGTGAAGCGGCTCGTTTGTTTTCCTGTTCTTTATCAAGTTTACTCAAGAGCTGTTCATCTTTATCACGTGACTTGTTATTCAACTCCAGAAACTTTTTTGCCTGGCTTCGATAAGACTGACCCACACCTTGATCTGCAGCCGCTGAGGCAATCTTTTTATCCTCTGCGGATTGCTCAAGAATATTAAAGATCAACTCCTGCTTTCTAGTATTGATCACACCAGTATCTTTTTCATGTGAAAGGTAGCCGTATAAGGCAGAATATGTTGAAAGCATGGAAAGTCCAAGCGGAACAATGCACAGGCCGACTCTAAGCGCATTGTTAATAGGTAGATACGTTACCGCAAAACCATACCCAAATAACTGAATGGCACACCCGGCAATACCAGCACCTATAGCCTGGTATCCGTCACCCCCCATAAGGGAATGAAAAAACCAATAGGAACAGGCGAGACTCACCGCAATGGTGATAAGCGTCCCCAGACCCAGGGTTGATAGTTTGTATATTTCTTTCATATCTATATTCTCTGTGTTGCGTTAAAAAGGTATTAAGTGAAAAATTCGAGTATCACTTTTTATCACTGTCTCCATATAAAACAGCAATAAAAAATGATAGGGGCCAAAGGCCCCTGATCATTATTAGAAGTACATAGATACCAAAGGACCTTCTTCGATATCCTCGACGGTCTTTTTGATGTCTATATCAACAATGTTGTTCGGTAAAGCAGTATGAGTAGCTGCGCTTCTATATTGCGTAGAACCCAATTTTCTATACCGTTCAATATCGTCCTTAGTTATTTCAGGGACGTTCTCATTTAGCAAAGTCGGATAATCAATAGCGCCACGTTTTTCAAAACGTGTTATTGACACACCCGCATAATCTGCATGATAGAAATCACCCATCAATGATTTAAGTGAATCCAGGACGAATGCCTTTTTGGATTTAATCTTTTCGAGTTTATTTTCCAGATCCTTAATCTGCTGATCTGCCAAGCGGTATTCGGTAGCGTTGTATTTCCAGCTATCGATAACCGATTGTTCCGAAGGAAAAAATAAATCCCGTTTTTCGTCCAGCTCTGGTGGCTTGTTTTTTGAAATACATGTCCACAGTATTTCACAGGCGGTTATTAAATTTTTAACCATCTCCTCATCTCTAAGTATCTTAAAGATTCGGTAATCCTGATCATCTGCCGGATTCACAAAGCATAACCAACCATGGTCGGCTTCATCAGCAGCAAACATTTGATGCTGAACCTGGGGGGAGTAAAGCTGATACGCTTCAGAATGCTCTTCATTCGTCGCTATATCCTCCCATTGTGAGAAACAGGGGCATTTAAACTCCGTTGGAATACCATCCTCTGTAATGCCATCCAAAGAGGCCTTGATAAAAGGATACTTTTCACTTTCGATACAAACCGGAAGTAAAAATTCTTCGCCTAAATGCTTTTCAGCACAAAGCCGAACTTTATCCTCATTCTCAACACCTCGCGCCACATGCGGATTTTTGGATAAATCATCTGGTAGTGCCCGACCTGTTTTCTCTGCCCATAATCGCCAGGGCGTTTTGTATTTACTGATTCCCAATGCCGTTGAGGCATCAGAAGCCGTTATTCCACCTTCGCGCCACTTAAGCCATTCAGGACTTCTTTGTGCTAGATTGATAATCTTCACAAATCTCTCCTATATTGAGAGGCAAAAGCCCCCAGGTAAGGGGACTCCCTACCTGGGGTTAAAAGAAATTTTGTCCGTTTGAATCATTTTGCTGTGACAGCACCTTATCTGGATTAGATTTCTTGCGAGATGACGTTTGAGTTTTCACTTCAGGCTGGGTAGATTCAGCTACATTCCCCTGAGATGTGGACTCATCATCCGCCTGTTCCGAACCATTGCCGTTACTAGAAAGTTGCTCCTGTTCGGATAGCTTGTTTTGCGCATGGGTTCTTGCTCCTCCAACATATCGTTCATCGATAAGATCCTTTGCAGCCTGCCATTGGTTGGTTTTCACCGCTCGCTGACATAAACGTTCTACAAACTCATCAACAACTTTCTCATCGAAAGGTTCTTCAGTCTCAGGAGCCGGTAAATGAGCTTGCATCTCTGATTCTGTTTGTGGCCTGGTTGATTGAATACTTACGACGGATGCCTTAGAGACCTGTTGAGGTGCCTGCTCAACATCATTATTAATAATGCGCAGCGCCTCATCTTCATCGTAAATACCAACAAAACCAAATCCCACGCGATAACACTGGATTTCGGATTTGTGTCGTAACATCCGCTTGGGATGTGATTGCCAGGGACCATTTTTTACCTGGCCAGTAACATAATCCTGGTAGGGTGTTTTGTAACATTCATCCAGGTACTCTCGAACACGTGTTGGATGCTTTCTGTCCTTGCGGTACAAAATAGTTTCAATCCATGCGTGGCAATGTGCTCCAGCACCTTCCGGCCTGACCACATCTGTTGAATATTCAAATTCCACCCCATCAAAATGAGGATGTTCATTGGCAATTCGATTCCATCCATCTACACTGACTACGGGAACTATGCCACCAAATTTATCAGGGAAAGCATAAATCTCCTTGGTAAACGGGTTCAGGTTATACTGATCACTGACGATCAGCAGAGCATACATCTGCTCATTCGTTATAACATTGTCACCTGATTGTTTAAAAGCTGTGGCCTTTAATGTCGATAGTAAGGACTCAGAGTCAACCGAGAACTTTTCAGCTATCTTTGTGACGATTGGATTTGTCGTTGTGCTCATATCAGCACGTTGAATAGCATTTTTAGCCATTAGTATTTACTCCCAGGAGTGAATTTTGGAGGGAGCAAGGCCAAAGGGCTTTGCAAACCCTCCGGTTTAAAATATTCTTATGTTTAATAAAACATTAAGAGCGATTGGAATGACCAACCATGTATATCTAATTGATTCTGACGGTAACTTACGATTTACCCGTAAGGGTTTGGATGAGTTAACGTCTTACTTCGCAAATTCCGGTATTGATATAAAAACGATCAAGACTTTGGATGACTATTACAAAGCAAGAAAAGAAGCAGCTCCGATGTTCATGGATATGCTGGTCGAAAGATCGAACAGGTGGTCACATAACAGCGAGTTCGACTTATTGCGAACTGCGTTATTCGACCACCCGGACGATGAGGTTAAAAGAAAATTAAGAATCGTCGAATAATTACCCTGCTTGATTAACGAGTAAATTCTCCATATCCCCAAGTTGTCTGCGTATATCCATCTCCTCAATCAATTTCCCTTTAATCCAGTTATATTCTGCAATAACATCTGGATCGGTTAAGCGGAACTCAATTGATTCAAGCCTGATCAATTTTCTCTCAAGCTCTGGAATGCTGGCCGTATCCAGCCAGCGCAAATAGGATTTTCTTTCATTCATTAGATGCCTCCAAAAAAAAGGAGACACCTTCCCTAAAGGGGAGATATCCCCTTTAGGGTTGATGTAGCGAAGCCCTAGTAACCGGCAGGTCGAGATTGATCCTGCTGGGATTTAGGTTGCTGTTGATAGCCATTATTCTGGCCACCGTTATTCTGTCTACCCTGCTTTTGACTGTTTTGCTGAGCAAATTGGCCCTGGTTCTGATTGGCGTTAGCTGCACCAGACAGGCTCTCGTAGCTGTTTGCAATGACAACCAGTTTTGAGCGATTTGCACCACTCTGTTTGTCCTTCCAGACTTCCTCTTCCAGCTCACCGGTAATAATGACCTTAGAGCCTTTTGACAATTTACCAATCATACGTTCAGCAATGGGGCCAAAAGATTTGACTGAAACCCAGGATGTTTTCGTATTGAAACCACCCTGTCCGTCAGGACTGTGCTTGTTGACCGCAATACGGATATTGGCCACCATAGTGCCGCCACCAGTCGCACTGGACTCAACATCAGCACCTAAATTACCTGAAATTACGACTACATTTGTATTGGACATTTTATATCTCCTAAATTAAAGGGATACATCCCCACAACAGGGAGTACCCCCATTATGGGTTGATTTGTTATAGCGAAACCATGTTTCGGTTATAACTCTACATTACTGATTATTTGAATTGGTCAGTTACCAATATCCATCATGGATGAAATTCAGTTCACTTGCTTTTATCAAGACTCCCGGATGCATTGATAAAAACAAGCGTAGAATCTACGCTTGCCTGGTTTAAAAATATGAACCTGGTGAAACATCATCGATCTCATCGAGTCGATAGATCTTATCAACAAATTCAACAGTTTCGGCCAAAGAACGAACATCCTCAGTGCTCATGCTTAAGCGACTCAACTCGTTGGTTAATTCGCTCCAGTCATTAATATTAAGAGGAGCCCCTACTTCATCGCAAAAAGAAATGACAGCTCTTTGCTCTTTTGGTACTGATGCATCAAGTCGATTCATTCTTTGTTTTATGGTTACAAAGTAAAGAATCGGCAAGAATCCATGTTTCGACAATATTTCACCTGCACCTTCACCGGTATCTGGATTGATATGGTTATCCTCAAATCCGTGTATCAACTCCAACTGATAATCATTATCGGCTTTGAGTAAATAGTGATTGAAATGACCGGGCTTGTTGAACTCATTAGACAGCTGAATCAGATGTTCAAGTAATTCCAGTTTGTTTTGCCCCGGCTTGATATGCCAATTAAAGGAAGGTGAATCCATGATTATCCTCCTTTTGGCTGGGTACCTAACCACTGATCACCGAGGATGCCTGATGCAATTTGTCTAATTGCTTCAGCTTCCTCTGGTGCCGCCCGGTTCGTTAACGACAGATCCATAGCATATTGCAATGGCGTTGGATGCTGACGAAAGTCCATCGCTAAAATAGCCCAGCGAACAAGTGTTCTGGTAGACATGGTTACTGCCAATTGGCCGTCCATACCTGTACCCGATTCACCCAAAAATTGTTTACGAATTGCATTGGCAACTTCCACCAGTTTCGTGCGTAATTTTTTGGGCATTTTTTTCACTGATTTTGACAATATTTCTTCCTCAGCTTCAGGGCCTATATAACCCACATTTGAGATCAGAAACCTATCCATGAACGCAATATTTTGCGCCATAACACCCCGATATAACCCAGAGTTATCTCCTGCCCCATTAGAATTACCTGTTGCGATAATTCTGAACATTGGGTGTGGATGAATCACCTCACCTGCATTTTCCGGTATAACAAGTGGACTGCCTTCAATGATGTCATTCAAACCGCTAATTTCCGCTGGATCGATAAGATCAATTTCATTGATAAGTAAAACATGTCCATACTTCATGGCTATGGGTAGCATGCCATAGACATATTCCATGTGAGGCGGATCACCAGGGTTTCTACTGACTAGCTTGAACTGTCCGACCAGCTGCTGGAACTCGAAACGACCATTGGCTGTAATCTCCTGGCAAGGCCAGTTCAAACGTGCCAAAGTTTCTGTGACTCCGGATGTTTTTCCTGACCCGGTAGGACCAGAGAGGAAAAATGCATCGCCATTAGGAGCCCTGAGATAATTTAAGATCTCTCTCAGTAATTCCCTTCTAAAAACATAACCGTCAGTTTTTTCAGATACGTTTTCATGGTTTTCGACCTCAAATCCAACAGCGGTTACAGAATCTGGGATATCGTTCAACCCGAATGTTGAACCGACGGGATAGTTTATAAGTTTCATAGGTATCTCCATTAATAAAAGTTACGGACATACCAGCCCTCATAGGCTTGATACGCCCAGAGGGTAAAATTGCTGAATATTTGAAGTGACCAGCTATCACTATGCATGTATCAAAATGACACAATTCGGTTAAGCCGATGAAGCTTAATTGAATTTCATCCTTTGAAGGTTTTTTTAAAAGAGAGGTGTAGGGTATTACCCGGATGCCTTATAACACTTCTCTAAAACCACCTGCGCAAGGTCGATTTAGAGAAGTGTTATTAAGACAGCCGAATATCAGTGAAACTGGAAAACCTGTCATAGGGGCACCAGCACCCTATAGGAAGCAAGTGCCCCAAAAGGGTTAATGAATCATAACTCCCTTCCTTAAATAGGCAGGGGACTCATATTCAGACCAGTCATGATCAAGCTGAAATTTAGTGACCTGAATGGTTTTGGGTAAATCTGAAGATTTTACAGATTTGTTACTCTTATTCTTGCGTTTAGCCTGGACAAGAGCGGGTTTAGGTTTTACTTCATTTAATTTACGTTGATTGAAAATGACGTTTAAACCCCAGACAGATCCGCTGAAAAATTTCAGAGAAACTTCGAGAGATTTAATAAGAATAAAACCGGCAATAATAGTTACAGCTAAAAGCGTAATTATGTTTATTATATATATTGGATTCATGAATCACCTCACTTACGAAAGAAGGAGGCGAAATTCGACCCAAAAGGAGGAAATACCCCCCGTTTGGGAAAAGGTCAGAAGACCACGTTATGCTGATTATTTAGCTAGGGCAGCTGCCTAAGTAATGTCGCGAAGCGACAAAGAACACTTTGAATATAATTCAGGTGCTTATTATTAGCAAGCCTTAAAGCCCCCCTGTTTTTTAAACCCCTTTTCGGTGCTTTCTATCGAATTGTTAAGACCTTTATTAATGATACTCTTGCCAGGTAAATACAGGAGATGAATTATGGCAACTAAAGAGAAATCAAAAACTGCGACTCAACCTACTACCAGTAAAGGTGCGCAACAAAATAATAGTAAACAGGCCTCCAATAAGAAAACTCCAAAGTCACGTTATTTTTACGGGCAAATCCAGGATAACGACGTTGAAAAACAATCCGGTAGTGCCAGGGATGTATCAAGAGCAACTATAGAGCGCACTGTTGAATTCCAGAGTCTCCAGGCTCAACGTGTCATCGATCGAAGCTTTATGAGGCTGAAAGGGTCTTTTTACTCAATCTCTGTGGTTTTGCATATCCTCACAGACAGCGATGAAACCGTACAGGAAATAGACGATTATATTGATGAAAAATTTATCGAAATTGAACAAGATCTGATTGATGAGCAATCTCGAATCAAAGTTATTCTGGAAAATGATGGTATTGATACGGATGTTAAATACTCAAATCCACGTAAATACAAATTGCTGATTGATTCTCCACGCGCTAATAATTTTTTAAGGCTGGTATCTCAGCTGGATAAACTTATGCTGCTGATGGACTCCGCATGGATTTTCAACGGCATTAGCGATGTTCAAAAGAAGCAGGAATCTTATAAATGGCAGCGCCGTCTAATGAAATTTGCCGCTCAAATTATCAATCTTGAAATTAGAGCTCGCGATGCAGCCACTAAAAAGGGAAAAGAGCAGGAAGTTAATGAGCATGCTCCTGTTGATACATCAGAACAGCATCCTGAGTTGGTTGAAGCGGGTAAAGAATCGGAACTCATTAAATCCCCCGTCATTGGGTGATCAACGCCGGTGGATTGTCCACAGTCATCGTTAATGGTGTATATTAAATTGGCTGGATAACGACCCAAATGGGTCATAAAACATCTAACAGTGAACTTAAAAAACTGATCAAAACTCTTCACTTAGAAATCGCAGTTTCATTAATTTGTACCTGACCCTCATTATTCGCAAAAATCCCAGAATGAGGCATACCAGGCTGTGCTTTCACCGGCCACCTCATCAGGGCGGAACGGGATGTACCATCCCTTCATTACTGGTTACAGAAAGCCGTTCTTAACAAGGCGTTCCCGGTCGAGACGCTCCAAATCACTTGAGCGGATAGCGACCACGTTGCGATCCTGAAACTCTTTCAAAGCTTCAAGAGACCGAGCCAGTTTTTCTGAAGGAGCTGCCATATTATATATTCTCTTTATCAGTTTTCACGTCGGACTAAACCTAGGTTACAGTGCTGTGCTATTAGTAGGTTATTAAGTTGCACCATATATAGGGTATTGTGCCGAGCAAATAATAGGTTTTTATGTATAAACGTAGGGAAGAGGAGTAAATATGGTGTGAGGTTAGCTCTAAATATCCTCTTTTAAATTGTGCCAGTTTCAGTTGTTAATCAG
>Ga0257119_1000624_pt1 | contig 31328 bp, 46 predicted proteins | sample SI112_200mmetaG_FD_190179 | JGI IMG/M metagenome (GOLD analysis project Ga0257119, IMG submission 190179) | Marine microbial communities from Saanich Inlet, British Columbia, Canada - SI112_200m | ecosystem: Environmental > Aquatic > Marine > Inlet | place: Canada: British Columbia | collected... | reverse complement strand
GTCTCAGTACCCATCTCCGGGCTACTCCTCTCAGAGCCCGTACCTGTAATAGTCTTGGTGGGCCATTACCTCACCAACAAACTGATAGGCCGCAGTCCCATCCTACGGCGATAAATCATTTGGAACACAAACCATTCCAGATATAGTGTTCTATCGGGCATTATTCTCAGTTTCCCGAGGTTATTCCCGTCCATAGGTTAGGTTGACTACGCGTTACTGAGCCGTATGCCTTGTATTGCTACAAAGACTCGCATGGCTTAGTATCAATCCGATAGCAGTCAGGTCCGGCAGGATCAACCGGATTCTGAATATTATTTTTGTTTTCTTGATTATTGAAGTACACTTGTACTTTAAATTGGAATTGACGGATGCACATAATCTTCACATCTCAGATATTGATCTTTCAATCAAATCCTCATTCTTGTATGCGTAACTGGAGGCCCATGAATCACAAAATGGCATATTACCATACTTTCATCACAAGCGCCGCCTATTGCGTTACGTATGCAAAAAATGGATGATGGAGAAACCATATAAACCAAGCGTGAAAATATGCCTGATCGGGCCAAAATATTGAAATTTTTTCAATATTTATTTTTGGGATCACATACATCACTCCAAAACATGTGGGAGATTACACAGATCGATAGTTAAAATGTCAGAAATATTTTTGTGAATTTAGTTTTGAGTTATTTATCTGAATACAAAAAGAAGACTAGGAAATCAGCTGTATTATTTGCCAAGTCAAAGAAACTACACATCAATGGAGTTTCTCACAACATAAGATTTTATGAACCATATCCATTTGTTGTTAAATCATCACAAGGGAAAAGTCTGAAGGATGTGGACGATAACAAATACACAGACTATTGGATGGGTCATTGGTCTTTGATATTAGGACATGGACAAAAAAATGTCAAAGATTCTTTGAAAAAGCAAATTGAGAAAAGTTGGATGTATGGAACAGTTAATGAACAGACAATCAAACTATCTGAATTAATTTCAAAAGCAATTCCAATAGCTGAAAAAATTCGTTACGTTACATCAGGAACTGAAGCTACAATGTATGCAGTGAGACTAGCACGTTCAGTTACAGGTAAAAAAATAATTGCAAAAATTGATGGGGGATGGCATGGGTATACATCAGATTTGTTAAAATCAGTTAACTGGCCTTTTTCAGAATCAGAAAGTTCAGGAGTAGTTAATGAAGAAAAAATTGTGTCTATACCGTATAATGATTTAGAAAAATCATTATCAATTTTAAAAAAACATTCAAAAGATTTAGCTGGTGTGATTATCGAACCAGTGTTAGGAGGAGGAGGATGTATTCCTGCAACATCAGATTATTTGAAAGGCATACAAGAATTTGTTCATAAAAATAAATCATTATTTATTTTAGATGAAATAGTTACAGGATTTAGATTTAGATTTGGATGTCTGTATCCTACAATGAAATTAGATCCGGACATTGTTACATTAGGGAAAATTGTTGGAGGTGGAATGGCAATTGGTGTAATTTGTGGAAAAAAAGAAATCATGCAAATGGCAGATACAACAGGTAAGAAAAAATCTGAGCGAAGTTATGTTGGAGGTGGAACATTTTCTGCAAATCCAGCCTCAATGGTAGCAGGGTTTACAACATTATCAGAATTAAAAAACTCAAAATCAATTTATTCAAAAATTAATGATTTAGGAGAATATACAAGAAAAGAATTGAGTAAGTCTTTTGATGGAAGAGTACTAGTTTCAGGAAAAGGATCATTGTTTATGACACACTTCATAGATAATGGGGTGACTGAAATTAAAACTGCAGCAGATGTTGCAAAATGTAATAATTCAAAACTTGTAAAATACCATTTTCAAATGATTGCAAAAGATGGAATATTTTTCTTACCTGGAAAACTAGGAGCAATATCAAATGCACATACCAAATCAGACATTAATCAAATGATTAAGGCATCAGAAGAGATTTAGATTTATTCAGATAATATTGAATTTTTCCAAGACATCAGTTGATTAAATAATTCAAGATAATTTCCAAGTTTTTTAGTAATATGAACATGCGCAAATAGATTTTCAAATTGGGCTTCAAAAATTAACGTACATTCATCTTTGAAAAAAGGAATAGATACTCCAATTTTTTTCAAAGAGACGAATTGAGTATTTTCAATTAGAATTATTTCCCCAGTGATTACAATTTGTTTTTGAGTTGTTTTTTTATTTATCGAATCATCAATTTTCTTTTGAATAGAATCACCCCAAATCGGCGTATCTTGTGGCCATTTGTGTACATGTACTTTATCTGCAAGAAATTTTATTTCAGAATCTATCAATAAATAGAAAAAATAAATATCAAAATTAAGCGTATCTTTGAAAGTTTAAATTTTTATAAATTAACTATCTGTACAAAACCCATGGAAAAGAAAAAAGAATCAAAAGAAAACTATGCAACTGAAGATCCTACAAATGCAGATGCCAAATCTCAAGAAGACATGGCAAAAGAGGCAATAAAGAAATTCAAGTCATTGAATAATTAGAAAACTTTGATTATAGCCTAAATTTTATGAATAATTATGGGATTATTTGGTTCAAAAGAGAAACCAGAAGACTTGATGTATCAGGGAATGGCATTAATGGATAGAAATCAACCAAAGGGATCTATTTCATTATTTAATAAAGTTCTAAAACAAGACTCTAAAAATGTCTCAGCATTATACAATAAAGGATTAGCACTAAATCAAATTAAAAAATATACTGATGCAGTTACTTGTTTTGAAAAATTATTAGAGATTAATCCCAAAGATGCGCAGGCATTTAACAATAAAGGAATAGCAATGGCAGAAATGGGGAATATTCAAGATGCATCTGAATGCTATGATAAAGCAATAGAGGCTGACCCAAAATATGCAGCATCTTATTTTAACAAAGGTGTACTACTAGACAAACTGCAAGAACATGAAGAGGCACTAGTGTCATTAGAAAAAGCAATCACAATTGATCCAAGAAAACAAAATGTATTGGTCTACAAAGGAATTGTTTTAGGTAAAATGAAAAAACATGAAGAGGCACTAAACTGCTTTCAAAATATTTGTAAAAAATATCCCAACAATCAGGATGCTTTTTTTCAAAAAGGAGTGCAATTAGCAGAACTAGGAGAACACAAAAAAGCACTAGATGTATTTGATGATATTTTAAGAAAATTCAAAGACAATGTGAATGTAATTTATGCAAAATCACGAAGTAAAGCAGCTTTGGATATGTATCCAGAAGCTCTAGAGTTACTAAAACAAGCAGTTTCAAAAAATCCAAAAATAATCAGAGTGTGGGCAAAGGAAGAGAAAATTTTTGAGAAATTACACGGTAATGAACAGTTTAGAAAATTAGTGAAATTATAAAACTAGAGTATTTTTTTTCGTACTGCATCTATTCTAATAATACCAACTTTCTTTTTTGGTCCAATTATTCTTGCTTCAAATATTGGAACGTATAATTCTGTAATTTCTCGTAAAACAAATTCTTCTGAAAGGTTTCTAACATCAGTTTCAAGTGGTTTTTTTAATTGGGATTGGAGTTTATCAAGAGCAGAATCATATTTTAATTCAGGTTTTTTGATATTTGGTTGATTTTTTTCCAATATCTTTTTTGGATAATTTTCAATAGTTTTAGAATTAACTTTAAATGGAAATTTTATCTCTTGCCCATGATGATCAAATGCAATTTCATTTTCTTCTTCAACAAATACATGCTCTTCTAATTTCAAATCAATTTTATTTTTACCTCGTTTTCCAATAAATGCTTTTTTAAAACCAGATTTTGAGCGAATAGGAAAAGTACCATCGCCTAAAACAATTTCCTTAATATTTGAATTAACGGAGATGGAATGTGTTGCTTTTCTAAAGTAATCTGCAACATATTTTCCAGAAACTAATAGTATACATTCATAGTATAATTTCAAAGAATGGATATGAACATCTTCTTTTTTTGGTCGAGACAATAATGACTTGAATGGATTTGTTTTCTTTTGTTCAACAATATCTAAAGCGTCTTCTTCTTCAATATTTTTTCGTAAAACTACAGTCTTAACATCATTAGTTTTTGTCAAATATACTAAAAGTTAGCATTTGCATCTATTAAACCAATTCTGATAAGAAAGAAATAATAGATTTAAAATGATTCAAGAATCATGGGAACTGTAAAAAAAGGACATATTGAAAAATTCCTAAAAAAAGCAGACAATGCAATTCAAGAAGGAATCAAAAAAGCAGATGAGGTGTTAGAAGATGCAGTAGAATTTGGAGCAATGACTGCAAAACAGGCATCAAAGGCAAGTAAAGATATTCGTAAACAAGCAAAAAAAGAAAAAGAGGAATTACAGAAAAGAGGAATTAAAAAAATTACAGAAGGGATTTCTGTTGCAAAAAATGTCACATCAAATACACAAGATGACTTGGAGATATTAAAAAAACTTGGAAAATTAAGAAAATCAGAAGTGATTACAGAAAAAGAATTCCAGGCAAAGAAAAAGAAAATTTTGGGCAGGATATAAAATGAAAAAGTCAAACATTTACGGCTCAGGAGATCAAAGAAAAGTAAACCCAGAATGGTTTACAAATAAAACATGGATGAAGGTTCTCTCAGATAAGATAAAATCCAAAGATCAAGACATCTATCATGTTCATTTTGAAAAGGGTTCAAGAACAAAGTTACATTGGCATAATGGAAACCAAGTGTTAATTGGAGTTAAAGGCAAAGGTAATCTAGAAATTTTTAAAAAATACGGTACAACTAAAAGTAATTTCAAAATAAAAAAAGTGGAGAAAATTACATTAAATGAAGGTGACATTGTGCACATACCAGCAAAAACATTTCACACTCATGGTTCAACTGACAAGAAAAAAGAATTCTCACATATTGCAATAAACATACTAGCAAAGAAAAATTCAGAATACAAAACAACATGGTATGAGTCAGATTTTAAAAGTACAGTTACAAAAATCGTCTAAAAATGTCATTAAAGAAAAATTCTGAAATACAATTCATTAAAGGAAGTGAAGGAACTCAAATTAAACAATATTTTCATCCAGAAAACACACTAAATGGAATCAATTACAGTTTAGCTCAATTCACACTAGAATCAAGAAAAAAATCTACCCCTCATAAAATGAAATCATCTGAAATTTACTACATCTTGGAAGGTACTGCAATAATTCACATAGATAAAAAATCATTTACAGTATCAAAAGATGATTCAGTATACGTTGCCCCAATGTCATTACAATTCATTGAGAATATGGGTGAGAAGGATTTACGATTTTTGTGCATTGTAGAGCCATCTTGGAAACAAGAAGATGAAATAATCTAAGATTCATCAAGTAATTATTTTTAACATATGACAAATCTATTACTATAGTGAATACATATCAGGCACTTAGAATACTAAACGTAGATCAAAACTCATCTCAAGATGAAATAAAGACATCGTATAGAAAGATGGCACTAGAGGTACATCCAGATAGAAATGATCAAGACGATTCAGAATTCAAGAAAATTACAGAGGCATATAATTTTCTTAAAGAAAATAAAAGTCATGGAAAAGATGTACAGTTTAGGGATTATACATCAAGTAGTAAATCAAACTTTAAGAAAAAAACTCAATGGGGGGCGCCTAATGATCAAAAAATTCCAGAGCAAGACTGGGGTAAATATACACGAGTTGTAGAACAAGAAGATCCTGATTTTTGGAAAGAGTATGAAAAACAATTTTGGAAAGATTACAATGCAAGAGTGAGTGCAAACAAGGAAAAAGAAGATCAAAAAGAGACAAAAAAACAGTCAGATTTTTTCATAAATGTTGATGAGAGTTTGTGTATTGCTTGCTGTAGCTGTGAAGTTATAGCTCCCAATGTTTTTGAAATAAATAAAAAAAGTATGTTAAATCCAAAATCATCAGTAATAGACCAAAATGGTGCAGGAATTAACAAGATTATGGATGCGGCTCAAACATGCCCAACAAAAGCAATTAACATAGAAAATACAAGAACTAGAGAAAAAATATATCCAATTTAAAATTAGATTTTTAGTTTTTCATATATCGTATTATTTTCAGAATCAGATAATTTCAATGAAGGTTTAAACATACTATGAATTGTACCTGCAGAGTCATTTTTGTCTCGTGGAACTAGATGAACATGAACATGTGGAATTTCCTGTCCTGCATCAGAGCCATTATGAACTGCAATTAAAGTTGCACCAGTAATCGAATCAACTTTAGATGTAATTTCATGGACAAGTGAAAACAAATCAGTATTTTCTTCACTAGTCATGTCTTGAATTTTTTGATGGTGTTTTTTTGGAATTACAAGAGTATGTCCCTTTGCAAGAGGAAAAGCATCTAAAAAGGAAATAGATTGGGTAGTTTCTTTAAGAATTTTTACCGGAATATCACCTGAAATGATTTTACAAAAGACACAATCCATAAAATACTAAAATTTTTTTAAAATATTAAATCATCGCTTATGGAGTCACAATAGTTGCCCATGCCAATCCCTTACCAAACTTGATAGATACAGTATCCCCAGGGTTAAAAAAGCAGTTTTCTATTGTTTTTGGAATATTGTCAGTTGTTTCAACATAACATGTACCATCATCATTTGTTAAAATCACCACCTCTTCAAATACATCTTCACGAATTAGATTCCAAAAAGGGAAAACAAGAGTCGATAAAACTATTCCCGCAAAAACAAATGCACTAACAAATACTAGACTTATTTTTTGAGATGAATTAAGTTCCATATTACCAAGTTCCACCATCACCAGAATTAGGATCTAGTTTCTTAGCAGGAACGTTGCCATGAGCTTTTTTCATGTGTCTTTTCAAGCGCTCAGGATCATGTAGTTCAGTGCCACATGTGTCACACTTTGTTTGAGTGTCCTCAGTCTTATTACGTTTGAACAAGCCCATAATTCTTGAAAATTTGAAATACATTAAAAATCATGCGAACTAATAATGAATTAAAAACAATACTAATAGAGGTAAAAATACAGAAAATCATGCCTCTATTTTGTAAACAATGTAATGAAAGGAGATATCCAATTTTTCAAACAGAAGAAAAAGCATCATTTTGGCTATGTGAGAAATGTGAGAATTTTGTTGATGCAGAAGATGTAATCATTAGAGAATGGACAAAAGAAGAAAAAGATAAACAAAATTCAAAATTAGAAGAATTTGAAAAAAGTACAGCATCAATTCCAAAAGAAAGCATGTCTAGAAGAAAAGGAGTAAATTAACTACTTACAAATTCTAACATTTTAGATATTCTTCACAATAAAATATAACAAAATAATCCAAATTCAAATACATTAAAAAGGATATAATATGTTTGAAAAACTATGGCAGTAAAGAACATCACAGTTTTAGGTTCAGGGGTTATGGGACATGGAATTGCACAAGTATCTGCTACTGCAGGATATAATGTAGTTCTACGAGATATCAAACAAGAATTTTTAGATAAAGCAATGGGGAAAATAAAATGGAGTTTAGATAAACTAGTTTCAAAAGAAAAAATTTCAAAAGAAGAAGGTGATTCAATTTTTTCAAGAATTACACCCATTGTTGATTTGAATGAAGCAGTAAAGAATGCAGAACTGGTAATAGAAGTTGTTCCAGAAATTATGGAATTAAAAAAATCAGTTTATGCAGAATTAGATAAAGCTGCAGGACCTGAAGTAATTTTTGCCTCAAATACAAGTACCTTACCAATTACAGAAATAGCAAATACAACATCTCGCCCTGAGAAATTTATTGGAATTCATTTTTTCAACCCACCTCAATTAATGAAGCTTGTAGAAGTAATTCCAGGTGAGAAAACATCACAACAAGTTACAGATTTAACTTTAGATTATGTAAAATCAGTAAACAAACAAGCTGTAGTATGTAGAAAAGATGTTCCAGGATTTATCATTAACAGATTATTTATCCCAATGGTACATGAAGCATGTTTTCTTAAAGACAGAACAGGTGCAACACTAGAAGAAATTGATTCTGCAGTAAAATTCAACCTAGGATTCCCAATGGGAATATTTGAGTTGGCAGATTTTACAGGAATGGATGTTATTCATAAAGCAACAGTTGAGATGCATTTAAGAGATAAAAAAGTAATTAGCCCTCACCCGTTAGTTGAAAAAATGTTTGATGAAAAGAAACTAGGTCAAAAATCAGGAGAAGGATACTACAAATATTCTGATGACAAATATGAGCGAGTTGCACTATCAGAAGAGTTAGCTGCCAAATGTGATCCTATTCAAATTGTCGCAAATATTTTAAACAATGCAGCCTGGCTCATTACAAATGGTGCAAGTGATATTGAAGAAATTGAAAAAGCAGCTCAGTTAGGATTAGGATTAAAAAAACCACTGTTTGAAACAGCAAAAGAAATAGGAATTAAAAAAATCGTTGAAGAGTTAAACAACCTAGCTGATGAACATGGAGAATTTTACAGACCAGATCCATTACTAGTATCCATGCAATAATACAATCACATTTACAAAGAAATCAATTCTAAAATTTTCTCTACTGCTTCCTGGGGCGTATCAACACCAATTATTTTGATATTTTTTCTATGATCAATATAGCCATCAATGTATGGATCTGCTGAACTTCCCAAGTTTCTAATTGCAACCATCGGTTTTTTGGACATGTATGATGCACAAATCTCAGATAAAGTTCCAGAGCCTCCACCCACAATAATTACTCCATCAGCACTCAACGCGTTTAAAAAATCTCTAGTAAATCCCATTCCAGTAGGAATTACAATATCACAATATTCATTTGCCATTGCAGGATCGTCTTGAGGAATAATTCCAACACTCAATCCATTTGCATCATGTGCACCACGAGATGCAGCAGTCATAATACCCCCCAAACCACCAGTAATCAATACAGAGTCAGATTTTGCAATTTCTGTGCCAATATCATACGCAATTTTTTCATGTTTAGGAGTACATCCATTTGTATTATGTCCAATTACTAAGATTTGGCGTTTCTTACCCATAGTTAAGATAAAAAATCCGCTTTGAAATATCTTTGCAAGAGAAAAGGATATTAGGAAATAATCTAAACTATACTTATGGAAAGACGTTCAATGCCAGTATGTTTTACTGCAGAACAATACAAAATGATCGAAGAGTTTGCTAAAAGAAACGGTATGCTTAATGCAAGTCAAGCTCTTGAAAAGATCTTAACACAATAGACATTTTTTGCTATTTTTATTTACATTTATAGAATATGTCAGATCATCTAATTTTGTAAAGATGGGATTATTTAGTAAAAAACCAGTGAATTGTGCCATATGTGATAAGGAATTAACACACAAGCATAAACCCAAAAAAGAATGGAACGTAAAAGGATCTCTTTGTGGTGATTGCCATTTTGATAAATCAAAGGAATACTATGAAGGAAAGGTAAGACAGCCATGTGCACAATGTAAAATGACTCAAAAAATTACAGATCTATGGGAACCACGATGGCAATGGGACATGGATGGTCTGTTATGTAAAACATGTTTTGATAAAAAGGAAGAAAGTTTTGGAAAAAAGAAGAATTTTTGTGCTCTATGTGGAGGAAAAATGGGATTGATAAGATATAATCCAAAAGGAACATGGAAAGTAGAAGGTCAACTTTGTAGGAAATGTTGGGACGGTAAAAAAACTGAGTTTGGATAAGAGTGAAATTTTTTAAAAAATACACATGTAATATCTGTGAGAAAAAATTTTCAAAAGAAGAAGAACTAATGAATCATAAACAAATTTTACATGGTAAGGATTTAAAATATGATTGTAAAGAATGCAACAAGTATTTTTCAAACATGGAAGATATGAGAACTCATTTACAAAAAGTGCATAGTTATAAAAAAGACAGATAGATTAGATTGCTTTTACTGTTTTTACTACAGGCGGTCTATCTTTAGTAAATACTCTAAATCCACAAATACATTTGATTTCAGGTAAACGAGATAGTTCAGTGTTTGATACGCTTGTTCCACATCTAAGACAAGAATAGTTTACATCAAAAGTCTCAACAGGGGTTTCTTCTACTTCTTCTTCAATATTTTCTTCAACCATGTTTATCATCAAAATTTCTATAATTTAGATATTCCCAATTACGTCAAAGACAATTCAATGTAGACATCATCAGGGATTTTTAGTCTCATTAATTGTCTAATTGCCTTATCATCAGCGTTGATATTTATAATTCTCCGATGCATTTTCATCTCCCATTTTTCATATGATGCAGTTCCACTACCGCAAGGTGATTTTCTTGTTGCAACGTGTAATCTTTTTACTGGAAGTGGAGTTGGACCTTTAACTTTAACACCTGTTTTTTTTCCAATACCCATAATTTCACCACATACACCATCCAATTTTGGTAGATTGACAGAAGTGAGTTTAACACGGGCAGTTTGTGTCATAAAATTCGCCTAAGGTTTGTACTCTTCGGTGATTTCTTTTACAATTCCTGCTGCAATAGTTGCACCCATGTCTCGGAGTGCAAATCTACCCATTTCAGGGAATTCCTTAAAGGTTTCAATACAAGTTGGTCTCACCGGTCTAATTTTTACAATTGCAGAATCTCCAACTTTAAGGAATTTTGGATTTTCTTCTTCAACTGCACCAGTTGCAGGATTAATCTTTTGGAGGAATTCTGTAACAGTTGCTGCTACTTGTGTAGTGTGTGCGTGCATGACTGGAGTGTATCCAGGGGCAATTGCGGTTGGATGGTGAATAACTATAATTTGTGCTTTGAATTCTTTTGCAACATTTGGTGGTGCATCAGGAGTTCCAAGTACATCACCTCTTTTGATGTCTTTCTTTTCAACACCTCTGAGGTTAAATCCAATGTTGTCACCTGCTTCTGCAGATGGCATTTCTGTATGGTGGGTTTCAATAGATTTGATTTCACCAGGAGCGCCTGAAGGCATGACAACAATTTTGTCACCTGCTTTCATAATTCCTGTCTCAACTCTACCTACAGGTACAGTACCGACACCAGTGATTGTATAAACATCTTGAATTGGAACACGTAATGGTTTACCAATTGGTTTTTCTGCTACTGTGAAGTCATCAAATGCTTCAAGTAGTGTTTTACCCTTATACCAATCCATGTTTTCAGTTTTCTTAACTAAATTATCTCCTTTCCATCCAGAGACTGGAATAATTGCTACATTTTCTAGTTTGTAACCAACAGATTTGATTAAACCTTCACCTTTTGCTTTGGCTGCATTGAATGCATCTTCTTTGTATTCAACTGCATCCATCTTGTTGATTGCAACAATTAGTTGGCCTACACCAAGTGTTTTGAGCAAGAATGCGTGTTCTCTTGCTTGTCCACCTGCTGCAATTGCAGTGTCAGTTTCACCTTCTTTAGCTGAAAGTACTAAAATGGCTGCATCTGCTTCAGAAGCACCAGTAATCATATTTTTAATAAAGTCCCTGTGACCAGGAGCATCAATCAAAGTAAAGAAATACTTTGCTGATTCAAATTTTTGGAAAGCAAGATCAATTGTAATTCCTCTTTCTCTTTCGTCTTTAATATTATCCATAACCCATGCATACTTGAAAGTATCACCTTTTCCGGTCTTTTCTGATTCTGCTCCGTGTGCTGCAATAGTTCTCTCATCTACAACACCAAGATCCATTAAGAAATGACCCATTGTTGTTGATTTTCCATTATCAATATGACCTGTTACAATCATGTTTAGGTGGGGTTTGTCTGCCATATGACATCAGCATTCAAAGGGATTTATTACTGTTATGAATTTTTGAAAAAAATATCATGTTTCTTCAATTTATTTTAGATCATAAAATTTTCCAAAAGCACATAAATCATGGTGAATGGAATTAGAACTATGAAGATCACAGTATCAGTAATCAAAGCAGATGTTGGCGGAATAGGAGGACATACAATGCCAAGTGATGCATTACTTCAAGCAATTAAAGACGTAGTTAAAGACAGATCAGATCTACTAATTGATTATTACATAGGATACTGTGGTGATGATACACATATTGTAATGTCTCACACTCACGGTGTAGACAATGAACAAATTCACAAAATGGCATGGGACGCATTTATGGCAGGAACCAAAGTTGCAAAAGAAGAAGGATTGTATGGTGCAGGACAAGATCTGTTAAAAGATTCTTTTTCAGGAAATGTAAAAGGCATGGGTCCTGGAGTTGCAGAAATGGAGTTTGAAGAAAGACCAAATGAAGCATTTACAGTATTTGCAGCAGATAAAACAGAACCTGGCGCATTTAATTATCCAATTTATAGAATGTTTGTAGATTCACTAAGTAATACAGGATTAATTGTAAACGACAATCTTGCAAATGGAGTAATCATGAACATAATGGATGTAGAGCAAGGTAAAGTTGCAGCATTAGAATTATGGCAAGATAAACCAACAATTGAAGCAGCATTAATGTATCCAGGAAGATATGTTGTAGACACAGTTACTACTAAAGACGGAGAACCGATCCTTGCAGCATCAACTGATAGATTACACAATATCGCAGGAACATATGTTGGAAAAGATGATCCAATTTGTGTAGTAAGAACACAAAAACTATTCCCAGCAACAGAAGAAGTTGGAAGTGTGTTTAACAATCCACATTATGTTGCAGGAAATACACGTGGGAGTCACAACATGCCATTAATGCCAGTAAAACTAAATTCTCCAGCAACAATCAATTTCTGTATTCCAATTGTAGAAGCACTTGTGTTTAGTATGCATAATGGAAAGTTTACAGGTCCCTTTGATGGATTTTCAACTCCAGATTGGGATTACATAAGAGAGATTGCAACAAAGAAGGCAATTGCAATTAGAAGCCAAGGGTTCATTCATCCAGCAACACTAGTACCATCAGAATTAGAATATGCAGAAGGATACAAAGCGAGAATGAGTGTGTTGGAAGAAAAAATGAAGCCTATTGAAGGTGCTAGTTCTGGCGGAGTAAAGAAAGAAAATTACGAAGATCCAGATTAAGAGTTTTCAAATTAGAAATTATAAGAAATAGTTAAATCAAAAAAAGACATACTACTAGTACATGAAAAGTACTTTTCAAAGAGTCTTTGATTGGAAAACATACCTCATCACAGTAATAGCAGTAATTTCATTTTCAAATTTCATGATAGTTTTATTTGGAGAAACAATACCAGGAATCATTTTGGCATTTTTCAAATTGGCAGGTGAGTATGTAATTTTAGGATCAGTGTTCATTTTTGCATTTGCTTGGCTTCTAAAAGCAAGGCCACATAATCGACCTAAAGAATATTCAATAGTAGTTTTAGACGTGTATGGGGAAAAAAATAAGATAGAAGGGATTAGAACACACTTCAAAACACATGATGTTGCGTGGAGTTTTATGAAACAGTACAAAAAAACATATCCGCTGTATAATTTTGCACTAGTATCAAATCTCCCAAATTCAGACAAACCAACAATTTTTAGATACATCTAGATTCAGACTTTTATTCAGGATTATGTAGAGAATAAGAATGGAGTTTGATGTTTTAGCTGATTCATTTAACAAAATGGAATCAACTAGAAAAAGATTAGAGTTGACACAATTTCTAGTGGAGTTATTTGAAAAAACGCCTCACGAAGTAATATCAAAAATAACATATCTGTTACAAGGAAAACTAAGACCGGATTTTGAAGGAATAGAGTTAGGAGTTGCTGAAAAGCTTGCAATAAGAGCAATTTCAAAATCATCAGGAATACCAATTAAAAAAATTGAAGAAGAATACATGAAAGAGGGAGATCTTGGAGATGCCGCATCAATAATTTTAGAACAAAAAACACAGACAACGTTTCTTGCAGAAGATATCACTGTAGAAAGAGTCTATGAGACATTGTTTAAAATTGCAAATCTAGGCGGGGCACGATCACAGGATATGAAAATGAAATACATCTCTAGTTTACTAAATGACGCTAGTCCACTAGAAGCAAAATATGTCTTAAAGATATTACTCGGAACTCTAAGACTAGGAGTTGCTGAAAATACCGTAATGGATGCATTAGCAATAGCATTTTCAGGCAATAAAGAAAACAGAAAAATTTTACAGCACGCATATAACGTTTCAAATGATTTAGGAAAAGTTGCAGAAACAATTGCAGCAAAGGGACTCAAAGGAATAGAAGAATTTGAAATAACTATGTTTGATCCAATTAGACCGATGTTAGCAGACAGAATAAAAAGTGAAAGTGAAGCAGTTGAAAAATTTGGAAATGAATTTGCAGCAGAATACAAACTAGATGGAGAAAGAGTCCAACTTCACATTGAAGGAGACAAGGTAATATTATTTTCAAGAAGTCTTGAAAACATTTCTAGTTATTATCCAGACATAATAGAGAAAATTCCAAAACTAGTTCAAGCAGACAATGTAATTTTAGAAGCTGAAGCAGTAGCAATAAATGAAAATACAGGAGAATTTTTACCATTTCAAGAATTAATGCATAGACGTAGAAAATACCAAGTGGAGAAAGCAGTTACACAATATCCAATCACAGTTAACTTTTTTGATATCTTATATTGTAATGGAAAAAGTTGTTTGGAATTAGATTATAAAGATAGAAGAGAACGATTAGAAAAAGTCATCAAAGAAGACAACTTTGCAAAACATATTCCAATGACGATAGTAAAAAATGAAAACGAAGTAGAAGATTTTATGGAAAATAGTATCAATGCAGGAAGTGAAGGTTTGATGTTAAAGATGTTAGATAAACCATATCAAGCAGGTTCAAGAGGAAGTCATTGGTTAAAACTAAAACGAGAATACCAAAATGAGTTAGGAGATAGCTTAGATCTTGTGGTGATAGGAGGATATTTTGGAAAAGGAAGAAGAACAGGAAATTATGGAACATTATTACTTGCAACATATGATGAGGACGAAGATACCTTCACAAGCATTTGTAAAGTTGGTACAGGGTTTACAGATGATAGTTTAGATCAATTATACCAGATATTAAATCCAAAAGTTTCAATTAAAAAAAATCCACGAATCAATAGTGAAATGGAAGCAGATGTGTGGTTTGAACCAGAATTAGTAATAGAAGTAGTAGCATCAGAAATTACACTTAGTCCAATTCACAAAGCAGCTAAAGATAAAATTAGAAAAGATGCAGGGCTAGCTCTAAGATTTCCAAAATTCACAGGAAAAATAAGAGTAGAAAAAGCAGTAGAAGATGCATCAACAAATGAAGAAGTGATTACACTCTACAAAGGACAAAAAAAGATTGCACATGACAAAAATTTGATGTAATCAGACACAAAAAACATCAAAAATCATAGAGGATTTAAATTACCTGCGAGGGTTTTGCTTTTTGTTATGTACAGCGGAGAACTTGAAGTTCAAGCAAAAAGAAAGGCAATAGCAGTACTACAAGACGAAATTAACAGAATTCTAAATGCAGCTAGGGAACTTGCAACATTACCTGATCTAATGATGAAAAAAGAAAAGACAGGTATCAAAAATGCACTAGAACAGATTTCAACAATAGAAGAAGAAGTTGAAAATCTTAGAAGAAAAATTACAAGAGAAGTAGCAGATGTTGGAGGATTAATCATGAATAGAGAAAACCTCCTAAACACAGCATACACAATGGATGAAATTGCAGGTTACATCACAGGCATTGCATTCAAACTCTCAAATGTAAAACCAGCCACATTAAAAAGTGCAAAACTTGACAAAGACATCACAAAATTAATTGAATTAGTTGTAGATGAAGTTTACAAACTAAATGAAATTATTAGAAGTCTAAATACAAACACTGCAAATGCAATTGAATTAGCTCAAGAAACACAAACAATAGAAAGAGAAATTGACATCAAATACAGAGAAGCAACAATAAAACTTCTATCAGAAGTAACAAACACAAAAGAGTTATTGTTAATTAAAGATGTAATTGAGGGAATAGAGGAAATGGCTGACAAATGTCAGAGAGTTTCAGATTCTTTCATATTATTAGCATTGAGCCTATAGAGAAAAACAATTCAACATTTTTACTTTATTTTAAATAATTTTTTGGAATTCTGCCACACTATAGAATTCATATACGTTTAGGATTTTAAAAAACCATGAAAAGTGAATTGATTGAAAACAGAATAATTGTTTGGGATATTGAAGATTCACGTAAACTATTCAGTCAAGGATATTATGGCAAACCCATAGGAATTCCAAAACCAAAAATTGAAGAAATTGATGTACCACTAATTTTGGATCTAATTGAAGGGTTGTATCTCTTAGAAAATAAAAAAATTACCATTACAAAATTAAAACAAAAAGTAACTGTAGAACAAATGACTGAGATTTGTAAAAAAGAAGTTCATGAATTTGATAAAAAATATTTGGTGTATAAAAATTTCAGAGACAAAGGATACATAATAAATCCAGGAATAAAGTTTGGTTGTGATTTTGCAGTTTATGAAAAAGGTCCAGGAATCGATCATGCACCATTTTTAATTCAAGTGTATAACAGAAATGAATCAATCACATCAACTGGGATTGTTCTTGCAGGTAGATTGGCAACATCAGTTAGAAAACAATTCATTTTAGCAATTCCAAAAGGAAAAGATACAGTAGAATTTTTGGCGTTAGATTGGTGGAAGGCTTAGATGGATTTTATATGACCAGCAATTTTATCATAAATCTCAAAAAGTTCTTTTGAAATGCCAAATGCAATATGATTATCCCATTTACCTCTAATTCTAATAACATCATCAGTTGGCTCAACATAGATTGTAGCATCTTTTACTGATTGACGTGCAATCATTTCATTAAGTTCAGTATCGGCATTTAACAAAGAGTTCAAACTGCCAATACCATCCCATTCAACCTTAACTACAGACTTTGAAGAGAAATGACCCTTTGTAGTTAGTTTGGTCTTTGTAACATAATTTCCAAAAGTAGTACCGATATTTTTTTTCACAATAAAATGTGCTTGAAATCTATCTAGTGCGCCCCAAGGCAAAGGATTTGGATCTTGCATATCTTATCCTTTTTGAATAATTTGAATTACGTCAATGTTAGAGTTCTTGATATCAAGACTTCCTCTATTAGTTACCATTCTTGGGGTTTGAGCAAAATATCTACAGTAATAATCGCCTTTTTCAACATCATTAGTTCCAATTTCATGAGATTCAGAATCGATACCGATTTTTTTTAACATTTCACCAAATTTCTCAGGCCATGTTTGATAGACAAATGTATCAGGTTCTGAATCATGCATTAAAAATTATGAATCACACCTACAAATAAAGATATCAAAAAAATGAAACATAGATCAATCAAATTAAATATTACAAATGACTGGCCATGTTATCTATGTCAAAGTTTCAAGGCAAAATTGCTCTGATTACAGGTAGTGGTACAGGTATCGGCAAAGCCATTGCAACAAAATTTGTTGAAAATGGAGCCAGTGTAATCATTCTTGGAAGACGAAAAGAACCATTAGAGGAAGCTGCCAAAGGATTAGAAGAAATTATTTCACAAAACAATAGCGGGGCATCAGTTAGGATTTTTGCAGGAGTAGATGTTGCAGACGAATCAGCAATGACTGAAATGTTTGAAGTGTTAAAAAATGAAAATATCAATTTAGATTATGTGATTAATAATGCAGGAGTGTCAGGACCTGTCACATGTTTTGCAAATGCACCATTAGAGGAATTCAAAAGTACAATTGGAATTCATCTAACAGGTACATTCTGGGGTTCAGTTCAAGCACTCAAAGTCATGAAAGAGGGTGGAAAAATAATTACAATTTCAACGTTTTTCACTGAAGAGCGACCTCTAGAGCAAAGACCATACAGATTTAGAAGTCCATATACTGCAGCGCAAGGTGCAAAAAACAGACTAGCAGAATTAATGTCATGGGAATTAACAGATAAAGGAATTATTTCAATTGCAACAAATCCAGGGCCAGTCCATTCAGATAGAATCTACAAAACAGTGTATCCAAAAGCAGCTTCTGAATTTATGAGAGTTAGTGGATTTGAAGATTTAGTTCCAACAGAAGTTAGTGCAGCCAGTCAAGAACTACTACCATTACTAGGCGAAGATGAAAATATCATTAAAGAAGGAATTGTAAAAGCAGCAGAAAAACTTGCAAATGGAAAAGACGTTTCAAAATTAACTGAGACATTTACAAATCTATTAAACAAAATTCAAACAATTGCAGAAAAAGTTCAAAACAACACATCACATATGATTGCAAATAGAGAATTCTTATCTCAAGGGCAAGTTTCAGAATCAGTTCTCAATTTATGTGATGATGAAATTGCAAAAATTCTAAACGGCAAAGTTATTCCAGGAGATAGAGTATTTTATCCAGTTAAACCACATATTGGCACTGCAACCCCAGGGGTTCATCAGCCAGACTTTACAGGGAAAGCAATTGTGTTTACCATTGATGCAACTGATAAAACAGATGCAGAAAGAGTTGAATTTTTAGCAGCACATGTAGAGAAAAATGGTGGTAAAGTTGCATGCTTTATTTCACAAAATACACCTAAAGATCTTCAAGAATACATTAGTGGAAAATTCCACTCACATGTTGTAGATATTAAAAATCCTGAAGAGGTTCAAAGATGGTTAAACACTGCCAACACGAATTTAGGAAAAATTCTTGCAGTGATTCACATTACAGGTAAACTACCAGAGATTTCAAAATTAACTGAATTAGATAGAGCAGGATGGGAGGAACTAACTGAAAAATTCATCTCAACTCCAGCTACTGTGGCCCAAAGAGCACTAGAACAATTTGTTCCAGGAGGAAAAGATGATCCACGACTATACAAAGATGCAAAGGGGGCAATCATGATAGTTGGTCCTGATTTACCAATAGGACGTAAAGTAACAGGAACCCAAAGAGCTCAAGTAGAGGTGTTCAGAGGAGCACTAAGACCATTCACCACAACAGTCAATCAAGAACTAAGTGATGTTTTAAAATCAAATATCAGATTATTTACAATATTTCCAGGTACCGTTGCAGGTGCAGAACCAAATAATCAAAAAATTGCAGATGCGTTGAATTTCCTTGTATCTGATAGTTCTAATTCATCATCAGAAGTAACATTCTGTGTTGATGAATCAAGATAAGAATGAAAAAGTTTTCAGACTTTAAAATAGGTGATTCATTTTTTTCCACATGTAGTATTTCAGATAAAGAATTAGAAGAATATCTAAAGTTCTCTAGAGTAAGAAACGCGTTTTTAGAAGACAAGCAAAAAGGAGAACAAAAACTAGTTTCAGGTAGAGCAATTTTATCAAGAATGGAGGGAGAATTTTCAAGATTAAATCAAATTTATGGAAATGATATTGTTTTTCTTGGAACTGATGGGGATTCAGAGTGGGGGAATAGAAATACACGATTTGTTAAACCACTATACACAGATCAAGTGTTAAAATTAAAATTCTCCATTTCAGAAAAAAAAGACATTGATGAAGAGTTTGGAAAAATAGCGGTGGATTATGAAGGAACAAATCAAGATGGAGAAATAATAGTTATTTCAAAGAAAAATATCTATAAAATTAAAAAAGAACCAGAAAAATAAAATCTAGAAAAAATACAAAGCATACAAAAAATCATCAAAAAAAATTAGATTATTTTCTAAAGGATGCAGCAGAAGTGATTAGTTGTGATGGAACAAATGTATCAGATATGTGGATCGTACTAACACGAGGACCCGATGGCCCATTTGGTTTAGTTGCAGAAGAGATTGGTGATGGTCAGTATCTGGGATTTTTCTCTTATAGTCCCATGATAATATCAAATGTAATACGAAATTTGTCCAACAAGCTAAGAGTTGTTATCGACATATGAGTAATTTTATTTTTAATCAGAGGGTGAAATAATGGGTAGAACATGTAGAGGGATTTGTGTGATGCATAAAGCAGAACCAGTTTCAAATAAAATTAGGTATGAAATAGGGCACAAAAGATGCACTTTTTGTGGAATTTTCTTCTCAGTAGAGGATACCAGGTGTATTTGCTGTAAGGCAGTGTTGAGAACAAATGCTAGAGGCAAGAAAAAAAATTGAGAGGAATTTTTGAATCACTAATTGTTTTTGGAATAATGGCAGGTTTGCTTTTACCTGCAAGACTACTTTTTGTACAATATGTTTCAGATGATTGGTTTGGATCAGCAGGCATAATTTCAATAATTTCAATATCTGTAATCATTCTTGCAAAAAAACAAAAACTAGGATTCTTTGGATCTATGCTTGAGCGACAAATATACAAATTTCAAAAAGGTAAACGGGGCATTCTAGTTTTTGGAGAATCAATATTTCTTCTCATGTTATTAGGTTCAATGATTTTTGCAATAGAGCAAGGAAATTCTGTTCATTCTGATTTCAAACTAGAAAATATCAAAAACACATATCCAGATTCATCAGTTTTAAAACAAACGGAAAGTTGGGAAACAAGTGATTGGGTTGATGGATTTTTGATTGCCCCTGTAATCTTTGTTACAGCATTTCCACAAATGAGTGCAGCTATTGCATCAATTGATCAAGAAGTAGATGGATGGCTATTGCATTTTTACACAGTAGGATTTATCGAATATGCAGAATTACTAGGCATTTTAATATATTATAAAATATCATTTAGAAAAAAGATACCAGTAATTACATCTGCAATTTAAAAAATATCAAGATGGTTCACAGACCAATAGTTGTTTTACGAATGTTGGCCAATGTAAAGGGGTTATTTTAGTAAGCAAAATACCGGAGAGCAGACAAGTCTCTCCAGCCATTAGATCAAAGGATCTAACAACAATTTACGTTACAAAATTACTATAAAAAGACGTAAAAAACTCAGAGGCTAAAATCCAAAGAAATTGAAATTATCAAACATTGAATCAAAGAATAGTTTTCCAGCAGCTATCAATATCACAACAGATACTAGAATTTGCAAATAGCGTTCTTTGATATCTATAGATAATCTTGCACCAACTAAACCTCCAATAAAAGATCCAATAGCTAAAAATCCAGCTTGAAGAAAATCAGGATGTCCTAAAAGACTATGAACTATAACTCCAGACAAGGATGCAAATAATAAAATTAATTGTGAAGTAGGAGCAGCTCTTTTCATAGCCATCCCCATTCCAACTACCATTAATGGAACAAAAATTATTCCCCCACCTATTCCAAAAAAGGATGAAATAATTCCAGCAAAAAAACTAGCCCCTACTGCAAAAATCATCATCTGTTTGGATAAGGTTTTTTCTTTGCTCTCAATTTTTCGTCTCAAGAAAATATAAGCTGCAGATGCAATCAACACAAATCCAAATAAAAATTGGAATATTTCAGGAGCAGCATCAGTTGAAACAAGTGCACCCAGAACAGTGCCAGGGACAGATAGCAATCCAAGTTTTAGACCTAATGAGAATTCAATTCTTTTTTGTTTAGAATACGATATTGTAGATGCAATGGAGTTACTTAATGCAGCAAACAAACTATTACTTGCAGCAACAGTTGGCGGAAATCCCAAAAATGTTAAAACAGGAACAACAATTATCCCGCCACCAAGACCAATCATAGAGCCGAGCATTCCTGCAGCAAACCCAAGTGGAATTAACCATAATTGATCAATCATTGTAATCGACAATCAAAGAATTTTAGAGTATATAATTAAACTACTTTAGTACAATTAACGTCCACAAATAAGATTCATCAGTAGAGGTTATTTCTAAAATCAGCTGTTTTTGAGCCAATCCACTCATTTTAGATTTGAGGGTATTTTGAGAGGATTCAAGATATTTTGCCTCTGCTGCATCAAGCCAAGAAGATACGGATTCAAATCCCCCAGGTTTTTGCTCATCCCAACAATCACACACTAAATTCTCAATCATAGTTTGAAAAACAAAGTCGATTTGGTCGCGTTTAGACCCCAAATCAGGAGATACCTCAAGAATTGCCAAAGCCATTGAAGGTGATATCGGATTTCCACCCATATTGAGATTGCCCAAAGGCTCACCATCAGAATCAACTAATGCAGTAGTTACACAATATTGAACAAATCTCTGAACACCATCATTATCAAAAAATGTACAATACTGTCCAATAGTATTATCAGTAATTACAGTTGGAGATGACATTACAATATTTTTGTTAATTAGTATTTTCTGCATACTATCCACATTAGAATAAATGAAATTCACTTCAGGGGTAGATTGATCTTCAGATACATTTCCAGAAAAAAATACAATAGCAGAAACAATGCCAATACCAAATAAAATTGCAAGTAGAATTTTTTTATTCACAAAAATAATTGAAAAATATTGTAAAATAAGGTTTTGGAATTTTAAATTGCAATTAATTCCAGTAAGGAATCTTTAGTGATATTATTTGCATCAACGAATCCAGAGGTTACTTCAAGGATGTAAGTTGCTTGTCCATCAGGAACAATGCTTTGACATACTGTAATTTCTAATGGAGTTTTACATGGAGGGACATTTTTTTCAATATGAACCACTTTACCATCTTGATCAAACCAAATCATATCAAGGGAAAATTGCATATTTAGCATCCATAAAGAATACAACCCAGGTTGATTAAATACAAAAATCATGCCCTGATCAAAGGGGAGTTGATCTTGAAACATCAAACCACGAACACGTCTAGGTTCAGTGTCTGCAATTTGCACCACAAGAGGAATATCATCTAGCATTATTGTCCCCTGTGGAAATTCAACAGATTCTAATTTAATCTCACTTGGCATCGATATTAATCCAGCAATACCAATAACTACAGCAGCAATGAAAATTGGAACTAAAGCTTGTGTTCTAGTTGTCACATGTAAAATTGTCAGAGTCCTTTTAAAAACTAAGTTACATTACAGAACTTTTAAAATCATTAATTGATGAAATTGTGTTTTTTGTTTCATGACCAATATCGTGGATAGTAGAACCATTGTATTTTTTATCAAGATATCTACCTGCAACAATCATAGGTCCACCAAGTGCAACTGTGACACCAGTAGGTTCAGGAACCCACAACATCAAGAATCCAATTTTTTGGAGTTTTTTACCTGGTGCAGGGGCTTTTTGCAAAGCACCCAATGAACTAGCAGTATGAGCGTCATCAATTTTTGCCACATCTCTATACAAATTTGCCCTACGATGAGCAGAATCAGAGAATTTTCGCAATTTGTCTAGTCGTGCCTTTAAAGGATCAATCATGCCTACATCAGATTTTAAAAAAAATAGATAACATTCAAAGATCAATTCCAGTTACAGTCAAGTCAATAAAGAAGAACTAGAATTAGTAGAAAAGACATCCAATTATACTAGATTAACTGTAATTACAAAGAACACATGAAATCTGAAAACACAAAGAGACTGGAATCCATCAAGGCAGCCCATCAGTCAGAAAAAACTCGAGCAAGTACAAGAATGGAGGATTATTTGGAGATAATATCAGAACTAGTAGAATTGAAAGGATATGCAACTACTCTAGATATTTCAAGATACATGAATGTCAGTGCACCAAGTGTCACCAAGATGCTTCAAAGACTAGACGAGAATAAATTTTTAGAATATGAAAAATATCACGGAATCAATCTCACAAAAAAAGGAATACAGTTAGCAAAAGGAATTAGACAAAAACATGGAATTTTATTAGAATTTTTTGAAATACTAGGAGTAGAGTATAACACGGCAAATCAAGACACAGAAGGAATTGAGCATCATCTTAATCCAAAGACAATAAAACAATTAAGAAAATTTATTACTTTTCTAAAGTCCAATCCAAAAATAATTGAAAATTTTAAAAATCTTTAAGAAATAATTGAATATCGTTTTGAGAAGAAGATTCCTCCATCAAATGTCTTGCAGTATCAGAGCGTATTGGAATTTTTATCTGTCCTTTTTTTCCAATCCGTACAGATGCAACAAACTTGTCATTGACACGAATATCTGCATGCATTGAAGTGAATTCCTTACCTACAGTCAAAAGTAATGCAGTTTTTGATTCAGAGAAAGTAAAGGGCAGATCATCTGAAGAAATAGATGAAGATTCAGGGTCTCGCTCAACAACATCTATGTGAACTTGAAGATACTTTTCAATTTCATTAATGTTTGAACCACCTCGTCCAATAATTGATGCAATGTATCGTTCTTCAACCATCACTTTAACTCGATTATCAGTTAAGATTTCAACTTGAGCATTAGGATCATATTTTCTAAAAGTTTCTTTGATTTTATCTTCTGCGAGTTTTTCAATTCCAACTTTTTTTGCTCGCTTTGAAACAGGGACAATGACATTCTCCTCTCCAAAAGTATAGATTTCATGCTCCAATACATCATCTTGGAAATTTTTAATTTCAATTACAGGTCTTGCAAGATCAGATTCAGTCATTCCAGTAGGCACCTTTACTTTTAATTCCAAACCATAGACGGTGTCAATTTGTCCATCTTTTACAAAAACTACAGTATCCAAAACATTTGGGATAATTCCTAGTTCGATTTTTCCAATAAAACGCTGAATTGCATCCAGGGGGGAATTTGCATGAACTACACCAACCATTCCCACACCAGTTAGTCGTAAATCAGCAAAAGTTCTAAAATCCTCTTTTCTCCTTACTTCATCAAAAATGGTGTAATCAGGACGAACTAGTAATAAGATATCAGCAGTGTTATCAAAACTTCCATCTAGTTTACCATATTGAGTAATTCCAGAATTAACTTGCAAGTCACGCGGAGATTCAAACGTTTTAACAATTTTTCCACCAGCATGATAAAAATTTGCAAGACCAGATGCCAAAGTACTTTTTCCAGACCCAGGAGCACCAGAGATTAGAATGCCCTCAGCCCTATCAGAGAATCGCTCCATTAATTTTTCAGAAACAGAGTAATCATCAAGGGTTAGTTTAACGATTGGATGTACAATAGTAATTTCAAAAGAATCTGAAAACGGAGGATATGTGATAGCGATTCTATAATCGCCGTGTTGAATTACAGTGGCACCAGTTTTAGATAGTTCAACAGTGTTTGAATCAGAGGCATTTACTGCATCAGATATCTGAGCAGATATCATCTTTAGATAATCTCGAGAAAGAATCTCATCGTTAATGGCAGTTAAAGAGAATGCACCAGGTTTACCTCTTTTTGCCAAAGGGCGTTGATTTTCTTTAAGATGTACACTCATTGTGGTGTCATCAAAAAATTTCAAAAATTCCAAAGTTTCATTTTTAATTACAGTTCTAAGAAATACAGTTTCAACATCATTAGCTTGTGCAACCAAATGCTGGACATTATCAGAGGTGTAGAGAATCGCATCGTTTTGTTTTGCCACGTCTGTAATGAGGGCATCAATTCTGCCACTTCCAGCAAATTTAATATCATCAATAGATGGATGAGGACCCTTTGTTACCACCTCTAAACCATAACTTCCAGAGAATCCTTTGAGTTTCTTAATTTTTTCTAATCCAATGAATCCTTGTTCTTTTTTATTTGAAGCCTGAGATTGTAATTCATCAAAGACAGCTTGAGGGATTATAATTTCTGAATTTTTAACAGATCCGGCCTCAATCTGAGCAATTAGTTGTCCATTAATGATAACGCTAGTATCAGCTACAATTTTTGACAAATTTTCTATCAAGTTGAAATAAATTCATACCCTAAAGTAATTTTCGATAATCAAAAAATCAATTTGAAAAGGAACTAAAAATCAAAAAAGGAAAAAAGTAGATCAATCAGGTCTACTCAAAGAAAACAAACATCCAGAACTAAAATTTCTCACTCTATCGAAAAAATGCAGATTTTATCAAAATAGTCATGGAACAATACAATGATGAAAACAAGGTGTTTTACAAAAATTGTACAGAATACTTTGAATTCTTACGAAAAAAAGGAACTACAGATTATAATTTTGAGGATGAGTATTACTTTACCATGCCTGCAATTTCAAATCACTAGATAGCAGATTTACAAATACCACCAAACCTCATAAAATATGGATTCAGGATTAGAAGATTTTGCAGATATGGCAGTCAAATTTGCAATGGATTCAGGAATACAATATTGCGATGCCAGAGCAGAACAACAAGAAACAAAATCAATACTGATAGAAAATAATGAAGTTGAATATGTCAAAACCAACAAAGATGAAGGTATTGGTATTCGATTAATAAAAGATGGAGCCTGGGGATTTTGCTCAATTACAAATCCACGTTCATTTGATCAAATCAAAGAGATACTAAACAATACAATCAAGAATTCACTATACAATGCAAACACTAAAAAAAATAAAATAAAATTACATGAAAATTCAGATACAAAAATCAAGATAGATTTTCCTGTTTTAAAAAAACCAGAATTAGATGAAATGATAAACATTGGACTAGAATGCAGCAAGAGTATTTTAGATGAATCAAGAATAATCAAATCCACCATAAATCCATGGTATACAATTAATTCAAAATATTTTGCAAACAGTGAAGGCTCGCAAATTACACAAAATTTTACAGACGTTATAATTGAGATGGTTGCCACAGCACATGAGTCAGGACTTACACAATCAGTAAACATTACAGAAGGAGGGCGAGGAGGATTGGAGCAAATTACAAATAAAATTTATCAAAGCGCAAAAGAGATTTCAGAAAAAGCATCACAGTTAATTGATGCAAAACCTGCAAAAGAAGAAAAAACGCGAGTTGTAATGAATCCAGATTTTACAGCATTACTAACACATGAGATTTTAGGCCATCCATCTGAAGCAGACAGAGTATTAGGAAAGGAAATGGCATGGGCAGGAGGAGCATGGTGGAAAGGAAAGCTTGGAGAAAAAATAGGGTCAGAGGAACTAAATGTGTTTGATGATCCTACAATCAAAGAAAGTTTAGGATGGTATTATTTTGATGATGAAGGAGTAGAAACCAAAAAAACTACTCTTGTAGAAAAAGGGGTTTTAAAAAATCACATGCAAAATAGAGAGACATCTCAAATTTTTGATTCACAGCCAACTGGAAATATGAGGGCAACAAACTACAGATTCATGCCTTTGATTCGTATGGCATGCACGTGTATTGGTAAAGGAGCGTGGGGTACTGATGAAATGATAAAAGAAATCAAAAATGGGTATTTTATTTCAAATATGAAAATACCATCAATAGACATGAAACGACATAACTGGAGTATATCGTGTCAGTACGCTCAAAAAATTGAAAACGGTGAGATTACAGATTTGGTACGAGACGTCATTGTAATGGGAGAGGCACCAGAATTTTTTCAATCAATTGATGCCTGTGGAAAAGACTTCACAGTAAGACCAATAACTAATTGTGGAAAAGGGGATCCCATGCAATCAATGATGATGGGAAACGGAGGACCATCAATACGAGGAGTTGCAACAGTAAAGAGTGTAAATTAAAAAATGAAAAAAAAAATTGAACAAATCAAAGAAGAGGTCATAAAATGTACAAAGTGTGAATTAAGTGAAACAAGAACAAACTCAGTTCCAGGTAAAGGGAATTTTAAATCAGATGTAATTTTTGTAGGAGAAGCTCCTGGAAAAAATGAGGATGAGAAAGGAGAGCCATTCATAGGAATTGCAGGAAAAAAATTATCAAGTGCATTAGAAAATGCAGGAGTTTCTAGAGACGACATTTACATAACAAATATTGTCAAATGCAGACCTCCAAGTAATAGAATTCCAAAAACAAATGAAAGAGAAACATGTCAAGAATATCTAAAGCAAGAAATATCAATAATCAAACCAAAAATAATTTGTGTTTTAGGAAATACTGTATTTAATTCAATTTTAGGAGGGTCAGAGATTATGAAATATAGAGGAAAAGTTGCACAAAAAGACAAGCAATTGTATTTCATATCGCTTCATCCAGCTGCTACAATATACAATCAAAAATTAGTTGATGTCTTCAAAAAAGATATCAAAAAATTATTCAAGATAACCAGAGAGTTAAAAAATGATAAAAAAATCAAAATAGATATTGAATATACTCCCTAGAGAATTTTATTCTAAAAATACAGTAACAGTAGCAAAAAATCTTCTTGGGAAAAAAATTGTGAGAAAAATAGGAAACCACAAGATATCAGGAATAATTTCAGAAACTGAAGCATACAGACACAAAGATGATCCAGCAAGTCATGCTTGTAGAAAAATGACTGAAAGAAACAAGGCGATGTTTGGAGATGTAGGCACATCTTATGTCTATTTTACCTATGGAATGCATTATTGTTTCAACATAGTTGCAAGACATCCAAAGACCAAAGCGGGTGCTGTTTTAATTCGTGCAATTCAAGCTGAGAAAGGAATCAGCATAATGCAAAAAAATAGAAAAATAGCAGATTTAAAAAATATTACAAATGGACCTGCAAAACTAGCTCAAGCTCTGAGAATTACAAAAAAAGAATACGGTATAGATTTAACAAAAAAATCAGATTTGTTCATCACAGAAGGAATCAAACCGACTAAAATCACAGCATCACCAAGAATAGGAATCAAAGAAGGCACAGAGAAGTTGTGGAATTTTAAAATAAAAGTCTAAGAATCGTCTTTGTTATTTTCATCCAAAGTCCAAGGAGCAAATTTTCCCATAATTTTTGTCCAGTCTAATTTTAAAAGTATGACAATAACTGCAGTCATGACTGCTCCAAAAATTATAATTCCAATATACACAGGAGTGGCATCATCAATATTTTCTAAAAATGGCTGTATGAAAGACAATCCAATGTAATGAGAAATGAAAACTATGATGTAACTAAGAACTATTTTTCCAGTAAGGGTTGCAACAAAAAATCTTTTTGGATTATATTTTGCCAACCCTAATGGAATGAATATGATATCATCAGGCATCGGAGTCGCAGCTGCTACAAATGCTGCTGCTGCACCATATTTTTTTACCAATCTCTCAAAGGGACGCATTCTTTTTCGGGTTTTTTCACTCATAATTTTTCGTCCACCAAAACTGATAGTGAAAATAATTTGTTTTGCAATTGCAGCTGAAACTGCTGAAATTAATGCCAAAGCATGCAAATTGTATTCATTGCCAACAGACATTGTAGCAAGTAGCAAAAATCCAGGTAATGGAACAAACGGTATCAGAGAACCAAAGAAATTCACCAAAGCTAAAATTAACATTCCACCTTCAGGGGCAAATGGGAAAATATCAGCAAAATCCATGAATCAGACTATTTTTAGGCACTATTTAATGAAAACGGATGTTTTTAGAGTATTCAAAATCAGTATTAGATGTTAAACACAATAAAATAATCATCACATCAGAGATTAATAGAAATGAAAATCAACGAATTTGAAAATGGATTTGTTTTTACTCAAATGAGATTAGGAGTATAGATAATGAGTTTTGAATTAATTGCTACATATTATCAAATGGCACAAGAAATTCTAGCCAACAACACGTTTCAAGACTATGGGTTAGTTGGGTTATTTTTTAATTCATTGTTATCAGCTACTGCAATTCCATTACCAACTGAAATTTTGACATCAGCTTTATTGATAGGTGGAGAAAATGTTTTGCTTGTTGGAATTGTGTTAACAGTTGGTTCAGTTATTGGAGGAATACTGAATTATTTTATAGGGTTTGGAGGAAACAGAATATTCAAAAAATTCAAAAAGACAAAAAAGAAAAAAGAGGTAATTGAAGATGGTGAAAAACACCACAAATTATTGGACAAATTCGGATGGGGAGCAATATTTTTTGCAGCATGGATTCCAGTAATAGGGGATTTGATTTTAATTTCTGCAGGAGTAAAGAAAAGAAAATTCTCAAAGTTTATGGTGTTTATGGTTTCAGGTAAAATACTCAAAACAGCTGTTGTGGTGACAGGATTGGGATCTATTTTTTAAAAATCAGATTCTAAAAAATAAAAATCAATTAATGATAATTTTGAATGTAAAAAATAAAGATATTTAGAAAATTAGATCAATTTTTCAAGGTTGATAAAATAAAGATTCTCTGAATTAACAATTCAAACTACAGGTTAGTAAAATGCCAGAAATAATCATTAAAATAACATCTTTTTACAACTAAATCAAATGACAAAAAAAGACTTTGAATTAATTTGTGATAATATAGCTACAATAAGCCCATACATTAGATTTGTAGGCGTAATAGATGAACAAGGAGGGCTATTAGCATACAAAAGAAGACTGGACTTGGTTCCACTCTTAAATGAAAAAAATACTCAATTTCAATTCTCACATATTGCCATGCAAACTGACTTGGAAGGATTTTTTGATAAAAGTCTAGGAGAGGTGGAATTTGCATGGGAAGAAAGAAAAAAAGTCCAGACAATATCATTCTCAATTAAAAAATCTAGAGTGTGGATTTCAATTGATAAAAAAGTGATCAGATCAGAAATGCTGAGAATCATTGACTCATGTCTACCTGTTGTAAAAAAATATTCTAAATAATTGAGACATTTTGAAGTGTCCATATTGTGAAATTGATTTAGATGCACTTAGTATGACTGATGGGCTAAAACACGTTTTAGAGCACAAAAAAGAGATTCAAAAATAATTTATTTGCGTGCAGTAAGAATGTGAATTAGATGAAAGAATCAGAGGGAATTCAAAAACTAATTGATGAGATTAGTTTTAGAAAATCAAATTCAAGGGATTATGAGAAAATGAGTATTGAGAAAGTAAGTCAAGAGTTGAAAGATGTAATGAAGTTTGAGCAAGATTCATTTAAAAAAATTGAAGAATTTGAGAAAATAGAAAATAATCAAGATTTAATAAAATATGCAAAAATGATTTGTAAAAATACAATACAAAGAGAAATTACACAAATTCAAGAAATTTATTTAAAAAAAATTGACCGTGAATATCTTAATAAAAAATGAAACATCATTTATCTTCATAGAGCCAGCATCTAACATACCCAGTATCAGTTTTGAATTTGGGTGGAAGTTTATGACATTTTTCAATAACTAACGGACAGCGGTCAATGAATCGGCATTCAGTTGGAGCATCAAGTAAGCTGGGAGGAATTCCTTTGATGTATTTTGGAGGATCACCCCTCAGTGTAGGAATTGATTTTAAAAGTCCCTGAGTGTAGGGATGTTTTGGATTGTTGTAAATTTCTTCAGAAGAACCAAATTCAACCATTTGTCCACCATACATGATACCGATTTTATTTGCAATTTCAGATAAAACGGCTAAATCGTGCGTAATTAACATAAAAGACATGCCACCTTTTTTGAGATCTTTTAACAAATTCACAATTTGTGCTTGAATTAAAACATCAAGTGCAGTAGTTGGCTCATCAGCAATTACAAATTTTGGTT
>Ga0257119_1000615_pt1 | contig 31750 bp, 24 predicted proteins | sample SI112_200mmetaG_FD_190179 | JGI IMG/M metagenome (GOLD analysis project Ga0257119, IMG submission 190179) | Marine microbial communities from Saanich Inlet, British Columbia, Canada - SI112_200m | ecosystem: Environmental > Aquatic > Marine > Inlet | place: Canada: British Columbia | collected... | reverse complement strand
TTTTTTCAAAGCAAGTCTGGCTGCAGAATCAACATAATGAGTCACTTTTATTCCATGCGAAGCTAATTCTTTTGCTGTTTTTCGCCCTTGATATCTAGGTCTGGTTTCAGTGTTATGAACCTCAAATTTTTTACCCTTTGATTTTGCTAAAAGTAAAATATCGACGACAGATTTACTATGACAATGAGTAAATACAACCATATTTTTTTTTATTTTTTTAGAACCAATTTTTGAAATTTCTAATTTGCCCTTAGAAATTATTTCGAGTGCTTGATCAATTCTATGATTTAATCTTAAAATTAATTTATCAGTTTCATCCATAGCATATTTATCAACATCTGATAAAACATAATTTAATGCGTTTCTAAGCATGGGTTCTGTAGGTCTTGATTTAAATAATTTTTTCTTTGCGTTTTTTAATTCAGAAATTAATTTATTAGGTTTTGAATTAGATTTTGAGTTAGATTTTGATTCAATTTTAGAGAAATCCGAAAGAATAAATTTTAAAGATTTTACTGCCGCTATTGCAATATTAGTTGCGCCTTGAATCTCCAAATTTTTTATATCTAAAACAACTTTATTAAAAGAGTTTTTATTTTTAAAGTTCGACATTTTTATTGTTTTAAAAATTATTGTCTTACAACTGCAACAAGTTTTTGTTTTAATTCTAAAAACTTATCTAACTGATCTTGTTCTGGTTTGAAAATATGTGCGCTATATTCATCAAAATATCCGCATCTAAATTTATCAAGAGATATGTTAGTTCTTTTAGAGAGCATTAGTGCATAAAAATAAATTTGAGTTGAAGCGTATTTTTCTAAGTCTGCTTTAGGTTTAAAATCCCATACCCAAATTTTTCCATCTTCTATTCTCACTATATCTATATGTCCTGTTAATGGTTCATCAGAATCAAATATTGCTTTGTATTGTTTTATTTCATGATCTTGTAGCCAAATTGGAACTTCAACTCCTATGGTTGTTCCATCTTGTTCTAACATGTGAACTTGAACATTACTATGTGCTGTTTTGTATCTGCTACTTTTTAATCCAACATCTGCTAGTTGACTTACTTCGTGACCTTCTACTCTAATTGGTTTTATTCCTAATTTAAATTTTAGTGATGATCCGCGAGGTCCAGATTCAAAATAGTGATCAGGACAATTAGTGAATACTTGATCGAGATAAGTTCTTAAACTTTCAAATCCATTACAACAAAGAAAATCTATTTTATGATCATTTAATCTATAATGATAAAACCAACCATGCTTCATTGATGTGTTTCGAATTGTCATTTTGAAATTATAAATTTGATAAGTTGATTTAATTTTTATTTAGAAATTAAAAAAAAAATATGAGAAGAAAAGAAAAAATTTTACCAATTACTTTTTCTTTTTAACTGCCTTTTTTGGTTTTGCTTTTACACCAACAAATTTTCTTCCTTTAAGCATAGATTCTATTTTTTTTTCTTCACGAATAAGTTCTGCTTCTTCAGATACAATTCTATTTGCAATTTTAATTAGATTTTCATCCATTCTTGCAATTCTTCGTTCTAATAATACTAGAATTCGTAAACTGTATACTATTGCTGCAAGCGTTCCAATAATTATTGCGAGTGTAACACCCTCAAGTCCTAATCCTGCCATTGTTCAACCTCCTTTTTTACCAATTTAAAAAAATAATAAGTTTTAGGCTAAATTTAATATAAAAGTAAATTAAAATTAAACTAAATTTAAATCAAATTTAAGCTAATAATATCTAATTTTAATTTGATCTAGTATTTAAATGTTACTTTTAAAAACCTATTTGAAATGATGAAAATCAAAGTCAATAAATGAATAAAACTGAATAGAATAACAAAATAAAGCAGTAAATATATTCAATAGATAAAATAAAAAAAAATAATAAGAGTAATAAAAAAGATAATAAAAACAATAATAAAAACAATAGAAGGTGATAAAAAAATTAAAAAATTACTTAAAAACAATGTCAGAAGATTTCATACCGTCCCACTGACCTTCAAACATCTGTTGCAATGCACTACTAAAAAACTTAGTATTTACCCATACACCTGCATCATAGGTAGGATGAACATCTGCATCATCTAATAACATAAATGTTAATTGTTCTCCATCAATTAAACAGAATCTGGATCTTACTTTTTCACAGTGTCTAATTTCTGCAAGACCTTTTAATTCTTTAACTAATTTTTTTGTTTCTTTGGTTAATGGTGCTGCAATTCTTACTGTAAGATTTTTATCTTTTGCTTTTTGTAAAACATTCTTTAAGAATTCTGTTTTTCTCATAAGTCCTTCTGTTGTTGTCATTATATCAACTGAAGACTTTGCAGATTTAACCATTGTTTCAATATGATTATATAAATTTCCTCTACCTTTTAATGCACCACTAATATCTGTTGGTTCAATAAGTTCTACACCTTGATCATGAAGAGTGTTTAACTCGGATAGAATGTCGCTTCCCTTTAAATTATCTAATATTTTAGTGTGATTAGTAGCCTCATCTTGAACTTTTCGTTTAACTCGCTCTAATACTTCTGCGGGAGCAACTGCCACATACTTAATTGGCTTTCCTAATTTCATTATAATAAATCCTTTTCTTTCTAGACTTTCTAATACATCATAAGATCTAGATCTTGGAACATTTGCAATATCTGATAGCTCACCTGCAGTAGAAACGCCTCGCGAGAGTAACGCTGTCCAAAGCTTGCTTTCATATGTGTTTAACCCGAAATCTTTGAGCTTACTTAAAAATTCTTTCTGTACAATCATTGTGTGGCACCTTCCATATATTCATTAATTAATCTTCTATCAGGCTTCTTTAATAGTTATGAAGCAATTCTAGTGTTTATTTAAACAAAAAACGCTAAATTAACGCTTTTTTTCTTCTAGAACCTCTTTTATTTTTTTTTATAGTATTACAAGGATTCAATGAGCTTTATTGTTCTTTCAGACAACCATAACCCTGTTGTGCTTTTTTACTATTGAGAAGGCATAACCCATATTTAAAGGTTTCGTTATTTTTGCTATTTGATAGTAACAAATATGCCTAAAATATATAAAAACTATATAAATTAAGCCAAAAACTAACAAAAAAACGTAAAAAAACAACATAAAAACAAAATAATAACTTAAATAAATATAATAGAAATAATAAAAAAAATAAAAAGTAAATAATAAAAGAAAAAAAAACAGAAATGACAAAAATAATAAAATAAGACTCAGTATCTCAAATCAAAAAAATCATATGATTCTTCAGAACAATCATCAACAAAATCAATAGAATCTACTTTAGACATTAAACTACCCAATTTGCAAGCATTCATCAGCTTATTAACAATTGATTCGTCTCCATGCACTACAATCTCTACAGACCCATCAGGTAAATTCTTAACATACCCTTTCAAACTTAATTTAGATGCTTGTTGTTTAACAAATAATCTAAATCCAACACCTTGAACTTTGCCTTTTATATTCGCTTTAATTTTTTTCACCAAATCACCTCAACAATTCCAACTTAATTTATCCCCTAAACAAATATTATTTTTAAAAATAGAACCTTGTTTAAGTTCTATAAAAAATTTTGATTTTTTCGTCGAGAAATAAAAAGTAAATGGTAAAAAATTTTCTTTTAATTCTACAACCTTAGACTTCGAATCTAAAAAAACAACATCAATAGGATAAAAAACAAAAAACATATGGATATCAACCAATATTGGTTTGTTAAAAACAAATATGTGCGCCTTATCTTCAACAGCGCCAAATCCAGAAAACATTAATCCTTTTAGTTTAGAAAAAAAAGATTTTCTAATAACAATATCATTCGCAATAATTAACTTATTTGTCTTATTAATTAACATATAAAAAACATTAATTATAATTAGTATTAAAAACATACTATTTCCAAAAGAAGAGTACCTAAAAATCAAACAACAAATAACTGCTTCAATCACTAAAATTTGAATAATAGACAGAGATTTCCACAGGAAATCAAGGGGGTCTAGTAACACCAACACCTATTTCCTTAATTATATGTTTCCGAGTAGATATATTTATAAATGAAAGGGTATTTCTATTTATATAGTCTTTATGAGTCCTTTATAAACGAATTGGGGGTTAAAAATGAGTAAAAAAGAAATTAGAGTGGTAAATATTGTGGTATCTGCTTCATTGGGACATGATATACCTTTAGAAAAGATGGCTGCAACGCTTTCAAACACAGAATATAATCCTGAACAGTTTCCAGGTTTGGTTATCAGGATTAAAGAACCTAAAACGTCTGCTTTGATATTTAACAGCGGTAAAATCGTATGTACCGGAGCACGGAATATGGAAGATGTTAAAAAATCCATTAAACAGATAATTAAGAGTTTGGAAAAAATTAATGTTAAGATAAAAGAAGAACCTGAAGCAACTATCCAAAATATGGTCGCAAGTGGCGCAATTGGAATGGATCTTAATCTTAATACATTAGCAATGAAGCTTCAAAACACAGAATATGAACCTGAACAATTCCCAGGGTTAGTCTACAAACTTACTGTTGAACCTAAAGGAATGAAAAGTTTCAAAGCAACATTCTTACTGTTTTCAAATGGAAAGATTGTTTGTACAGGAACTAAAAGTGAAGAGCAGGTTAATTTATCAGTTGATGCTTTAATAGTTAATCTGAAAAAAGTTATGTGAATTAAAAATTGAAAGAAATCGCATTTTTTTCAATAAACGCTTAAAATTTTCAATAACTTTGAAAAATCATTTGTTTTTTTTACACAAGTTTTTTTAATCACTTAATATATGTAGTAATAGTGTCAACTATCTAAACATATTCAAAAAATACAAATATAAAAAAATCAGTAAAAGAGAGATAAAATTGGATGTTTCAGAACAAGTAAGAACCTTTGAAGAATTTTTTGAAAAACATTACTTAGCAGAGCTTTTAGAAAAAATTCGTAAGGGAAAAAATTTTATTGTTATTGATTTTCTTGAACTTTCTAAATTCAATCCAGAACTTGCTAGTTTAATTCTTGATCAACCAGAAGAAGTTTTAAAAACTGCTGAAATCGCCATAAGATCTTTTGATCTTCCAGAAACTTTTAAAAAATTTCACGTTAGATTAGATAATCTTCCTCGTTCTCAAAAAATCCCTATTAGAGAAATCAGAAGTATTCATCTTAGTAAGCTAATGTTTATCGAAGGAATTGTTAGACAAAAATCAGACGTAAGACCTCAAGTAACTTCTGCTAGATTTGAATGTCCAAGTTGTGGTAATGTAATTACTGTTTTGCAACTTGAAGCTAAATTTAAAGAACCTACAAGATGTGGATGTGGTAGAAAAGGTAAATTTCGTCTTTTGAGTAAAGAACTTGTTGATGCTCAAAAAATTGTATTAGAAGAAAGTCCTGAAGAACTTGATGGCGGTCAACCTAAACGAATGGATGTATTTTTAAAAAATGATTTAGTTTCGCCATTAAGTGATAAAAGAACAAATCCAGGTACAAAAATTTGTGTCGTTGGGGAATTAAAAGAAGTTCCAATTCCTTCTCGAGATGGTGGTCAATTAATAAGATATGATTTAATGATTGATGCAAATCATTCAAAAAGTATTGAAGAAGATTATTTAGAAATTAACATTAGTGACGATGAAAAAAAAGAAATTCAAGAACTTGCAAGAAATCCTAAAATTTTTGATATGTTAAGAGAATCATTGGCTCCGTCAATATATGGTCATGATACTGTAAAAGAAGCTATAGTTCTTCAATTATTAGGAGGAGTTTTAAAAGTTAGAAATGATGGTGTAAAAACCAGAGGAGACATGCATATTTTATTAATTGGAGATCCTGGTAGTGGTAAATCTCAATTAATTAAGCGTGCTCAACTTGTTGCTCCAAAAAGTCGATATGTTAGTGGTAAAGGTGCTAGTGGTGCAGGTCTTACTGCCGCAGTTGTTAAAGATGAATTTTTAAAAGGTTGGGCACTTGAAGCAGGAGCATTAGTTCTTGCAAACAAAGGTTTTTGTGTTACCAAAAACACCAACATTTTAGTTGAAAATAATCAAATTTTGACTGCTAAAGAAATATATAATATGAAAAAAGGAAAAACATCAAATAAAAATTTAAAATTAATTTCATTCAATGATAAATCTTTTTCAATTAAAAAAAATAAATTAATTAATGTTTCAAAACGAAAAGCCAATGAAGTATTCTGCTTAGAATTCGAGTCAGGTGATTTATTAGAAGTCACAGGAGAACATCCGTTACCAGTTTGGGATAATGGATTGTTATGGAAGGAAGTAAAAGATATTAATACTTCTGAGTTAATTATTGATTTTAAAGATTACAAGTTTCCAAAAAAGAAGATTCAAAAAATAGTTATGAATAATACTGATGAAAACATTATGTTAACTGAAGATTTTTTGGAATTTATGGGTTTAATTGTTACTGACGGACATATTTCTCTTAAAAAATATAAAGTAACTTTTTATTCTAAATCTGAAGAATTATTAAAACGATTTGAAAAACTTTCTCAAAAATTGTTCAAAAAACAAGTTTCGTTTTATACTGATACTCGTTCAAGAGTTAAACAAGCATATTTTTGTTCTAAAGAAATAGTACAAAAATTAAATTATTTGGGCATTCCAAAAGGAAATAAAACTAAAAAACAAATTGATTTAAGCATAATAAAAAATTTAGCACCTAATTTGATTAAATCTTTTTTAGTTGGAGTTATTAATGGAGATGGATCTATTTCAAACAGAAAAAGTGGTGGCTGTATAGATATTGTTTCGGGTAATAAAGAATTTATTAAACAACTAAAATTATTATTTAGAAAAATAGGAATAATTGGTAAAGTATCATCTATTTCTCACACGGGTGGAGGAGTTGTTAAAAAAGGTTCTTATAAAATTTTCAAATTGACAATTACTGGTGTTGGAAACATAGTTAAAATTAAAAGTTCAAAAATTGTAAAAAATAAAAAAGATAAATTAAAACAAATTTGTTCTAGATTTGATAATTATGGATGTTTTAAAAAAATTGGAAAATTAATTAAAAATGTTAATTTGAAATTAAAAAAAAATCATAAAAAATATTTTTATGAAAATAATATACGCTTATCTAGATTGAACAAATTGAATATAAGTCGAACAAATTTAAAAAAAGCAGTTGATCTAATTTCGAAATTAGATTATATGAAAAATTGTAATTCTTTTAAACTTTTAAAATTGCTTTGTTTAAAAAATATATATTTTAATAAAATAATTGCTAAACAAAACATAGGTTCTAAAATTGTTTACAATTTAGAAGTTGAACACGATAATACTTATTTTGCTAATTTTATTCCAGTCCATAATTGCATGATTGACGAAATGGATAAAATGAGCAAAGAAGATCAAAGTGCGATGCACGAAGCTCTTGAGCAACAAACAGTCACAATTGCAAAAGCAAATATTCAAGCAACACTACGATGTGAAACTACTGTTTTGGCAGCAGCTAATCCTAAATGGGGTCGTTTTGATCCATATGAAATTATTGCTAAACAAATTGATCTTCCGCCTGCATTAATTAGTAGATTTGATTTAATTTTTCCAATAAGAGATCTTCCTGACCGTGAAAAAGATACGCGTCTTGCATCATTTATTTTAAAACTTCATCAAGATAGAGCAGGAGGTAATCCACCTATTGCAACTGAATTGTTAAAAAAATATTTAGCTTATTCTCGACGATTTTGTCATCCTGCATTAACTACTGAAGCTTTAGAAGAAATTCAAGCTTATTATGTGGAAATACGTAACAAAGGTGGTGAAGAAGGAGGAGTAAAATCTATCCCTATTACTGCACGTCAGCTTGAAGCATTAGTAAGACTTGCCGAAGCTTCAGCAAGGAGTCGTCTTGCAGAAAAAGTTACTCAAAAAGATTCTAAAAAAGCTATTGAATTATTACATTATTGTATGTCTCAAGTAGGTGTTGATCCTGAAACTGGTAAGATCGATATTGATGTTTTAACAACAGGAGTTTCATCATCTGCTCGAACTAATATCTCGACAGTAAAAGAAGTTATTCATGAACTTGAAAATAAAGTTGGTAAAACTATTCCTATTGATGATATTGTAAAAGGTTCTCAAGAAAAAGGTATTGATGTTGATAAGGTTGATGAAATTATTGAAAAACTCAAACGTGCTGGAGATATTTTTGAACCACGTAGAGGATTTATTCAAAGGATTTAATTTAAACAATTAACTAATTACTATAATATTACTATAATTTAACCAATTATATTATTAATTCTTATAAAAATTAAAAAAACATTTAAATAGTAACTTTTTATTTTTATAGAATAATGGTTAAAAGGGGTAGTCATAGTAAATATATTAGTAATATTTGTATTTTTCTAATTTATCTTGTAATCACATTACCTATTTGTGGTGCTTCTGTTTATGGTTCAATCCATAATTCTTCTATTAAAGGTCAAGATAATGTTAATAGTTATCGTAAAGTTGATGACATTACTCAAATTGATATTGAGTTGGATATTCCTGGAGATCCTAGCCTCGACCCTAGTCAAATAAAATTACTTAACAAACCGTCAAAGTTTTTTGAATGTTTGTGGTTAAATACTACTAACAGATTTTCATGTTCATTAATTATTTACGAACTTATTCAGCCAGGTATCCATAGTTATCAAGTTCAAATTTTTGATGATGCAGGCGAACCTATGGATGCTGCAACAAACCTTAATTTTGTCGTCGATAACCTTCCTCCGAGCATTCAAAAATTTGATCTTATTACTAATGAGTCTGGGGTATTTGCTAATTTTTCTATAATGGATCTTGGATGTGCAACTTGTGGTCCTAATTGTGCAGGTCCTGCAAAAGCTAATTTTTTGATAAACTATAAAGAAATTGGTTCAATGCCTTTGAGTAAAACTAATGGTAGTTGTTTGTTTCAAGGTCTTACAAAACTTGAAATTGGTTCAAGCGAGGGCATTATTGAAACTAAAACTATTTGTATTGATGCATTTGATAAATTAGGCCATAGATCTGAAACTTGTAAAGAAATTACTATTGATCTTAAACCTCCTCAGCTTATTGATATGAATTTGATTTATGGTGGAGTTCCTATTAAGTTTACTAAAGGAGATCCTTTAATGAACGTCGAACTTGTAGTAGAATTGTTTGATGATTCGGTTTTAGATATTGAAAGTTTAACAATGGATCTTTCTCAGATCAATGAACGTCCAGAATATCAAGATAAATATAATAAAATTACTACAAAACCTGGAATGATTGTATTTGATAACTGTTTTAATGGGTCTGATTATTTTAGTCCAAATCATAAAAATAATATTTCTGGAAATATTAATTGTACTTGGAACAGTATAGTATTTTATTATTCTCAAGAAATTCCGCCAACAGTTCCTTTTTTTATTAAAGATTCTAATAATCTTATCTTAAACACTACATTTACACTTCCTATTGTTGTTGATAAAACTAAACCAGTTGTTGACGCATTTGAGTCAAATCTAAAAGATGATATTGGAAGAAGTTGGATTGGTTTAGAACCTATTGATTTTCGTTCAGCAATTATTGAAAATGATAGTGGTTTGAAAAATAAACTTCTTGTTTTAGATTTTACGAGTTTTGGTGAACAAAATGTCACTAGTGGTTCTCCTTTTTTCTTAAGACCTAATAATTGTACACCTAGTTGGGAATGTGTTTGGAAAAATATTAAAATTGATAATGATGATTTAGAATCTGGAGATATTCTTGATTTAAGATTTGTTTCTCCGTCGCAAGATGATGCAGGTAATCCTCTTACAGGTCAAACTTCTGTTGCTGTTCATTTTGATCCTACTCCTCCAGAGCTCGTTGAAGGATCTATTCAAAAACCTTATGTTTGTCCAGTTGCAGGCGAAACTATTTTATTTGAATTTAATGTTTCTGAAAAACTTTCCGGCGGAGTGAATGTTTTATTTGATGCTTCAAATATTTCTTTAGCTTCTTATCCTAGTGAAGGTGAATGTGAAAAAATTGAAGGTAAATATGGTATGTGGCATTGTAGTTTTGAGGTTGATGATTTAGTATCTTATGGATTAAGTAGTGAAATAAACGTTACTATATTTGATGCTGCAGGAAATAAAAATGAGTTTATAATTGAGCAGGAAGTTTGTGAAACTGCTATTGGTGCTCCACCTAATTGTGTTGCGATTTATCCTGGAGAAATAAAACCTGCTCAGGGTATTGATCGTAGAATTGCATCTCAGATTTCTTATCCTATTTTTTTAAGTCCTACTTTAAATGTTAATTGTCCTAATGCTCAGATTCAAAAGATCATGATTCTGTCATGCAGTATTGATGGTGGTTTTGTTTCAAATCAATATATAATGAATGAATATGGAAATGGATTTGAATTTACAAATCCTCTTATTAGTACAAAAGTAGGCCTTGATGGTGGACTTAATGAATCTTCAGGAAATTCAGCAAAACTTTCTTGTCAACTTGATATGATTATTAAGGCAGGCACTAAAATTTATCAAGTTCCTGAATCAGATAATTTAACAATAGATATTCCATTATACAATCTTGCTCTTGGAGATCTTGATGAAACCTTGACAAAAAAGATTGACAATGTTCAAGATGATATTGATGACACTGAAGAATTCATTAGTGATTGGGAAGATGGTTTTGAGTTTTTATTTTATATGTGTACTATTGCTGAAATCTTAGCAGAACTTGTGGCAGCAGCTCAAGCAATTAAAGTTGTTCTTGGTGCTATTTTATATGTGCTTGGATTAATTTTTGATTTTGCAACTACGTTATATTCAAAACTTTGTTATATTGTAGAATTAATTAGTTTAATTGTTCTTTCTATTGCTTGGACTCCTACTATTTTAGGTCCTCTTCCAGATGGATTAGGAGATTACCTTCTTAATTTAGGAATGTGGATTAGAATTGTTTGTACTTTCACGACGTGTAGAATTGGAGAAACTAAAGGATTAATTAATGCTGCTGCACAATTAGGTAGTGATTATGATCCTAATCACAAACCTTATGGTAATGCATTTAGTAATATTATGAAATATGATTGGGATCCTTATCGTAGTGAACCTATTTCTTGGGCTACAATGTGTTGGCCAGGAGTAATTTATGCTAAAAAAAAGCATCGTCAATTGCTTTGTATGAAAAAGAAATGTTATATGGATGCTGCTGCTAATGGTATGCCTGTTGATGCTTGTGATACTATGTATAATGTTCGTGAATGTGTTTATGTTGATGGTGCTGCATTAAAATATGTTAAAAATCATAGGTATCAAGCAGCTGTAAGTAAATACATGTGGGCGATTTTTAAAGAAGCTGAAGTTTGGGGTTGGATTCATCTTATGCGTTGGAAATATGGTGATGAATATTGGTGTATTTATCCTAATAAAATGTTAGATCTAAAAACAGATATCAAAGAAATAGGTGAAGGTGGCAATTGGTGCAAAGGTGGCAAAGATGGAGTGGTTAATTGGTTACAGTCAACTATTTGTGGTGTTCAATTAATTATATTATTATACATTGATCTTGAAGATTGGCTTGATTGGAGTAATTGGGATTGGAATCGTTTTGATAATGATTTAGGAGAACCTGATTTTTGTGAAGGTGTTGCAGAATGAAAAAATTGAAGTTTGTTTTAGTTTTGGTAATTTTAATGTGCATTATAGTTCTTGCAGGTTTTGTGAGTGCATTAACTTTTGGTGAATTTACAGATTATGCAACCGGCGGATTTATGAGAAGTGATAAAGGAATTCCTACTGATTGGTATGAAGTTGATGATTGGGAAATCGATGCTTGTACTGAATGGGGAGGTGCTACTTCGACTGCTAATTCTGAGTTAGAAGATATTAGTATAGTTTTAGAAAATACTCATCTTATTGCTACAATCAATGCTATGCATCATGAAATTGAAGATGGTTCTTTGATTTATGAAATTGCTTGGTTTATTCAACCTTCAGATTATGAAGAAACAATTGATTGGGAGATTTCAACTAAAACAAATAATGGAATTAAAAAGATTTTAGATAATGGTAATGCTAATTATTATAATGGTCATTCAGGGTATTTTACTGTTCAATCAGAATTTGACCTTAAAACTGCTACATTAAAATGGAGTGGTGAATCTGAAGGTGAAATTGAAGTTCCTTTCAGAAATAAAGATGAGTTCGAAGAAGCATATACTAAAGATGCGAAATTACTTGATGACAGTGTTGAAAAATCAGAATGGTAAAAAAAGTAAATAAATAAAATAAAATTTGAAGAAATTAAAAATGAAGAAATCTAAATTGTTTAAAAAATTCAAAAAAGGGCTATTTGTAAAAAGTTTTAGTAAAAAAAATCAGAAAACAATAGTTATTTGCTCGTCATTGGATTTATTATTTTTACTTGGAATTCTATTAGTTTTACTAATTTGTGGATTCGCATCAAAAGGAATTATTAATAATATGGATGTTATAAAACCTCACGTTACAGCACTTCAAAATATGTATGGAACACAGATTGAATCAGATTCGAAACAATTAAAAGATTCTTTGGGAGAATTAGATGCGAATTTAAAAAGTATATTTACAAAATTAATAATTACAATAATTTTATTCCTGTTTTTGTTTATTTTGAATTATGCTATTTGGAAAAGTTTAATTTGGGCAAAAATAAAAAGAATAAAAATTGAAAAAAATCACATCCTTAAATTTATTTTGTTGTGTTTTATTTGGATGTTATTATGGCTATTTGTTATAATAAGTTTAATTTTCATTATTCCTCTAAAAATGTATTTGTTTATTATTGCAATATTAATACTCCTGATGCCGTATTTTTCATTGGTATTGTTCAATTTTTTTGATGCTAAAAAAAGCATGTTGAATAATTTAAAAAATATTTATCAGCAAGGCATATTAAAAATAAAAAAATTATTCATTAATTATTTGGTCATAATTTTAACATTCATACTTGTTACATTAATCATATTTACTATTGGAAGTATATTTGAAAATAAGATTTTTACTAATATTATGATTATTATTTTTTTGGTATCATTAATTTATCTAGTTAATTGGTCTAAATTATATTTTAATTTATCATCTAAAAAAAAATTAAGTGAATAAAAAAATGAAAAAATAATAAATAAAAAAATAATCCATAGAAAATAACTAAAAAATACAAAAAAATGAATAAATTAAATAAAAATAAAAGAGCGCAGATTACTATTTTCATAATAATAGGTATTGTTGTTCTTTTTATTGCAGGGATGTTTATGTATTTATCAGGAGAATCTAAAGATATTTCTGATGCTGATATTGAAAAAATTGAAGATGTTCCATTTCAAATTCGTCCTGTTCAAGAATTCATAACTACTTGTATTAAACAAACTGCGACTGAAGGTTTAATAAAACTAGGTCAACATGGAGGATATATTGATGTTTTGGATTTAGATCTTACTCCAAAAGAATTCATCATTGATCCTCTTGATCCTTCGAGCTCAGATGCTGTGACTTTAACTTTTGATAAATCAACACATATTCCTTATTGGTATTATATGAATTCTAATCATAATTGTATAAATTGTGTTCACTCAACAGAATCGGTTCCTGAGAATGTATTAATTGAAGAACAAATTAATAAATATGTAAAAAGAGAAATTCCCAAATGTATTGATGGTTTTAAAAAATTTAAATCTAATGGTTTTTCTGTTGAAGAATTAGGAAATATTAATGTTGAAACAAAAATTGCTAAAAAAGATGTTTTGATTCAAATGACTTATCCTGTTTCTGTAACTGTTGGTGAATCTACATCTGAAATGAATAAATATATTGCGAGAGTTGATCTTAATCTTCAAAGTATTCTTGATATTGCAAAATCTATTACGCTAGCCCAAATGTCTAATAATTTTTTAGAAAGATTGGTTATTCATTTAATAGCATTATATTCTGATAATAGTATGGACGCACTCCCTCCAATTTATGCAACAGATAATAGTTATGTTCCTAATTTTTGGTTTGAACCAATGGTTGAGGAGCAGCTTAAGCAAATTTTAACATCACACATTCCTTTGATTAAATTAAATGGAACTAAAAATGCTAAACCTTATGAATTAGAATCCGAATTAGCAAATAAATTATACAATCAATTTTTTATTTCTGTTCTGAATCAATCTTACGAAGATTATGAAATCAGATTTATGTATTTAGATTTTCCTTTGTACTTACATATTACGCCTCAAACTAATGGAAAACTTGAACCTACTAGTTATACTGATCAGTTTAAATTATTAGGATTTGGTTTTGGTTCTCCTGTCAGAAGAAATTATTATGAATTTTTTTATGATGTTGAATTTCCTGTTGTAGTTGAGATTACTAAGGAAAATGAATTTAATGATGAACCTTACAGATTTTTATTTGGATTAGAAGGCCATATTAAAGATAATCGAGATCCTATTGCATGGGATACAGGTAATGGAACAATAGGGGAATGGGACAGATCGATTATTACATTTGATTCAGATTCTGAAGTTTCAAAAGAATTAGCTCCTGAAAGTCCTGAAGAAGAACAATTATTTGGTGGATCTCAAAAATATACTAAACGAATTATTTGTGAACCTAGTCAAAGAATTAGTGCTCCTATCACAATTAAAACATTTACTAGTAAAAATAAATCTTCTATTGACGGAGCATTGGTTAGATATTCTTGTGGTACTTATGCATCCTGCACTATGGGTACAACTCAGTTTAGTGAAGATTCTGATGATGCTATTTTAAAAAGTAGTTTTCCTATTTGTATTGGTGGAGGAACGTTAACTATTGATAAACCAGGATATGCTCCCCTAGTTATTCCTAATTTAGATACTACTCAAGATCAAGACCCTCAAGAATTTGAGATTTTTCTTGAACCGTATAGAACAAAAACTGTAAAGGTAAATAAATTTATTTTAGATCGAGTTATATTTTTAGATGATTTGTATAAAGAACTTAAATTTATTTTTTGGAATAATAAATTAGAGAGTTTAACAGAAGACGATTTAACAATTATTAATTTAATTAAAATTCAAAATAATCCATATGAAGAAAAGTTTAGTAAAACTATTATTTATTATGGTAATGAATCTTTAAACAGTCCTATGATGACTGAATTGGATCTTCTTCCAGGCAGGTATATTATTGAAGCGCAGTATTTTGATAAAAAAACAATTATTTTTTCTGCAAATTGTTCTCATATGTGTGGTCAATGCGATAATGATTATGATTTAAAAGATTGTAGACTTAGAAGTGAGAATTATACCCAAGAATATGATTGTAATATTGATGAATGGTCTCCTGAAGAAAATACTACTATTGATATGATGGTTCTTGGCGGTATGCGAATTAATGAAACTAAACCATTCATTATTGACGCGTCTGATCTTGATTCTAGTTCTATTATTGAATTTAGAGTTGTTCAAGTTCCTCGTCTTAGATGTATTGAAGATTTTGAAGATTTAGGAGAAGTGGAAAAATTTTATGATCTTAATCGTGGACGACTTAATCCAGTTCTGAAATAACGAAATTTTTAATAATGATTATAAAAAAAGAATTTGTGTTCTTGTATATTAAACTTTATCAACTAAATTAATTTAATCACATCAAACTATATGCTAGCTTCTTTGCTTGTTCATTATCTCCACTTTCTACAGCTTGCTGCATATTATTTAGTTGTTTAAACATTCCACAGCTTTGTTTTACTTTAGGATTATTAACTTGATCACAAAGTTCATATTTTTGATGTTCAAATACTAGTTGAGTATAACAACTATCTTTGTAAGTTTCTTTATCAATCTCGTCACAATATTTCTCGTCTTTGTTAAATCCTGCAAGTTCTATTAAACAATTATTTTGTGTTCCTTCGTATGTAAAGCTTTTACACATGTCTACTGCGCGTTCAAAGTCTCGTGTACTTACTTGTTTTATTATTTCTGTTGCTTCTGCTTTTGATAATCCTTTTATTATGTCTTCTTTGTCTACTTGTTCTGGTGTTACAATTGGAACATCTTGATCTGATTCTGTTTCTTTTTTATCGTCGATACTTGTGTCTGGTAAAACAGGCATATCTAATTCTACAGGTTCAGATGTATTTATATTTATATCAGTTAAATTTTGCTCTAATTTTTCAGATTCATTTACTGGTTTGAATTTATCAAGTACATCTTGAACTATTTTGTCCGCTTCATCCCCTGATTTTATTTCAAAAATAAATCCGGATGTTGCTATTTGTTCTCCATAGAATGCATCTGCTCGCAATACATAATCTCCTGGTTTCAAATCAGCCGGAATTTCTAAAACAACTGCACGTTGAGTGGAAGTTACTATTGCTACTGATTCTGATTGTGACAATACTACTTTATCTAAATCTCTATCAATAACAGAATATTTTAGCTCGACGTCAAATTTATTTGCTTCTCCTAAATTTATTAAATCAACTTTAAAAACTAAATCTTCTCCTGGAATAACAAGTGTTGTTATTTTTTCTGCTTTTACATCCAAAAGTTGATCTGTTTGAGAAGGTATTCCGTCTATCAAAAAACTTTTTGCGTAAAAAAAAGTTAACACGCCAGTCATCATAATCATAGCAATTAGTGCAACAACTATTAGTTTGTGTTCTATTTTATGTTCAACAGCAGGCTGTGTTATAAGTTTAGAAGCATTTTCAATTTCATAAAAAGGATATCCGCGACTTACTAAAAACTTTTTAATCATTGCAAGATTATATCCTGCATGAATTTGTTCTTGAATGTAATAAGATAATTGTTGTATTCTTTGTTGTTCTGCTATTTGTGGATTTTTCCAAAGATTGATTACATATTCTACACTGCTTTCTACTTCTGCTTTATCATATCCTGAATTAATGAGAAAATCCTTTACTTCATATACAGATTTACCTTTTTTTATCTGACTAAATAGATAATCAACTAGGTTTTTTTGTACCATACCACCCTCTTTTAGAGATCTTAAACTCTTTTCTTTAAAAAAGCTTTCGTTTTTAATATTATTTAATAATATAAATGAAGAAAATAAAGTATATAATATAGAACTTAATATGGAGTTACGAAAAGTATTTATACTGTCGTAAATTAGTAGATAATGGGGGTAATATGGCTAACGATTTTCAAAGAAATATTGCATTTAAGGTTAGAATTAATGATATTCTTACTAGACCATTTTTCAAACAAGAAGGTTTTGAATCAGATTATGTAGATTTTACTTCGCATAAAATTTCACGTGTTAATATAATGGGTGTTATTATTTCTACTAGTCAAGAAGAAGGTCAAGTTAGTTTTAATAATTTCATTTTAGATGATGGTAGTGGTAGAATTTCTTTAAGAACATTTGACCAGAATTCAAATATTAAAGCAGAAATTGGAGATATGGTTCAAATTGTTGGACGTATTAGAGAATTTGGTTCTGAGCGCTATATTGTTCCTGAAACTATTAATAAAGTTAGTCCTGATTGGATTAAAGTCAGAAATAAAGAATTAGATTTTATTTATGAAAATTTTTATGTTTTACCAGAATTACCTACTCAACCAACTACCAACCAACCTATTAATCAATCAAGTTCACAACCTCAAACAACACAAGCAAACAACACAATCAATTCTACAAATTCAAAAAGTAATTTAACCGATAATAATTCTATTATTGAATCTGATGAAACAGTCATGGATTCTATTCAAGACCCAAAAACACCGACTAATACAACCAATGACCCTATTGAAATTATTATTAAATTTATTAGAGAATTGGACGATGGTCGTGGTGCTTCTTTTGAAAATATTGTCGAAAAAAGCAAACTCGATAATGCAGAAAGTTTACTTAAAAATCTTATGATTAATGGTGAAATTTTTGAAATTACTCCGGGTAAATATAAAGTTTTAGAATAAAAAAAAAGATTAAAAAAAATAAATTTTATTATCATATTAACAAATTCTATTATACTATTATCACTTACTAACTTGTTAAATATTAACTGATAAATTATAGAACATTAACTAATTTGACTAATATCTTAGGGAATATTAAATTGTTAATTAATTATTAATTCTGAAAATTAGAATATTATTAAAAAAATAATGCAGGTGTGATAAATGCTTCTATTAATCCTGCAATAAGAAGTATTCCAATAGCAATTAGTAATAATGTGCTTGAATCAAACATAATTTTTTGAAATTTTTCATTTGTTAAATCATGTCTTATTACTGCAACACTTATTATTCCTCCTGCAAGTCCTGCTACCATGTATGCCATCATTTCAGGTAGTCCGTGAATCATATATCTCATAAACGAAAAAGTAGATAGTTGTGTAACTGCAATTGCTTTTCCAAAAAATCCAACACCACCTAACTTTGCTATCCCTACTCTAATCATTCCACCCATAGCAGCACCTACTACTGATGCATTCCATGTAAGAATAAATATTGCTCCTGCTCCATAAAAAAACGAAAACAAAATACAAAATATCATTACTTTAACATTATTAAAAAATAATTTATTAAAATAAGCAAAGTTTGTTGCAAGACCTGTTACTCCTGCTTTTATAGGACTATTAATTTGAGTTAATGTTGCAACTTGTTGATTAAATATTGTTGCAGTCATATCTGCAGGTAAAACCACAAACCAAATTACATATGCAACCATTGTTCCTAAAAAAAGAAATGAAAAGAATGCAATCATTTTAGAATGTTCTTTTAGTATTGAAGTTTCAGATTCTAAATCAATATCTTTTTGTTCTTCGAGTTTAATAGAATTATACATTAAAGGTATACATGCAAATGTTGCTAAAAATACCATTACAAGATCTGCTCTATCTTGAAAAATCCAATATCCTAAAAAAAGACCTACTGAAGCAACTATTAAACCGTAGAAAAACATTTCCCAGGGTTTTTTCTCTGCTGTTATTGGTTTAATAATAGATTCTAGAACCATCTCTAATAAGTGTCAAAGTTTCCTCATTTTTAAACTTTTCTTTTTTGCAATGATTTTTTACCAAAAAAAAACAAATTTTTGTTAATTTCATCAAAAAACAAAAGCTTTTTAATATAATGGTCATTTTTTGATATTAAAATGGAATATAATGAAATGTTAAAAAAAGCTAGAAGTGAACTTCCAGAAAGTGTTTTCAGTGCTGAACGATTTGAAATTCCTAAAGTTAGAGGTCATTTTCAAGGTAACAAAACTATTATTTCTAATTTTCATCAAGTTGCTGCTACTCTTAACAGAGAAGTAGCGCATATTATGAAATTTGTTTTACGAGAATTAGCAACACCAGGTAATATTACAAAGACTGCACTTATTTTAGGTGCTAAAGTTCCTGCGTCTAAAATTAATGAAAAGATTAGAAAGTATGCTCTTGAATTTGTACTTTGTTCTGAGTGTGGAAAACCAGATACTAAATTAATTAAAGAAGGTCCTTTTCTTTATCTTCGTTGCATGGCTTGCGGTGCAAAACATACTGTTAAAAGTAAAATCTAAAAGGTGTTTTTTTGGAATTTATGGTTAGTATAAAAAAATATGAACGAGGTCCTGTTATTTCTATTTGTGATGCAGATATTATGGGGAAAACATTTGAAGAAGGAAATAGAATTTTAGATTTAAGTTCTGATTATTATAAAGGAGATCTTAAATCAGAAAGTGAATTAAACAATTTAATTAAAGGTTCATGTAATTTAAATTTTATAGGTGAGAACTCGGTTAATTTTGGGATTAAAAATGAATTAATTGAAGAACAAAATATTCTTAGAGTACAAAAAATTCCTCATGCGCAATGTATATTTTTTAGATGACACAAAAAAATAAAACAATGACTCTAAAAACCAAATTAATAATTGAAATATTAATTACACAATTATCCAAACCAAGCTCCTAATCCTAGTTGCTTTTCTTTTTCTTTTCCAAATACTCCTTCGATTCTTCGTTTAGTAAGTTCAAGCGTCTGCTTCACATATACAGGCAGGTCATATTTAGTAGATAAACTTATTGATGGTTCTAAGTATTTTACTATTGATCCTTCTGAAATTGTAAAAACTATTTTTCCTCCACAATTTGTACATACGCCTCTTAATGGAGGTCGTCGATATTTAGTATTGCATTTAACGCATCTAAATTCTTGTTGTGAAAATTTTCTTAAATTTCCTTTTATGTCTCTTATAAAATGTTTATCTATTACTAATCTTGCAACATCTACTTCATCTACTGCACGTACTTTTTCAGCAATTTCCATTTGTCCTGTTAATTTTTCTTGCATTGAAGGTAGAGTTTTATATGCGCTACATAATATTCCTGCATTCATATTATCAGTATAGTGAGTAAACATCATTCCTTCATATTGCGCAGGAGTGTTTAAAACTTTATTAATTATTTTTACATCTACATCCCAAGGCATTTTATAATTACATGCTGCTTCATAAAAATCTAGAGAATATTTAGATGCTATATCCATATCAAAAACCATATCATCAACTTCTGCAGGAATAAGTACTGTTGTCAATACTAATGGTGCATCCATTGTCGATCCTCTTGATTGGGGTAAGTATTTTCTTGAAAAATTTATAAATGCGTCTAATGTTAAAAATATACAACTTTCATCTCCATCAGTATCACGTCTCATTGCAGCATGCATATATGGATGTGCAAAAAATCCTTGTGTTTTTGTAAATCCTATTATTCGTCCTAGAATTCCTGCACTTGTGTGTGGTGCAAGACCTATCACTAAATGACCTACTAAATCTTTTTTTGATTTTAAATTATAAAAAGGTGCTAGACCATAAACTTTAACCATTAATTCATCAAGAAATTTTGTTACTCTAAATAAAATTTCATCGCAAGGTTCTTCAGGAGCATCAGGACAACAAGGTAATAATACATCTTGAGGTTTAATCTCAAGTATTTGTTCTTCAGTTACTAATTCTTTTCCTTTGATATCTTTTTCATAGCCTAATTCTTTTAATTGTTCTACACTAACTCCTATTTCTTTTGCTTTAAAATGTGTAATTGGTAATTCACTAGCATCATATCTTATTGTTCCTTCTTTATTTACATGAAGTCTATGTTTTGCTCTCAATATTCCTTTGATTATATGTTCTGGAGTCCTATCTTTATTATTAGTTCCTCTAACTCCTTTTATTAAATCAGGATATGTTCTTGTATCTAATTTTTTAAGCATTGCTTTAAAAATATTTTCTATATCTATTTCTTGTTTTTTGTACGCTGCTACAAATCCATGTTGACTACATTCAGGTTCTTCTATTTCTCCACAAATACTACATTGATATAATCGAGTAGTTGGTTTATCGCATTTTTCACACATACTCAAAACTGTTCTATGATCGCAATTAGTGCATTTATATGTTGGTACTTCTGCTCTTATTCTTCCTTCTTGAAGTGCTGCTTGAAAACATCTTAATCTTCCACCTTCTTCTCCGACAGGAAATAAAACATGAGGACTGCCTGTTAATTTTCTCATTTTTGCTTTTTCAGGACGTCCCATTCTACTTCCAATAAAAATCCCGCTTTTATCTCTTAATTGTACTTTAGAAATTTTTTGGACAATATCTAATGTTGCTAATGAATCTAAATCTTCATCATTCAGTTTATTTTTAATACTAGAATCATTAACAACTTTATTATCACCAGTATCACCAACAGCACTACCAACACTGTCAGCACCGACGCCACTAACACCACCACTAATACCTCCAACACCTTCTGTAAGAGAAACATTGAATTTATCAATAAACTTTTTTCTTAAATCATTTGTGTTTATTTCAAATAAATTAAGAGATTCTATTAATGCTATTGTGTGATTTTTATCTAAAACAACATATTCATTTGATGCAACTATATGTGGTACACCTATTAATTCTAAAAATCGTTTTGGACCTTTTTCAATAAAAACTATTGATTTTTTTATTTGTCCATTTTCCTTTTCTATTTTTATTTTTTGTAACCAATTTATTAATTGTAACAAATCTTCTTTAGTTATAGCATTCCAATGATATGTATATCGGGGATGTAAAGGTATTTGTAATTTTTTAGATAAATTTATTGCGTTTGATGAAGAAAGTTTAGTTTTTATTGGTTCTTTAATTAATTTTGATAATAATTCTGAAGGAACTTCTACAAATTCTGAAAGTTTTTCTTCGTCGAGTGTTCCAAACATATTTACTGTTGCTTTCTCTAATTCTTGAATCCACCATTCTTCACAATATCCTGGAGGTACAAGCGGATGTGCACGATTAAAAAAATCCCCATAACTAATTAGTGCATCACCTAAATATAATATTTCTTCAACTTCTTTTTTACATTGTTTAGCTTGTTGTTCTGTTTCTAAAAAATGTACGCTCCCATCTTTTAATTTTACAATAGGTCCTTCAATTAAATCACAAGGAGTATATGTTGCACCTTTTCCAGGTCTTTCAACTTTTAACTGCGTTCCAACTGCAATATAATCATTTAATACATGCATTGATGCAGGATTTATAGATTGTGCACTATATCCTGATCCTCTACTTCGCCCATATCTTAATCTAAATGCGCCATGTCTTAATGGATGTCCAAGTACCGGTCTTCCTGCAACTAAATCTTTAATATAGGTACCATCAGGAGTGATTTTTTCTTTTTTTTCATTATTTGATTTTTTTGCTCCTTTTGCTTTTGCTTTTTTTTGAATTTTAAGAAACTCTTCTAAGAAATTCCAATGTTCCAAATCAAAGTCTTTTCCCCATTTAGACAATTGTTTCCACAACTTTGGTGCTTTTAGAGGAATACAACTACTATGAATTAAACAATATCCACTTCGAAGCAAATTTGTTTTTACTCGAGGTAGATCTTTATAATTTGATACTTCAAATTTTTCACTTGCGTCTCCACTTATTTCTACAGGTATGTTAGCAATTAAAAATCTAGATTCTTCTTTGCTTGGAAAATATTGTAAATTGGTTACACGCTCATGATAATCTTCAAGTTCTGATGCACATCGTTTCATTTCGTTTTCAGTAGGATCATATACATCATAACCCATTTTTTTCCTAACATGATCTGCAATTATTACAGACCAACTAGCAGCAGTTCCTCCTGCATTTCGAATAGGTCCTGAAAAATTTAAACAAAAAAATTCTCCACGTCCATCTTGTCGTCTTTTGATTTCTATATCAACTAATCCTTCTATTGGTGAACTTACAACACCAACTGTTCCATATGCAAATCCTAATTTAATTCCTATTTCTATTGCAAGTCTTTTATCTTTAAATTTACAAAATTTTTCTTGTGCAACTTCCAAAGCAATTTGTAGTGCTACTCGCCAATCTAATGAACCATATTGTTCTTCAAGATCTTGAATTCTTTTTTCTACACCCATATCAACTATTTGAGGTGCTATTACAGATATTAATCCTACTACTCGTTCAGCCATAGTTTCAGCTAGTTTTACTTCAACTACTTTTTCAGGATCATATCCTTTTTCTTTTGCTGCTGTCGCTATTTTAAATTCATGATGAACTCTTTGTTTTAAATCATCAAAATATTTTAGCATTTCAGGTGATGCATAAATCATTTCAAATCCTCATTAATTTTTTGTTGTTCTAAAAAATAATCTATTTGTTGTGTTGATAAATTCATTAATTCATTATAATTATTAACCATAATTGTTGAATATTTTTTTAATTCATCAAATTTAGGATTAATACCTATTGTTAATCCACCATTTGCATATAAATGTTTAAATACTCCTAAATCATTAATGCCATCACCTATAAAACATATTTCATTAGGAGATATATTGTATAAATTATTATCAGTATCCTTAATTTTTTGATTATTTAACTTGTTAACTAAATTTAGTAAATATTCTAATTTTCCATGTAACTTAAGAGGTAATTCATATGTTCCTAAAAATTTATTAGAATCATCAAGATGTAAAATTGTTGATATTTGATCATCAAAATTTAATTCTGCTGCTACTTGTTCAACTGAAATATTTATACCTCCACTAATAATAGATTTATAAAAAGTTCCATTCATAGAATTAAAAAAATCTTTAGCACCTAAAACATAAGGCATTTTATAATTTTGTATAAACTGATTTGCATCTAATCCTTTAAGACGCAAAGTATCTTCTTTTACCCAATCTTCATATATTTTTTCTCGTTTTGAAATTTCGAGTTCGTTATGTAACTTAGTTAGATATTTATCTGCAATTAAGGTTACTTCTTTTTCATCGACACAAGTTCCTAAAATAACTTCCCAACTACTACCATATTTTGTTTTGTCACAATGAATTAATGTACCGTCAAAATCTACACCTATTAATTTTATTTTTTGATTTAATAAATCTAGTATAGGTAATTTAATTATTGATTTATTATTGGTTGTTGAAATATGATGTAAATTAATTTCTAATTTGGATTTAGTAGTTAAAGTCATGTTTGCGCTACCTCTAAATTAGAATCTTTACTTTCTGATTTTTTTTCATCTTCGACTTTAGGTTCTTCGTCGTCTATAAATTTTAGGATTTTTGCTTTTCTTGTTTGTAAATTTGTAAGAATTACTCTTGCAGGTTGTGGTTTTAATCCCATTTTTTCTTGGAATTCTGTTGTTGAAAGCCAACAACTACAATTAAGCATTGTTACACTTCTATAATTTGCAGCAGAAACTCTGTGAATGTGTCCTGTTACAAAATAATCAGGAACATGATCTATTACTAAATGATCTTTATCTGCATCAGGAAGATATAATGTTGATGTGTGTGTTGGTGCAAGATGTCGTCGTTGTAATAAAAACTTCATTATTAAATCTACTCTTTGTTGTCCTCCTTGAGATCTTATACTAGGTACTGAATCTGCATAATGCGGAAAACTAAAACCGTGATATAATAAAATATCAAGTCCTGGAAATTTTTCTGATTTTTCTATATTTACCATAGCAGGATTTGAAAGCATTGTTACATTAGGTAAGTCATACATTTTTTCTGCAAAATCTTTGTATAATGGAGGTTGCGGTTCTGCAATTCTCATTGCATCGTGGTTTCCAGGTATAATTATTATTTGAATATCTGAAGGAATTTTTTTAAGATATTTAGTAAATTCTTCATATTGTTTGTAAATATCTTTTATTGTTAATTCATCTTCTTGTCCAGGATAAATTCCTACTCCTTCTACAATATCTCCAACTATAAATAAATATTTTATTTTGTTTGCTAAATCTTTTTGATGTTGATTTCCATGATTTCCTTGTATCCAATTTATAAATTTATCAAAAGCTTCTTGTAAAAAAAAAGAAGATCCAAAATGTAAATCGCCTATAAACGCAGCATATGTTTCTTCTGGTGCTTTTTTTAATTCTTTAAATAATGGAACATCAGGTAATATTAGTTCATTTACAAAAATTACATCTCCACTCAATGGCCCTGTAATACCTAATACCTCGTCAGGAACACAATCTTTTGCTAGTTCTAATTGTTCAGCTTTATTTTTAGAAATTATTACTTTGATTTCATCAGTAGGATCTTCAAGTGTTAAAATAACATTATCATTTTTAGTTATTGATTTTGTTTTTACTATTCCAATTACTGCTACTGTATCACGATCTTCTTTAAGTTTTAATTTACTTATTGATGTTGCACCCATTAATTCTTTTCTATTCATTAAAATACTTCTTAATATATGATATCTAGAAGTAAAATAAGAGACAAAATCTTTTACTTCTCTTTTTTTTGGTTCTGATTTATAAGAAAATAAAACATTGACTTTCCCATTACGTTTTAATTTATTAATTAAATCAGAATCATTATTAATTGATTGATCTGTATCATTTACATTATTTATATTATTAACATTATTAACATTATTAGCATTATTAGAATTATTTACATCATTATTGTGTGTATTGTTTGTATTATCTAGATTATTAATACTATTTAAATTATTAGACTGTTGTATTAATTTATGTATATTTTCTTCAAAATTTTGTGAAAACGCATCAAAATCTGATATTAAATTTATTTTTTCGAGAATTAATTTATTTACTAAAATGCCTTTTTCTAGTAATTTCTTGATAATTACTTTCTTTTTTTGAATTGTATCTTCTGTTTGCATTTTTAAATCGATTTACTTTTTTTAGTCTATTAATTAGATTTATCACTCTTAACAAATCCCCCTTTTTTTGAAAAATGAAAAAATATTGAAAAAAAATGAAAAAAATAAACCAATTAAATGAAAAAAATGAAAAATAAAAAAAGGTCAAATAATATAAATAATATTACATACCTAATTCTTTTTTTAAAATTGTTTTAATATTTTCTTCTACTTGTGATGGAAGTGAAACTGTTATTTCTCTTGTACGCCCATATCTTCCTTTTGAAATTAATTTTGCATTTATCATTCCTAACATATCAAGTTCTGCAATTATATCTGATATTCTTCGTTGTGTTAAAGGTCTTTGTCCTATTTTTTTACATAATTTTTGATATATTTCATAAATATCTCCTGTAAAAATATTTTTTCTATTCTCTAACATTAATATGGAATACATTGTTGCTTGAAATTGTTTTGGTTGTGATGTTACTACATCTATTAATCTGTCTTTTTCTATTTTATCTTCTGCACTGTCTATGTGTTCTATTAGTACTTGTTCTGATCCATCTCTTTCTGCAAGTTCTCCTGCAACTCTTATTAATTCAAGAGCACGTCTTGCATCTCCATGTTCTCTTGCAGCATATGCTGCGCATTTTTCTATTACTCCTGGCATTAACGTCCCTTCTTTAAATGCAGCATTTGTTCGTTGTCTTATTATATCTTGTAATTGTAATGCATTATATGGTGGAAATACTAATTCTTCTTCACTTAAACTAGATTTCACTCTAGGATCTATATTATTAATAAATATAAGATCATTTGATATTCCTATTATTGAAATTTGTGCTTTTTTTAGTTCTGTATTGATTCTAGTAAAATTATATAAAATTTCATCACCTGTTTTTTTTACTAATTGATCTATTTCATCAAGTACAAGTACTATTAATTGATTTTCACGATCTACAATATTATAAAATATTTTGTATACTTCATCTGTTGGCAATCCTGTTGGTGGAATTTCTCTTCCAAATTCCCTAACTAACTGTGCAACTAATCTATATTCTGTATCTGCTATTTTTTTGAGTTTGCAATTAACATATATGATTTTTAACAATAAATTATTCTTTTTTGCTATATCTAGCATTTTATTAGATATGTGTTTTACAGAAAGTGTTTTTCCTGTTCCTGTTTTTCCATATAAGAATAAGTTAGATGGTTTTTCCAATCTCAAACTTGGCGCAAGGATTTTTGCTATCTGTTTGATCTGTTCTTCCCGGTGAGGTATTGTTTCAGGGGTGTAATTAGCTTGTAATATCTTTTTTTCTTTAAACAAAGGTTCCTTGGTCAGGAACTCTTCAAAGTAATCAGTTATCCCCTTTTCTACCATACATGTTCCAAATGAAATGAAGGTTTAAAAGCTTTTTTCTTTTGTGAAATATATTGAAAAAAACTGTTAAATAGTGAAGAACTGATGATACATCCTATATTGCTATATATTAATAATAAAAATATGATGGGGGTCTGACCCCTTTGTTTCTTATGGAACTTTTTTAAAAAGAAAATTGTGTTAAACTGTGTTCTAATATAAATATATGATCTAATCTCCATGTCTGAAACTATTTTTTTTAAACATTATTTTATATATTTATTTTCTATATAGTAAGTAAGTAAGTAAGTAAGTAAGTAAGTAAGTAAGTAAGTAAGTAAGTAAGTAAGTAAGTAAGTAAGTAAGTAAGTAAGTAAGTAAGTAAGTAAGTAAGTAAGTAAGTAAGTAAGTAAGTAAGTAATATAAGCGGCATGTATTGTGAACTAGAATTTTAATATGCTTTTTTGTTCAATTTTTAATGTTTTTTTTATTTTTAAATATTATATATACATATTCAAATCAGAATTTTCAATTATATATATTCCTAGGCGGTTTATACCAATCTATATTTTATCTTATACCTATTCACAATCAGGATATTAGAACATTTCTATTTTATCTCAATCGTAATTATATATACGAGATATTCAATTATTATAGTTTAATAACACCATATACATCAAATTTGTTCATTTTCTTTTGATCCTTTGTTTCCTTTAGAACTTTATTAGAATCATTATCCGTATTGCCTTTAGTTCCTTTAATACCCTTACTTCCTTTCAAATCAATCTCCATAGGAAATGAAGGGGTCACACCCCTAATAATGTCAAAGCACATATATAGAAAATAAATATATAAAATTTTCAAATAAATTCCATTTCATTATAATTTCAATCTAAATTGTAATATCCTTACATTTGAACTAGTTTCCAACGCAAATATTTAAATAATAATTTAAAAATTAAAATCAAATAATGTTAATTCACGCTATAATATTAATAATATCCATCTTAATTCTTGTTAAGTCTGCAGATTGGTTTATTGATAATGCATCTGCAATTGCACAACATTTTGGAATATCTGATTTAATTATAGGTTTAACATTAGTCGCAGTAGGAACGTCTCTTCCTGAATTAGCATCTTCTATTGCAGCAGCATTATCTGGTAATGCAGATATTGCAATAGGTAATGTTTTAGGAAGTAATGTCGCTAACATTCTTTTAGTATTAGGGATTGCTTCTTTTTTCGCCACTCTCCCTACATCAAAAGAATTATTAGACAGAGATGGCATAATGTTAGTTTTCGCAAGTGTTTTTTTCTATTGGATTTTAGTTTTAACAAGATTTGATTATTTTATTAGTAATTATACATTTATTAGATTTTTATGTGTTCTTATGATTCTACTTTTTTTCGCATATTTATTTTATTTAACTAGATCAGATAAACATTATTCAAAATCAAAGAATTTTGAAAGTTTCATAATTTATTTTCTTAATGCTAAATTCATTAAAGATCTTTTTATTTTAGCTAGACATAAAAATGTTACAAAAGAACATAAAAAAGAATACAATGAGCATTTGGTAAATAAAGATTTTAAAAAACTTTTATTAAAATTTGTTTTTTTAATAATAAGTTGTGTAGGTATTATTATTAGTGCTAAGTTTTTTATAACTGAAGCTATGTTTTTTGCAAATTGGTTTGGTGTTAGTGGAGGAGTTATTGGATTGACTCTAGTGGCACTTGGAACTTCTCTTCCTGAAATTACTGTGAGTGTTATTGCTGCAAAAAAAGGTCTAGGCGGTATTGCTATTGGTAATATTATGGGGAGTAATATTGCAAATATTCTTTTTGTTGGTGGCGTATCTTTATTTATATCTCCTGCAATTCTTCCAAGAGCTACATTAATGTATACTTTTCCATTTACAGTCATAATTTCTGTTTTGTTATTGTATTTTATCAAAACTAGATGGAAAATTAGATGGACAGAAGGATTTATTTTCTTATTACTTTATGTTGTTTTTTTGGGATTGATTTATCAAGGGATTATTATTTGATGTTTAATTTGAGAATTTGTTTTTTCCAAAATTTTTAAAATACTAAACTTGCAGAATCAGTACCTAGTGCAATAGTTCTTCTTGCTAAGTTCGTGATTTCATTGAATGCTTGATAGTCTAATATGCCTGCGAAAAAGCAAATATATCCCCCTATATAAACTAATCCTGCACCTTTTGTAATTTTATCATTTTTCATTAAGAGGAATAGTTTATGATTGGCTATTTTCATATTTTCTATTTTCAAATTTAGATTAATACTTACTTTTTTTTCTTTATGATTTTGTTTAAGAATGTTTTTGTGAATCATTTTGATTTTTTTAATTTCATATTTAGAGATAAATTCTATATTTTTTCGAATTTCTTCTATTTTTTTTTCATTCAATTTTCCAGAATTAAGAATAGTTATTAATTGTTTTTCATTAATCATTTTTAAAAAATCAGAGATATCATTTAAATATTTTTTTTCTTTTTCTATATTTTTCAAAAATAATTTTCCTTCTTGATAAACACTTTCTAGTAAATCTAGGTACTCTTTGTTTTCTTCATCTTTAATATTTGATAGAAAAATCTTTGAACCATTAATAAATCGACGATATAATATTTCTTGAGATTTAACAACTTTGGATAGTAGCAGTAATAAGATTAATGATTGTTTATGATTATATTTACTAAATAAAGGGGGTTTGTTTCTTTTTAATTCGTCTAATAGTTCACATTTAAGATGTTCATATTTATCTTTTAGACCTTTTGCTTTTATTATCCAAGCAGACCAGTTACTAATCTTTTTAGGTGTTATTTTTTCCATATTATACCTATAGACAAACAAGAATATATAAATTTTGCTTTAGATCTTTTATATTAAATTATAATTAGCATATATATAAAAAAATGGGGCTGCTGAGATTTGAACTCAGATCCGACGGTATCTTCATTAAAGCGATATACCAATAGTTTCAGTCATTGACTTAACGTCTCATCGCTCCAACACTGGAGCCGACTATTCTAGCCAGGTTATACTACAGCCCCTTTTGTATGTTATATTATGCTATAGTTTGACTAACTATTTAGAAGAATTAGACCTTATTTTTAAAGCTTTTCATTAGATATCTGAAATTGTATCGATTATAAGAATCAGAATTGTATAAAAAATAATTTGAAAATTCAACATCCATATTTCTCAAACTTTTCCTGTAACATATACTTTAGCTAATGAGAAAAAATGCATCATTTTAGAGTTAGTATGCGATCCAGTTACTTTAACACCATCTAGTTTATTACAGTCTCTTACAAAATAAGATATATCTTTTATTGTAGAATTTTTAAAAATTAATGGTTTAGATTGATATTTAAGTTGGCGCATAACAAAGTTTGCTTTTCCAACAACATCATCTAATCTATATTGTATGGCAATGTTTTTCACTTCGTTTTTTTCGCTTTCAGTTTCACATTCAATTTTTAGTATGTTATACATTTTTTTATTCCTTTTCTTTTAGACTCAAACTAGTTCTTTTTTTCTTTTCAGGTTGTGCTTTTGCAGTTTCTGTTTTTTTACTTTTCTTTTTGGTTTTTGTTTTCGCCTTTTTCTTTTCAGGTTCTTTATCAATTACTGCATTTAGTTTTGTAATTTCATCAATCATGTCGTCTTTAGTATCTTCTAGTTCTTCTTCTTCTTCTTTTTTTCTTCGTTTTACCAATTCAATCAATATTATTAAGATAACTAGTATAATTATTCCAATACCTGCATAAATTAAATATGTCAAAAATTTATTTTTTTGTTTTGTAATTGTTACGTCTACAGTTTGATCATAATCAATTTTTTCGCCACTTATTTTTCCATTAATTTGAATTTTGTGATCCATTTCTTTTAGTTCTTCATAGTCTGGTTGGATATTCAATATAAGTTTTGTTTCACTGTTTTCATTAATAATCAATTTTTCTTTTTCAGGTGTTGCCCAACTAGTTTCTTGGGTTTTAACTGAGAAGATTGCTTTTTTGTCTGTTGGATTTTTAATAACTAATGATATTTCAAGTTCTGTTTCATCAACAACTTGTATTGTAGTAGTATCGCCATATCCATTTAGATCTAACTGAATTAGTTCTTCTTGAGAATTATCTTCTGTGATTACAATATTCTGTGATTCAGATTCTGTATCTTGTAAATCCTCAGTATCTATTGTTATTGTATCAGTTTCTCCT
>Ga0257119_1000612_pt1 | contig 31906 bp, 32 predicted proteins | sample SI112_200mmetaG_FD_190179 | JGI IMG/M metagenome (GOLD analysis project Ga0257119, IMG submission 190179) | Marine microbial communities from Saanich Inlet, British Columbia, Canada - SI112_200m | ecosystem: Environmental > Aquatic > Marine > Inlet | place: Canada: British Columbia | collected... | reverse complement strand
TTACTAGCACCGTTGTTGAAAAAGTATCACGCTTGTACTTATCGGTTTTGTCTATTTTAAAATTACCATCGTGATAATCTTTCTTTTTAAACTGCCTGTCTTTGCCGTATTGGTTTTTAGTTCTGAGGGTTAGGTTGATGGTAACTAGTGATTCTTGACCAGTTCTTTTATCCTTAAAAGCAATACCTCCATAAGTCCTATGATTAATCCCAGAATCAATAACCCCTACTTGCTTCTTTTGAATTGGGTCAACTATCATTATTTTGTCACTACTAGTTCCAGCATATATAAGCCCATCAGATCCAAACTCAAGATAATAGTTTGGTCGATAACTTAATCCAGAGCCGATAGTGCCCACACCTTTATTTTGACTTGGATCGATTATCATTATTTTGTCACTACTAGTTCCAGCATATAGAAGTCCATTTGGACCAAAAGCTAACCCCCCACTTGTCCTATGGTTAATCCCAGAATCAATAACCCCTACTTGCTTCTTTTGAATTGGGTCAATAATCATAATTTTGTCACTACTAGTTCCAGCATACAGAAGTCCGTTTGGACCAAAAGCAAGGTCAGAGTTTGCACGATAACTCAAGCCTGAACTTATAGCTCCCACTCCTTTCTTTTGAATTGGGTCAACTATCATAACGCTGTAACTATTAGTACAAACATATAAAAGACCATCTGGACCAAAAGCTAACCCCCCGCTAGGTCTATAATTTAATCCTGATCTAATAGCTCCTATCCCTTTCTCCTGTTCTGGATCAATAATCATAATAGCATAATTACTAGATCCAGCATATAAAAGACCATCCGGTCCAAAAGCAAGACCACTATTAGGTCTATAGTTCAGGCCAGACTTGATAACACTAATTCCTTTCTTTTGAATTGGGTCAATTACTGCAATTTCATAATCTGCTGAAGCTGCATACAAGAGTTTACTATTTTCAATATTAACCAACTGCAAATCCTCAATATAATCCGCCATCACTTCTTTTCTGCCTAAAACTGGATTGGCCAATACGCTTCCGTTTCTGCCTAAAATATCTTTTTGTTTGTACAGACGATGGCGAGAACCTTTATTGCTTGTGTGAGGCTCTGTCCAGTATCTAATTCGAATGCGCTCTGCTTTCTTGGATTCTTCATCATAATAGTCATAAACTACAGTAACTTCATCACAACATTTATTACCACTGTCTTTAATGGTAAGAGGGTTGCTAATACTCCCGTAAGGAATTTTGGCATCGGTATCTCGATACTCAAACCCTGCCATACGCACATCGCGCTCAATAATGCGCATAATGGCTCTGCCTGAGGTATGCATATTAGCAATGTCCATATTTTTATGGTATTGCGTGGCTACCATTTCATAAGAAGCATAAGTAGCAGCAATAATAATAGCGCTAACTGCAAGAGCTACTAGCATTTCTACGAGGGTGTAGGCTTTGTGGTTATTGAATATCATTGTTAATCATTATAAGAGAATAACCAGGGTAAAGTTAAAAGATAAGAGTTAATAGGGGCGATGCCTTTTTATTTTAGAATAGCTTTAAAAATATTTTTAACTATTAAAAGCATAATATTTTCCAAATAAGTTTATAGGTGTGGAAAATGGCACTAATGAATACAACGGAACACCTTTTTTCTTATGGAACATTACAAGACACATCGGTTCAAGTCGAAACTTTTGGTCGTGAGTTGCTGGGTTTTGAAGATCAGTTATTAGGTTATAAGCTTGAAATGGTTGAAATACAAGATGCTGATGTGGTTGAATTAAGTGGTAAAACACATCACCCAATTGCCATAGCAACGTCTAATGATGCTGACGAGGTATTAGGAATGGTGTTTGAGATTACTGTGGAAGAATTAGCGCAATCGGATAAATACGAAGTGGATGATTATCAGCGTGTAATGGGAAAGATGAAATCAGGCAGAAGCGCTTGGGTGTATGTAAGTAGCGTTTAGAGTAATACTTTTTCAATTGCCACGGAGCTAATAAATTCCTTCTGCCAGTTTTTACCGAGTGTTTGTTCGGCGATTAATTCAACGGGATAGACGGGTTCAATGCCTGTGGATGGTTGGTAGCGAGATAAGCCTTGTCGACAAGCCGGGCAAGTGGTGAGCATCTTAATTCCATTCTTAGCTTTGGGTTTTCCAGTCAAAGTAGTAAGGTCTTTTTTGATTTCCTTTTCTTTTCTAAATTTAACTTGTTTGGCAATGTCGGCTCGTGCGACAGCAAAAGTGCCGGCCTCGCCACAGCAACGATCATTGTTGGTGACATCAGAACCCATGATTTGTGAGATAACATCGGCAGAATTACCTGTTTTAATTGGATCATGGCACGGAGCGTGATACAAATATTTTGTATCGCTATTGTCAACTTTTACATTTTTTTCTAATAAGTATTCATGAATGTCTGTGAGTTTAGAATCTTTAAAAATATCACTCAGTTCATAAGTCAGAAGTTGATCAATGCACGTGCCACAAGAAGTGAGTACGTGTTTAATGTCAAGGTAATTCAGTGTGTTTGCCATGCGATGGAATAAAACACGATTATCTGTAGAGATCTCCTTACTTTTGACTTCATTACCAGCACTGGCTTGCGGATAGCCACAACACAAATAGCTTGGTGGAAGCACGACCTTAATGCCTTGATGATACAAAAGGGCGATGGTCGCTAAGCCAATTTTGGAATAGAGACGCTCAGAGCCACAACCTGGAAAATAAAACACACTTGGAGAATCGGCACTAGATTTTTCAGGGTGTGCCAAAATCGGAATGGTGCCTGCATCGTTAATATTGAGTAAGCTACGCAGGGGTGCTAGTCCGGTGTCGGTTGGCAATGGTTTGTCTAAAATTGTTATTAATTCGGTTAGTGCACTTGGATTGCCAACGGTTTTATTAGGTTGTTTTTTTAAAAAAGGTCTGCTCAAGCGTGAGGCAAGATGCTGGGCTTTGTAACTAAAATCAATCAATAATTTTTTGGTTAAATTGATCTGCCAAGGTTTGGTCATATTGAGATAAGCAATCGAAACTTTGGCGGCGATGTTAGTGTGTCTTTGTTTTTGCTTGACTAAGATATTTTTCATCTTGATGGATACATCACCAAAATCAATGTTAACTGGGCAAGGTGCTTCGCAACGATGGCAAATGGTGCAATGATCAGCAATGTCATTAAACTCGTCAAAATGATCGACTGAAACCCCTCGCCGAGTTTGTTCTTCGTAAAGGAAAGCTTCTGAGATTAGGTTGGTACCGATAATTTTGTCACGCGGTGAATACAATAGATTGGCTTCTGGTACGTGCGTGGTACAAACGTCCTTGCATTTACCACAACGTAGGCAGGATTTAACCATGTCATTGATTTCGCCGATTTCACTGCTTTCTAAAATTAATGCTTCCTGTTCAACCAGTCTTAATGAAGGAGTGAAAGCATTGTTAAGGCCACTACCTGGCATGAGTTTGCCTTTGTTAAAATGCCCATTTGGATCAATATCAGCTTTATAATCAGCAAATTCTTGTTTAAATTCATCCGACAAATATTGGTATTTAGTTAGCCCAATGCCATGTTCACCTGAGATGACACCGCCAAGCTTTGAAGCCAAAGCCATGATTTCATCAACCACAGCTTCTGCATGGTGCAACATTTGTGTATTGTGCGAGTGCACAGGGATGTTAGTGTGTACATTGCCATCACCTGCGTGCATGTGAATCGCTACAAATAGGCGTATTTCACGGTATTCACTGTGTATGGATTTTACTTGGTCGCGAATTTCATTAAAGACGTCACCCATGAGTAAATCGTTTAAAGGTTGGGCAAATTCATTGATGTAAGAAATAACCCGTTTTCCGGTTTGAATGGCTTTAAATTTTGACTTTTTGTTCAGGCTGTTCAACGCTTCTTGCCATTCATCGTTTACTTTATTTAGCAAAGACAAGGCATGATGCAGTTTGTCTTTAATTAAACTTGAATCTGGATTAATGGCTTGAAAGTGAGCCTTAACCGTATCGAGTGTGGCGAGCTTATTTTCAATTGAAAGACGAATGTTAATGTGTTCAATGCCATTGCTGTATTCCCCTAACTTATCAAGTGGGATAACCACGTCTTCGTTAATTTTAAAGGCGTTGGTGTGCGCGGCAATGGCGGCGGTGTTGGCACGATCTTTCCAGAATGTTTGTCTCATTGTAGGTAGTTTGGCTACAAAGCATTCACCTTCACGCTGTTGCGTTAAAGTGATAATTTTTTCAATTTGACCGTCTAATGAAGATTGATGATGAGCACTGATGTCAATCAAAAGAACCATTTTAGGTAATTCTGCTCGGTTGGCTTTTGTGGTGTAATGCACGGCTTTAATGTAGCGAGCATCCAGATGTTCCATACCAATCAAATCAACGTCGTTATTATTATCTACACTGTCTTTAATGGCGACAATGGCAGACACGGCATTGTCTAAATCGTGCCCAAAAAACTCTAAACACAAGGTGTTGATTTGCTCAAGCGGTCGGTGGAGGATGAATTCAGCCGAGGTGATAAAACCATCGCAACCTTCTTTTTGAATGCCAGGTAAGCCGCCTAAAAATTTATTGGTAACGTCTTTACCCAAGCCACTCTTACGCATCTGATTAGCATTGATGGTGAGTGTTTCAGTTGTTCTAAGGGTTTTACCATCACTTTTTAGATGATTTATTTTGAAACTAACGGTATCAAGCAATTGAATTTTGTCTTGGTTGTGGTCTAGGCGTTTAACTTGTAGCCAATTGCCATCTGGCATTACCATTTTCCAAGACAACAAGTTGTCAATGGTTGTGCCCCAGCGCAGGGCTTTTTTGCCGCCAGCATTCATGGCAACGTTACCGCCAATGGTACAAGCGTCTTGTGAAGTTGGATCGACGGCAAAGACCAAGTTGTTTGCAGTAGCGGTTTCACTCACACGTTTGGTAACAACACCCGCACCAACATTAATAGAATGGATGCCATTTTGATTTTGAATGGCATCAATAAAGCTGATTTTTTCTGTGTTGACCACAGCCGTTTGTGCATTGAGTGGAATGGCGCCACCGGTGTAACCTGTGCCACCGCCACGAGGAATAATGGTGAGGCCTAATTCAATGCAAGTTTTGATAATATCGGCAATTTCGAGTTCGGTATTAGGCGTGATAATCACGGCTGGGTATTCGACACGCCAATCGGTGGCATCAGTAGCGTGTGCGGAACGAGACAAGGCATCAAAACGAATGTTGTTGTTGTTTGTGACTTTAAGTAGGGCTTTTTTAATGCGTTGCTTGTTGTTTTTAAATTCACTCAGGCAATGCTTAAAGTCATCAACGGCTTGGTCGGCACTGTCCAGTAATGTTAAGACCTTTTCATTACCATTAGCGCGAGTACGAATTTGATTAAGGCGCGAGTAAAGGGCTTCAGTGAGGGCTTTCCAGCGGCGATTATTTTTAATTAAATCTTCTTGTAAATAGGGATTTCGGTTTACTGCCCACATGTCTCCAAGCACTTCAAACAGCATTCTGGCGCTTCGACCGGTGTTGCGGTTTTCTCTGAGTTGGTTGAGTAAATCCCAAGCATCGTCACCTAAAAAACGACACACAACTTCCTTGTCTGAGAAAGAGGTGTAGTTATAAGGGATTTCGCGGTATTTCTTCAAGTTATTAAAGAGAGTGGTTAGTTTCGCTTTATTTTACTATAATGACTAGCAACTATATTTATTGTTAGGAGACTGCATGTTGTGGATTAAAGCTTTTCATATTATTAGTGTGATCACTTGGTTTGCTGCGTTATTTTATTTGCCGCGTTTGTTTGTCTACCACGCAATGAGCGATGATAAGCCTAGTACAGAGCGCTTTAAAATCATGGAACGCAAGCTTTATCGAGGCATCATGATGCCAAGTTTTATTGTGGCTAGCGTATTGGGTGTGTGGATGACAATGGATGGTTGGGTGGTTTACTCTGTTCAATATTGGCTACATGCTAAATTAGCGTTGGTAATAATGCTGATTATTTATCATTTTTACTGCGGGCATTTAGTACAGGTATTCAAAGAAGGTAAAAACACCCGTTCCCATGTTTTTTATCGTTGGTTTAACGAGTTTCCAGTGTTAATACTGGTGGCGGTTGTTGTTTTGGTTGTGGTTAAGCCGTTTTAATTACCTTTCAGTAAGTTTTAAGTAGTTATCCGCCAGTGCTTCGTAAATGGGCTGGGCAAATATTTGTTTTGAAACAAAATTAGCAACAAAGGCTACCATTAGTCCGGGGATTAGAAGATTAAGCGTGGCGGTCATTTCAAGAATAACAAAAACTGAAGTAAGTGGCGCTCTAATAACGGCGCTAAGATAAGCAATCATTGCCATTATAATAATAATTTGGACGTCTATTTGTGGGTAAAAACTGGCCGCTTCTGAGCCAATGCCCGCACCAATTGAAATACTTGGCATGAATAACCCGCCTGGAATGGTTGAGGTAAGTGAGGTAAGGGTGGCAAAATATTTCATTGCCACAAAGTCCAATCCTAGTTTTTCAGCGTTAAGCATTAGCAAAACTTCCTCTCGCCCAGACCCAGCAATTTGACCGGCGGATAGGTAGTTAAAAATTGCCACAATAAATCCAAGAACCAAGGCGATGGTAATGACTCTAAATTTAGTGTGAGTGATGAATTTGTTTACCAAATACAGTGTTATTTTGGAAAAGATACCACCTAAGAATCCAGCTAGTATTGCCAAAGGTACAAGTTGCCAGATTAACAATAAATCAATTGAGTAATTGGACATATCGCTTAGGTAAGTTTCATTGCCTCGATACAAGGTGGCAAATAGGTAAACAATACCACTAACAATAGCAATTAGGATTAAGGCTTGTTTTTTAAGGTTGCGTCCAATTTCTTCATAGGCAAATAAGAATCCGGCAATGGGCGCATTAAAAGCCACAATAAGACCAGCACTACCGCCAATAGCAATCAATCCATGAATAAGCAGTTTGCGTTTGAGTTTGATAAAACGGTTGAACCCATAAAAAATGGAACCACCAATGTGAATACTTGGCCCCTCGATGCCAATGGGCGCACCACCCAACATGCCTAAAAAGATGAAGGTGATTTTTCCGAGTGCTACTCGGAAGGAGAGCAGCCTTGAACGAATGTTTTTGTTACGAGAATCAGTGGCTGCAATCAGCTGTGGAATGCCACTGCCTTGCACATAATGACAAAAATATTTAGCAATATAAACAATAAGAACAAAAACAATGGGCGTAATTAAAAGGCTTAAATAAGGCTTATCAGCCACAATACTCTTAAATAAGTGTTGCGCATAATCACTGGTTTGTAAAAAGAAAGTAATGACTACCACCGAAGCTAAGCTAGCAAGTAGTAAGGATAAATAGGTTTTTGGCTCGTTTGGTAGTTGGTGTAGGACGAATCTTTTCACGCTTTATTGAGAAAATAACCCTGTTGATAGATAGCGATCTCCACGGTCGCAAACAATGGTTACGATGGTGGCGTTATCCAATTTTTTTGATAATTCCATTGCTACGGCAACAGCACCACCACTTGATACACCTGCAAAAATCCCTTCTTGTGTTGCCAGTTCACGCATGGTTTGTTCGGCAACGGCTTGAGACACGTCAATGGTTGAGTCTACTTTGGAGGCGTCAAAAATTTTAGGTAAGTATTCTTCTGGCCAGCGACGAATACCAGCAATTTGAGCGCCATCTTCGGGTTGTATGCCAATGATTTGAATGTCTGGGTTCTTTGTTTTTAGGCTAGTAGAAACTCCCATGATAGTACCAGTAGTACCCATGGCTGAAACGAAATGAGTAATTTCACCATTGGTGTCTTTCCATATCTCTTCTGCGGTTGTGTTGATATGGGCATTGGTGTTGTCTTGATTGGAAAATTGATTGAGCTGTTTTCCTTTGCCTTCTTTTTCCATTTTATCAGCCAAATCACGTGCACCTTCCATTCCTTGTTCTTCAGTGACTAAAATTAGGTCTGCACCATAGGCGGCCATTGCATCTCTGCGTTCTTGAGAGAGGTTATCGGGCATGATGAGAATTATTGTATAGCCTTTAATGGCTGCTACCATTGCGAGTGCAATACCTGTATTACCACTAGTGGCCTCAATTAGTACATCTTTGGGTGTGATTTCACCACGTGCCTCGGCTTGAGTAATCATATTAAACGCGGCACGATCTTTGACAGAACCAGCAGGGTTGTTACCCTCGAGTTTTAGTAAAATAGTGTTGGATGGATTAGGATTTAACCTTTGCAGTTTGACTAAAGGCGTGTTACCAATGGTTTCATCAATGGTTTTATAATTCACGGCACTCCTTTAGTTAAAACCCTCTAAGCAAAACTTAGAGAAATTACATGTTGTTTAAAATTGCATCTCTTACTTCATCCATGACTGGATTGATGTTAATCATCTCATCTTTGCATTGTGAAATCGCTGTATCAGGGTCTTTTAAGCCATGGCCCGTTAAGGTGCAAACTACTTTTGAACCTTCTTCGATTTTACCGCTTTTAATGTCACGCATAGCACCTGCTATTGAGGCTGCTGAAGCAGGTTCACAGAAAATACCTTCTTTTTCAGTGAGTAATTTTTGTGCCGCTAAAATCTCTTCGTCGGTTAGTGAGTCAAACCAGCCACCCGATTCTTTTTGTACATTCCAAGCCAGATCCCAACTTTGAGGATGGCCAATGCGGATTGCAGTAGCAATAGTATCAGGGTCATCAATCATGGAGCCCTTAATGAATGGTGCAGCACCTGCGGCTTGATAGCCAAGCATTTTAGGTGTGTTGTTTACCTTGCCATATTCTTTATATTCAGTGTAACCCATCCAATGCGCAGAAATATTACCAGCGTTACCTACGGGTAGGCAATGATAGTCTGGAGCAAAACCTAACTCTTCTATAATTTCAAAGGCGGCGGTTTTTTGCCCTTGCAAGCGGTAAGGGTTGATGGAATTAACGATTGATACGGGCGCATGGTCTGCCACTTCTTTTACAAGACGCATTCCATCATCAAAGTTACCTTTGATTTGAATGATAACTGCACCATGGATCATGGCTTGTGCTAGTTTTCCAAGGGCAATTTTTCCTTCTGGGATTAGCACAAAAGCTTTAATACCAGCACGAGCCGCATAGGCCGCTGCTGAGGCAGAAGTGTTTCCCGTTGAGGCACAAATAATGGCTTTTGAGCCAGCTTCAACGGCTTTTGTAACGGCCATGGTCATGCCACGGTCTTTAAACGATCCGGTTGGATTTAAGCCTTCGTATTTGACGTAAATATCAACGGCTTTTCCCATTTCACGTGGAATGTTATCCAGGCGAATTAGTGGGGTATTGCCTTCGCCTAAGCTGATTATGCGAGTGCTTTCACTGACAGGAAGCCTGTCTTTGTAATTTTCAATTAGGCCGGTGTATCTCATCATTATATTTTTTTCCTTATTTGTTTAATCCAAGGTTTCTACATGAATAATTTTAACAGTTTCTTGGATAAAATTATTTTTTTGAATCTCCTTAACTGCCATGTTTAATTCACTGGTTTTTACGTTGTTAGTAATAATAGCAATGTGCGCATTGTTTTGTGCATCAATTTGCTTTTGTATAACAGCCTCTACGCTGATGTTGTGATCGGCTAAAGTGGCGGTAATATCAGATAACACACCCGGCTCGTCGGAGGCTAATAAGCGCAGGTAAAAAATACTTTCAATTTCATTCTTACCTTGGTGCGGTATTGCTTCGAATGATTGCCAACCTAGTACATCGTCGCTAATGGTGCCTTTAATGATGTCGATTAAATCTGCAATCACAGCACTGGCAGTAGCCTCATCACCCGCGCCAGCTCCGTAGTAAAGCGTAGGACCAACCGCATTGCCTTTAACCAATACGGCATTCATAACACCGTCGACATTAGCTAAAAGTCTTGTTTTGGGAATGAGTGTAGGGTGTACACGCATTTGTATTTTTCCATCTATTTTTTTGGCAATGCCTAAGTGTTTGATGGAATAGCCGAGTTCGGTGGCAAAAGCAACATCCTCACCTTGGATTTTAGATATTCCCTCAGTAGAAACTTTGTCAAACTGTAATTCACAACCAAATGCAATTGAGGCTAGGATGGCCAATTTATGTGCTGCATCAATGCCTTCAACGTCAAAGGTTGGGTCAGCTTCAGCATAACCCAATGCTTGTGCTTCTTTTAAAACATCGTCAAAATCTCTACCTTTGTCTCGCATTTCAGTAAGAATAAAATTGCCTGTACCATTAATAATGCCGGCTATCATTTCAATTTGATTGGCACTTAAGCCTTGTTCTAATGATTTGAGAATTGGAATGCCACCAGCAACCGCCGCTTCAAACAATAAATGAACGTTGTTTGCTTTTGCAAGGGCAAGTAATTCATTGCCATGCATGGCAATTAATGCTTTGTTAGCGGTAATGACGTGCTTGCCATTTTTGATGGCTTGTTCTACCAGGTCTTTAGCCAGACCCGTGCCACCCATGAGCTCTAAGACAATGTCAATATTTTTGTTATTGATGATTGTGAACGGATCTTGAGTAAGCTCAAGATTGTCGGTTGGGCAAATTCGTTTTTGATTAATGTCTCTAACGGCCGCATGCGTTACTTTAATAGTTGTGCCACTACGACGGGTAATTTCTACTTGATTTTTTGTTAAAACATTGACAACACCACCACCAACGGTGCCCAAACCTAAAATCCCAATATTCACAATTTAAATTCCAATCTTTAGATAATAAAGGCTCAAATTATACCAATAGGGACTTGGCCAGCTAAGCTTATTCAGCCAATGCAATGGCGGAGCATTTAAGCGGGCGAGAGTATTGAGGAGGGATGCTGTGTTGATTGTTAAAAAGAATGGGCGCTAAAGCTTTTAACATGTCTTCATAAATGGGTTTTTTAAAGTCGATCACTTGTTCAATAGGGTGCCAATAATCAACCCATTCCCAATCATCAAATTCAATGTCAGAGTGGGTATCTAATTTAATATTACTTTCATCACAAGTGAGTTTTAATAAAAACCAAACTTGTTTTTGACCAACGCATAAAGGCTTTTGTCTGCGTCTGATATGGTGTTCGGGCAGATCATAGCGTAGCCATTTGGGTGTTTTGGCAATGACTTCAACGTGTTTAGAAGACAGGCCTACTTCTTCATCGAGCTCTCGAAATAAAGCTTCAATCTCTGTTTCGTTTTTGTCAATTCCACCTTGAGGCAATTGCCAGGCGTCTTGCTGGTACCGTTTGGCTAGGAGTATTTGCTGTTTGTCATTGGTAAGAACAATGCCAACATTGGCCCTATAACCTTCGTTATCTATCATTTTTCACGCTAAGGTGCTAAGGTTTGGGTTTTTAATCCTCGCCAGAGAATGCGCCTAATAAATGTAGGAGACTAAGGAATAAATTATAGATTGAAACAAATAACGTTACCGTTGCCATGATGTAGTTGGTTTCACCGCCATGGATAATGTTGGATGTTTCAAATAAAATTAAACCACTCATGAGCAGTACAAAGGCAGCTGATACTGTTAATGATAAAGCTGGAATGGCAAAGAAATAAGCGGCAATACCGGCTAAAAATGCCACAATGATGCCAGCCATTAAAAAGCCTGACATGAAGCTAAAATCTCTGCCAGAAACCAATGCATAAAAAGACAAAGATAAGAAGATAACGCCCGTACCCGTCATCGCCATGGCGACTAATTCAGAGCCATTAGAAAAAGCCGTGGTGTAACTACCAATGATTGGGCCTAGGGTTAAACCCATAAAGCCAGTTAGGGCAAATACAGCCAAAATACCACCGGCTGAATTTTTAAATTTATGGGTTAAATACAACAGGCCAAAATAACCACCTAGAGTGATTAAGAAACCAAAGTGTGGCAACTGTAACGACATTGATAAATAAGCCATTAAACCGCTGAATAACAGTGTTGCGGACAGTAGTTGGTACGTGTTTCTTAGTACGCTGTTGATAACAATGCCGCGCGATGCAACTTTAACATTTGTGTTCATAATTTTTTCCTATGTTGTATAAGTGTAAAATACCTCTATTTTATACCGAAAATTAAATAAAAGTATGAAACTGGTTTTAGGTCTTGGCGATACGGGTTTGTCCATTGCTCGCTTTTTGTCAAAACAACACATTGCTTACCGACTGGCTGATAGTCGGTTAAACCCTCCGATGTTGGATGATTACGTTGAAGAGTTTCCTGGTTCAATTCCCGTACTGGGCGATTGGAAACAGGCGCTTCTAGCTGATGTTGATGAAGTTTTTATCAGCCCTGGCATTGCGCAAACGCAATCCATTGTTATTTGGGCCCGTGATAAAAACATTCCAGTGGTGAGTGATATTGAGTTATTTTCAAGATTTGTTAAAGCTCCCGTTATTGGTATTACTGGCTCTAATGGTAAATCAACCGTGACCCAACTGTTGGGAGATATGATTACCAATAGTGATAAAAAAGTTGCTGTGGGGGGCAATATTGGCAAACCTGCGCTGGATTGTTTGGACGACCAGATTGATTATTACGTCTTGGAATTGTCGAGTTATCAGTTGGATTACACCAATCAATTAAAACTGTTAACGGGTGTAGTGCTTAACATTACTCCTGACCATCTTGATCGATATGACAGCTTTGATGATTACACGGATTCAAAACTTAGCTTGTATCGGTATTGCCAAGATTTGGTGGTAAACCTTGATGAGGTAATTGTTCCTAAGAAAAATAACGCCAAACATTTTGGTATTGATATGCCTAAACGTGCCGATGATTTTGGTACGGTCACTTGTCATGGCAGTTGCTATCTTATTAAAGGCGATGACGTGGTGATGAGCGTGAGCGAGATGCAACTCATTGGCGAGCACAATGTGGCCAATATGTTGGCAGCGTTGGCATTGGGCGATCAAATTGGTTTGAGCGTTGAACTGATGGCGCAAAGCATTAAAAATTTTAAAGGCTTAGAGCACAGACTTGAGTGGGTGGCTAAAAAACAAGGCGTCGACTATTACAACGATTCAAAAGCCACGAATTCGATTTCAACCATACAAGCACTTAAAGCACTGATTGATAAACATGAAAACATTGTTTTGATTGCAGGTGGTATTGCTAAAGAAGAGGATTATTCAGTAATGTTTAAGCTTATTGATGAAAATGTTTTTGGTGTGGTGTTGATTGGTCAAAGTGCTGCTGATTTTGGTCAGAGCCTTAATCGGCCTCAAGTTAGTTATGCACAGACAATGTCAGAGGCCGTTAATCTGGCCAGTGGGATGCTGAATGATGGGGTTATTGTGCTTTCACCTGCTTGCGCGAGTTTTGATATGTTTGCCAATTTTGAAGAGCGTGGACAAGCCTTTAAAGATCAAGTTTTTGAGTTGTCTTGAATAAATTCTACGGCTTTTTTTACATCCGGTTTAGTCATAATTAACGCGTCTTTTTCTGAATTTAGCCAAGTACTTTGGTGTTTGCACAATTGGCGTGTGGCAATAATGGCTCTTTCAATCATGCTGGGTTTATCCATTTCCCCGTTTAAATACTGCCAGGCTTGTCGGTAACCCACGCAACGTATTGAGGGCAGGTCTTCGTTTAGATTTGGATTTTGTTTTAGGTGTTTAACTTCGTCCAAAAATCCGTTATCCATCATTGATAAAAAACGCGCCTCGATACGCTGATGGAGTTCACTGCGCTCCGGCATAAGAATTATTTTTTTAATTGGATAATTGATGCTTGGTTTTTTATTACCTTGCAATTCGCTAAGTGTTTTACCACTTAAGTCGAACACTTCTAATGCACGAGTTACTCTTTGAGAATCGTTAGGGTGAATTCTTAAAGCAGCTTTTTCATCAATTTTAGCTAAATCTTGATGCAACTTAGCAGAGCCTTTGTCTTGCAAAAGTTGGTTAAATTTCTGTCTTGATGCACTTGTGGATTCTGGTAAATTGGATAAACCGTGCTCGAGTGCATTGAAATAAAATGAAGTACCACCGACGAGTATGGGTAGTTGATGATGGTCAAAAGCAGTCTCGATTTGTGCTTTAGCATCGAGCACAAAGTCGTGCGCAGAATAAGACTGCTCAGGCTTGCAGATGTTAATTAAATGATGCGGGTATTTTTTTAATGTATTGGCATCAGGTTTTGCAGTGCCAATATCCATGTCTTTGTATATTAATGCGGAATCTACACTGATTAAGCGTGCACTAAAATGTTGGGCCAGTTCAATGGCGAAATCGGTTTTACCCGAGGCCGTTGGACCCATTAAAAACAATACTGTTTTGTCTGTTGAAACCATCATAAAGAGCTTTTAATTACTAAGCATTTGTTGATATAACCTGCATTATAATGTGAGCACTAAATTTATTAGGTAAAAACGCATGTTTACAATTGAAAATCAAGTCAGCGGAAAAACTTTTCAAACCGATGGCCATAGCAGTATTTTAGATGATGCATTGGCTCATGGTTTAAATTTCCCTTACGGTTGTCAAAAAGGCGCTTGTGGCAAGTGTGTAGCCACCATTATTGAGGGTGAAGTAAGTTACGAGGGTGAAATCCCAAGTGGCATCACTCCAGAAGAAATTGCTGACAATATGGTTTTACTTTGTCAATGTAAGGCAACAACAGACGTTTCATTAGTGGTGGCTGAATTAGACAGCGTGGCCGACATTGAAGTGAGAACATTGCCTTGTAAAGTGCAGAGTATTAATCGCCTTAATCATGATGTGGTGCAAGTATTTTTAAAAATTCCTGGTGATGAGTCCTTGCAGTATCTAGCGGGGCAATACATTGATTTAATTCATCCTGATTTTGACCCACGCGCTTTTTCCATTGCCAATGCACCGGTTAATTCAAGCTTGATTGAGCTGCATATACGTTTGGTTGAAGGTGGTAAATTCACTAATTTTTTGTTTAATGAATTAAAAGAAAAAGCATTGCTTAGACTTGAAGGCCCAAAAGGTACTTTTTATTTCAAAGAAGACAGTAAAAAACCAGTGATTTTGGTGGCTGGCGGTACAGGTTTTGGTCCGATAAAAGCCATTGTTGAGCATGCCATTGAGATCAATTTAAAACGTCAAATTTATATATACTGGGGTGTGAGGGATGAAGTAGATCTGTACATGAACTTGCCGCAACAATGGGTAAATGAATACAATAATATTCATTTTGTGCCAGTATTGTCCGAACCAAATGAACAATGGAAAGGCAGGACAGGTTTTGTACATGAAAGTGTTTTGGTCGATTTTGATGATTTAACTGGCTATGAAGTGTATGCTTGTGGACCGCCAACCATGGTTAAAGCTGCCGCCGATACTTTTTTAGACCAAGGCATGATTAAGGACAACTTTTTTTCGGACGCTTTTGAATTTGCTTTTTCAGGAGGATAATAATGAGAGACATGCAACAACACCTAACGCAGCAATTAGAAATTTCGCTCAATCCGACACACCTTGAAGTGATCAACGAGTCGCACAATCATTCTGGACCAGCTAGCGAATCTCACTTTAAGTTGGTGGTTGTGAGTGATTATTTTTCTGATTTAAAACTCATTGATCGGCATCGTTTTGTTAATCAACTGTTTAAAGAAGAGTTGAGTCATATTCATGCATTGGCTATGCACACTTATACTCCAGATGAATGGGCTATTAAAAATGGCGCACCCGATTCTCCAAAATGTGCAGGTGGTTCAAAATCTTAAAACGGATAGTTTATCTTTTTATTCTATCGCTGAGTGTCAGTTCTTGCACTTCGCAAGGAAGCATTAATTCGTCTAAAGCTGATATTAATGAGTCCGTTTCAAGACCTGGTATTGAAACTAAACAGGTTGTTATTGAGAAAGATTTGTGGCAATACATTATTAATCGTTACACGTTAAGTGCACCCAATCAAAAGAAATTATTCTGGCACATTGATTGGTTTAAGAAAAATCCTGATTACTTAACGCGCGTTACTAAAAGAGCAACACCGTATCTGTATTTGGTGACCAAGGAGGTTGAAAAAGCTGGCCTTCCGATTGAGATTGCACTATTGCCCATTGTGGAATCGGCTTATTATCCTTTTTCTTATTCGCACGGCACAGCATCTGGTTTATGGCAATTTATCCCATCCACAGGTAAACTTTATGGTCTGAAAGACAATTGGTGGTACGACGGCAAACGTGATGTACTTGCCTCAACTAAAGCAGCAGTTAAGTATCTGAAAAATTTAAATAAACTTTTTAAAGGTGATTGGCTTTTAGCTATTGCAGCGTACAATTCTGGACCTGGTCGAGTTCAAAAAGCAGTTCGTAAAAATAAAAGATTGGGTAAGAAAGCAGATTTTTGGCATTTGGATTTACCAACTGAAACCAAAGGTTATGTGCCACGATTACTAGCCGTTGCAGAGCTAATTAAAAATCCTAGTTTGTACAATCAAAGCGTCACTCCGATTGATAATCAGCCACAAGTACGCCCGGTTACACTTAATTCACAATTTGATTTAGCCCTAATCTTAGAGTGGACAGGCCTAGATTCGGATGAATTGTATTCACTGAATCCTGGTTTAAAGCGCTGGGCAACACCAAGCACGGGATCGTACACAATGTTATTGCCTATTGATGTCATTCCAAAATTTGAAAAAAAACTAAATGCTCATCCAAAAGAAGGAAGGATGCGTTGGTTGCGACACAAAGTTAAATCAGGCGAAAGTTTAGGCTATTTATCCAATAAATTTAAAACCACCATTGATCAAATTAAAAGTGTGAATGACTTGAGTTCTAATGTTATTAAGGTGGGTGAGTATTTAATTGTACCAATTGCACAAAAATCTGAAAATTATTACTCGTTATCTGAAGTGCAACGAGAAAAACGTAGAATGAATGCTGAGAAAAAAGGTTTTAAGGTAATTCACACGGTTAAAAGCGGGGATAGTTTATGGAAAATTTCAAAAAAATACGATACCCATATAAACTCTATTATTAAGTGGAATCACTTGTCGCGTACTAAGCCGCTTAAAGTAGGAAAAAAACTAGTTATCTGGCGTTCATCGGTAGCAAAGTCAGATGATTTGTCAAAAGTGATTAATACCGGTATCGACATTAATAGAAAGGTTACTTATCGTATTAGAAGTGGCGATAACTTATCAACCATTGCCGCTAAATTTAAAGTGAGTGTGAGTGATCTTAAATTGTGGAATAATCTTAATGATAAAAAACCATTGCAAATAGGGCAGAAACTAAAAATTATTGTCAATGTGATTAACTCTAAAATGAAATAAGACCATGAATGCATTACCCATTAATAAAATTATTTTAGCTGGTTTTGCTTTTGCATTAACGCACTGGAAGAAAATTTTGGAAATCTCTATTTTTCCAGCACTTATTTCCACCCCATTTTTATTGATATTGCCTGATTTGTTATCATTGATGGAGCAAATTTTTAATGGTGGCGAAGTGACCGATGTTCAATTGCCCCAGAACATGATGATTTACCTTGTGTTGTTTTTCTACGGTTACTTAACCCTGTCAATCAATATGTATCGTTTAGTGATGTCAGGAGAAAAGGTTGTTTCTGGTTTAACATTTATTTTAAATTTTAATCAGATCGTTCGATTTGTAGGGTTAACGTTGTTTATTGGATTGGCAACCATGATTCCAGTAATGCTCACAAAATTGGCGTTTCTGCAATTGGTTATGTATTTTTTACTCATACCCATCACGCTTAATTTTATTAACATCGCCCTTAATCAGCCATCAAAATACAAATGGAGTTTGTCATTTCCCACGCATTTGAATTTGTTCTTTTTACAAGTAATTTTGCCAGCATTGATCACAATGTTATTTGCCGCACTTGCTGATGTTGTCGGACTGGATTCAACACTAGAATGGATCGTTAGAGTAATTGTTTTTTATTGGACATTGGTCACACTTGCACTGTGTTACCAATTAGTTGAGACTAGTAACTCAGCGTAAATCCTTTTGGGTAACGCATATCAAAGGTAGCTTGTTCAACTCTTGAGGTTTTTTTTCGATGCATCATGTAAGACTTTTTAAAGTTGATTAGCCTTTCATTTTGCATTTGATACCCAAGAATAACCTTGATATTAGGTTCAATAACTAATTGATCAATATTGGTTCTTGAAATTGATTTGATTTTCATTGGCTCAATCAACGCTTGGTAGTGTTTGTAATCCTGATACAACTGAGTAATAGTTTCTTTTTCCCCGCCTGAAATCATCCAAACGGCATTAGATTTCACTGGTTTTTTTGGAGTGAATAATTCTCCATTATTTGATACATAACCAAAACAAGGTAAATTATTGGTTTTTTTAGGTTTGCAATCTTTTTTATTTTTCCAGCGCATTGTAATTTGCTGTTCTTCAATGGTTATACGAATAGAGTTCCAAAATAGGCGTTTGATGTTTGCCTGAGCAACCCAAGGCTCTTGTTCAAGGGTTTGTTTAATCTCATGTAAGTCGAGTTGGTATTTATCCTTGATTAGCGGTTGGATTTTTTTGAGTAACTTCTCTTGAGTCAGTATTGAATTCTCATCGATGTTCCAGCTGATATCAACATCTAAAAATTCAGTAGGATTAGACCTTAATACGGCTACCACTACAAATATTAGTACGGCAAAAAAAGGCAGTGTTTTTGCAATGGGCATTAACAACTCCCAAAGGGTTTTTTTGCGTTTATTTTTTCGAGTAAACGCTTTGTTGTTGCGAGTTCTTTTAATCATTAAGAATATTTAATACTAATTCATCAAAGCTAATGCCTTCTGCTTTTGCTGCCATGGGTACTAGTGAATGCGAAGTCATGCCAGGAACGGTATTAATCTCCAATAGATAAATTTTCTGGTTTTTATCAATAATGAAATCGACTCGCCCCCAGTTGCTAGCATTCATCGCTTTAAAAGCTCTTAAAGCAATCGATTGTAAGTGTTTTTCGTCAGTTTCAGGCAGACCACAGGGGCATAAATACTGAGTGTCATCACTGTGATATTTTGATTCATAATCATAAAATCCACGATTAGCAACGATCTTAATAACCGGCAATGCTTTATTATTGAGTATGGAAACGGTGTATTCATCGCCTTCAATCCAGCGTTCAATCAGTGCATTTTGATCGTATTTCCAAGCCAATGCCAATGCTTCATTGAGTTGTGATTGGTCAGTTACTTTACTGATGCCAATACTAGAGCCTTCCAGTGTTGGTTTAACTGCCCAAGGAAGGGGAAAAGTAATGCTGGGAATGGGTTCGTTGGCATTGCTAACAACCGAAGGGGCTAATGGTAAATCATTTTCCTTCCAAATTGTTTTGGTGGTGGCTTTGTTCATGCAATTTTTAGAAGATCTGGAATCAGAACCTGTGTAAGTAATGTTTCTGTCTTCTAATTTTTTTTGAATAAAACCGTCTTCACCGCCGCGACCATGCAGAACAATAAAAGCCTGATCAAATTTTTTTGACCATAAGTCGGCCAAATTATCGCCGTTCCAGTCAAACTTAAAGCATTCAATATTCTGGGTTTTTAAAGCGATGTATACAGCCTCACCACTTTCTAATGAAACTTCTCGTTCTGCTGAATTTCCACCCATCAATACGGCAATCATATAATTCTCACTTCCATTTCTAAATCAACACCAAACTTGGATTTTACGGTTTTCTGAATGTAGAAAATTAGATTTTCAATGTCCGTGGCAGAGGCATCGGTTTGATTGATAATAAAGTTTGCGTGTTTTTCAGAGATACAAGCACCACCAATGCAAAAACCCTTAAGATTGCTTTTTTCAATTAACTCAGCAGCGTATTGATCAGCAGGGTTTTTAAATACACTGCCGCAACTAGGAAGTCCGATGGGTTGCAATTGATTGCGTTTTTCCAAGAGTTGCTTAATGTTGTGTTGTTTAGTGGTTCGATCGAACTTTAGGTTTGCACCAATGAAATATTCATCATTATTTTTAGCAATGATTTTCCGATAGTCAATTTCAAAATCATTTTTTGATCGATTGAAAATTTCTCCGGACAAGTTCATGGTGGTGACGCTATGAACGAAATCCCAAATCTCACTACCAAAGGCACCCGCATTCATTGCTAATGCGCCACCTAGACTACCAGGGATGGCACTTAAGAATTCACCGCCGTTGAGTTTTTGAGTTTCACAAAATCGAGCAATTTTTGCCAATGTAACGCCCGCACCAATTTCGATGATGGAGTTTTTTATGCTCAGTGTTTTGAAATTATTCAGCTTAATCACTACTCCGTCAAAGCCATGATCGCGCACCAGTAAGTTACTGCCTAAGCCTAATATTAGTATGGATTTTTGATTATTTTTTAAAAATTTAGATAAGTCATTAACAGATTCAGGAATAAAAAAATCTTGTGCTAGTCCACCAGCTCTAAATGAGCAATGCTCACTCATAGGCTCGTTATGAGTGAGCATATTTATCGGCTAATAATCCTACAAGAGTGTGAACGTCTCCAGCACCTAGCGTGAGTACAACGTCATTATTTTTAATAATATTAGGCAATACAGTTAAAATTTCTTTGCTATTTTTAATTACAACAGGATCGAGCGATGAACGCTTTCGAATCGCACTGGCCAGTGAACTGGAATTAATACGAGCAATGCTTTGTTCGTTGGCAGGGTATATCTCTAATAATATCAAGGCATCTGCTTTGGATAAAACTCGGGAAAAGTCATCAAACAAGTCACGTGTTCGGGTGTAACGATGAGGCTGAAAAATAACCACTAGACGCTTGTTTGGATAAGTATTTTGTAAACTCTCAAACACCGCATTGATCTCATTGGGATGATGACCGTAATCATCGAACAATAATACTTGCTTATTGTTAATATTTAGCGTGCCATGGTGCTCTAGTCGGCGAGCCACACCCGAGAAATTGTTGAGTGCGCTTTGGATGGCACTGACTTTAATTTTGAGTTCACAAGCAATCGCAATAGCAGCTAGTGTATTTAAAATATTGTGCTTTCCAATTAGGTTTAATTCAACCGAAAAGGGTTTGTTGTATTTATCACAAACCACATCAAAATGCATTTGCATGCCATGTTGCTTAATGTTTTTTGCCCGTATATCTACTTTAGAATCAAAGCCATAAGTAATTAAAGGTCGATGAATATTATTCATTATATCCGTTGCACCGACGTCGTCCATGCACAGAACGCAGGCACCGTAAAAAGGCAAATTAGAAGTAAAACTAACAAAGGCATCTTTTAGATTTTGGTAGTCGTTCCCGTAAGTACTCATGTGATCTTGGTCGATGTTGGTAATTACACTGAGCATGGGTTGCAAGTGCAGGAACGATGCATCGCTTTCATCGGCCTCAGCAATGAGGTAGTCGCTTTCACCCAGTTTAGCATTAATGCCACTGGAATTAAGTATGCCACCAATGATGTAAGTTGGGTCGAGCCGTGCTTCGCTTAAAATGTGAGCAATCAAACTGGTGGTGGTGGTTTTTCCATGAGTGCCTGCCACTGCAATTCCAAATCTAAAACGCATGAGCTCTGATAGCATTTCTGCTCTTGGAACGATAGGAATATTGAGCTCACGTGCCTTGACGAGTTCAGGATTTTTTTCATCAATGGCACTTGATACCACGACGGCCTGCGAATTAATAACGTGATCACTTTGATGTTGATACGCAATCTTACAACCGAGTTTTTCCAGTCTTTGTGTAGTTTTAGATCTTGCCGTATCAGAGCCAGAAATATTGTATCCTAAATTTTTTAAGACCTCGGCAATGCCACTCATGCCAGAGCCACCAATACCAATAAAATGAATATTACGAATTCTAGAACTGGAAATAAAGCCTGAATTATTCACGTTTTACTGACAGTAATAATGCTGAATACTTGAATGCCTTCGCCTCTGCCAAAAGCCGTTAAACCTTCACCTGTTGTTGCTGTAATGCCAATGTTATTAATATCAGTACCGGTTAAATTAGCAATATTTGATCTGAGTGCTTGCATTTGTGGTGATATTTTTGGCACTGAACATTCAATCGAGATGGCAATGTGATCAATCTTCCAATCATTAAGATCATTAAGTGCTAATTTTAGATACTCACTACTGTCAGTAATGCCTTGTTGGCAAAGTTCATCGGCTTTAGCGCCTAAAATATTTTTAGTTGTAATTGATGAAACAGCATTGGTCAATGAATGCAAAATCACATCAGCGTCACTATTGCCCTTTAGCCCTTGAGGATGGTCAAAAGTAACACCACCTAATATCAATGATTTTTTAGTTTGCGTTTCAAAGGCGTGTGAATCTTGCCCTATGCCTGTTTTTATTTTCATTGCGAGTCCAGGTAAAAATTTGCTAATTTTAAGTCTTCCGGAGTGGTGATTTTAATGTTGCTTTTGCTTGAAGGGATAATGACGGATTCAAGTTCTAAAAGTTCAATGGCACTAGCTTCATCAGTAATGTTTAGATTATCTTTTATCACCTTTTCTAAGGATTTTGATAATACACCAAAACGATACATTTGTGGTGTTTGCGCTTGCCAAAGTTTAGATCGGTCCAGTGTTGTTTCTACGATACGATTAGTGGCTTGTTTAATTGTATCGATGACTGGAGTTGCTAACAATCCACCATTAGAATGATTTTTAAGCTCACTCATTAAAGTTACAACTTCTTCGGCATTAATACATGGCCTGGCTGCATCATGAACCAGTATCCAGTCATTGTTATTAACAAAGGGTTTAAGGGCATTCAGTGCACAAATTACTGAGTGAAAACGCTCTTTTCCACCCGTGACTTTTGCTAAGAGTTTTGGGTGATTATAAAATTTAGATTTTTCAAACCAAGTGTCTTTATTTGAGATTGCAACAACACAGCCCTTAATTTGTTCAATATTCAGTAATGTTTTTAGCGTTTGGTCAAGCACACTAAGGCCATTATTCAGTTTTAAATATTGTTTAGGAAGATCTGATTTCATGCGCGTACCGATACCACTTGCAGGTACGATTAAGTAGTAACGATCGGTTAACATCAATAAAATTTAAAAAAAGATAAGATAGATTTTCATTATACCCAAGCCCGGACAATGCGCCATAAAGTAAGACTTAAGGTTTTACATTTTGATCTTGAACAGCTTTACTGATTTGATAGTATTTTTCACCATCTTTAATCAAGCCAAATCGGTAGCGCGCTTGGGACTCTAAAATTTCCATATTAGGCTCTAATTCAGAGTTTAGCTCGATGGTTAATGATTGATTTTTATTTTCTAGCGCTTGATTAAGAACAACGTTTTGCTCTATGACTCGTTGCCGTTCGTGCAGAACCATTGGGAAATCATTAATGTAGAAATTTTGACGAATGAGTGTTGTTAAAATCACCAAAAGAATAATGGTGATCCAGTAATCATAAAAAAAGCCAAATAATTTACTTGGCTTTTTTGTTTGACTTTTCAACTTTAAAAGGTAGAAAATTAACCGTCAGCGAGATGTTCGCCGTCTTTTTTATCTTGAGTTGCCATCCAGATAGTGCCACCGATGATGTAGATCATTGACGCAACTACCGCAACCGATGAAATGTATTCTGCTGTGCCTGATATGATTTCCATGTAAGACAGTAAAATTAATGCTAATGGCGCTACCAAAGTTACAACTAAGGTGCTTAATAGTAAAATATGGCCTTTTGTAGCGCTGTTATCAACCGTTGAACTCATTTTATTCCCCTGTTTTTTAAAATAATAACCGCATTATAGCACAGGTTTTTATAATGAGAAATTGATGAATGTTAATTTTTAATCAAAATTGTCTTGGAGAGCCGATCATGAAGCGCAAGATTGTCTTTATTAAACAGTTGAGATAGAGAAATAATGCCGATAATGGCCAATATAAATCGAATCAATGCTTGTTTTTGAGTAATGTTCTTACCATTTTTCTGAACCACTTGAAATTTCCAAGCTTTCATGCCTAAAGTTTGTCGCCCCTTTGTCCAAGAGAGTGAAAAATAAAAATAAGTAGCCGGCAGGGTAACAGTGTAAAAAAGCATTTCACTGATTTGTGCTTGATTTTTAAACACTGTGATAATAATCACTCCCACAATAAAAAAAACTAAAGAAAATACTAAGAAGGTATCGTAAGAGATGGCCCCTAATCTTCTTAAAAAAGATACATCGGATTGCATTATTCGTTGCCCAGTAATAAATTAGGATTCACGGCCGTTTGGTTGAGATAAACAACCCAATGAAGGTGAGGTCCCGTTGTTCTACCCGTTTGACCAATGGTGCCAATAATGTCTCCTTGCTTAACCAGTTGTCCCGGTTCAACCAATCGTTTATTCATGTGAATATAGACACTAACTAAGCCTTGCCCATGATCGATAAAAACACCGTTGCCATTAAAAAAGAAATCTCCTGTTAAGATGATTTTTCCATCAGCCGGTGCTTTGATAGGAGTACCAACATCACCAGCAAAGTCTAGCCCTGTGTGTGGTCGGCGTGCTTCGCCGTTGTAAAAGCGCTTGAGTCCAAAAGGACTGGTAGTGACTCCATCAACAGGACGATCGAACAAACCAAAAGACAGCGCCGCATCGGAAAATACTTTCCTGGCATCCGATAATAAGGGACGCTCTTTTTTGATTCTACCCATGTGCGCTGCGTTAGGGTTGACGTATTTTTTTTTCTTGCCTTTGAGAGTGATGTGTTGTTCAGTGTAAGAGTAATCTCTTACTTCGAATTCAAAGTTTCTACTCGAAAAATCTTTAATTGTAATTTCCTTTTTACCTGGTTTTGTTAATAGCGGAATACCAACTAGAGCTTGCCAGTGTTGGTTTTTGACTCGCTGTAAATAAAGAGGAACATTACTGTAATAGCCTTTTGGGTTTGAATGATTGGTTTCAAAATCAATCACAGCAATGCCACCTGGTATGGAGGTATTTTTTATAGGCACGCTTGCCAGTGCTAGTGTGGGAGATAAGAGCAATAAAAAACTAATTATTTTCAATTTTACTAACCTTTGAATAAATTTTGCCATCGGCAAGTTGTGTGGTGATTGAGCTTCCTATTTTAACGGTGTTTTTAGACAATAAAACCTGATTATTCTCGGTACTGGTGATACTGTAACCGCGTGACAAAGTGTTAAGTGGTGAAAGGTGATTTAGTCCAATGATGCAAGAAGATAGTTTATTTTTTTGTGATTCAACGAGTGCATTGATGGATTGTTCTAATCGTTCACTTAAAGCATGCAATGTACTATTATTTTGACCAACAAGATGATAAATTTGTTGCGTCAGTTGTTGTTTTGAAAGCACATTTATTTCTTTTTTATGCTGAATACTAGCAATGGGTGAGTGTTGTTTTAACTGCTCAAACAAAGTAGTAAGTTTTCCTTGGTTTAAGCCAACAATGGTTTTGGTTTGATGGCTCAAACGAGAAGTGAAATAATCCAGTTGTTGTGAAAACAAATAAAGCTGCTTACTCGGAGTTGGTATCCTTATTTTTAGTTGGTTAATCTGGTGTTTGTACAGAGTAAGCTTTTGCTTGCTGAATTGGCGTAATTGAAGGTAGAGTTTATCGGTATTTGAGAGCAGTTCCAGTCGATCAGGCGTGGCCATCATTGCAGCAGCGCTGGGAGTAGGTGCGCGTACATCGCTAACAAAATCTGCAATGGTAGTATCGGTTTCATGCCCTACAGCACTGATAAGTGGTGTTTTAACCATAAATATAGCTCTAGCTAACACTTCTTCATTAAAAGCCCATAAGTCTTCTAAAGATCCACCACCTCGTGCAATGATTAGCACATCGCAACGATTTGACTCATCGGCCATCTGTACAGCTGTTGCCAGTCTTTCTGCTGAGCCTTCACCTTGTACCATTGAGTCAAATAATAAAACTTCAGCAAAAGGATAGCGACGATGGAGCACTTTAACGATGTCTCTAATCACAGCACCGTTTGATGAAGAAATTACACCAATGGTTTTAGGTTCTTTGGGTAAGGATTTTTTGTGAATAGTATCAAACAACCCTTCTTTTTTAAGTTTATTTTTGAGTTGCTCAAAGGCCAAATTAAGATTCCCAACGCCGACTGGCTCGACATGTTGAATAATGAGTTGGAAATCGCCACGAGCTTCGTATAAAGTGGGTGCAGCGCGTACTAAAATCTCCATGCCATTTTCTGGATTGAATTTAATATTACGTTGATTAAGTCGAAATAAAGCGCAACGAATTTGCCCTCGGCTGTCCTTGAGTGAAAAATACCAATGCCCAGAAGCAGGGCGCGACAAATTAGAAATCTCCCCTTGTAGCCAGCAAGTAGGAATATTATTTTCAATGGTCTTATTGCATAGTGACAAAAAGTCAGATACTGTGTAGATTTCGTCAATATTAAACATGTTAATTCTGTTTGAGTAGGACAAAAACCGCACCTGTGCCACCATCCTTATCGGGGCAAGAATTAAAAGCCAATACTTGAGGATGTTGTTTCAAAAAACTAACCACTTGGGTTTTTAGAATACTCATGCCATTTTCAGAGTGGTAACCCTTGCCGTGGATAATTTGAATAAAGGACTCAAATTGATGATGGCACATAAAATTAGACAAGGATTCGCAAGCCTCAATCACTGTTTGACCGTGCAGATCCAAAACCGGTGTGCAACCAACGTTACCCTGCTTCATTTTTTTAATAATTTTAGTTGAAACTCCGCTTTGAGCATAACTAACAATTTCAGACCCTTCAAGGTTAGCATCAACAATATAACTGTACGCCGTAAAGGCTGGTTTTTTTGATGCATTGCTTGAACGATTGGCACCGTCTTTATCAGCAGGCGTATTGGCATCAACGGTTGATCTGAATAATTGCCTATCTTCTTCGTTAATTGGTTTCATTTGTGCATCAAAAAAGCCCTCAAAAGAGGGCTTCATTATAGCAATGTAAACGTAGAGTTTATAGTGCTTTAATTTGCGCGTTTAGGCGTGATTTTTTTCTGGCCGCTTGACTTTTATTCATTAGACCTTTGCTGACCGATTGATCGATCATTTTTTGCATAATGGTAAAACCACCTTGAGCTTCTTTTTTGTTGCCAGCTTCAAGTGCGTACGTTACTTTCTTAATAAAAGTACGAACTTTTGCACGAATTTGAGAATTGTGCTGGTTGCGTTTAATTGCTTGTTTTGCGCGTTTTTTAGAGCTTGCTGAATTAGCCATTGTATTAAAATTTTTGAAAATAGTAAAACGCGTAATTATAAAGTCTTATGCACTAAAAGTCCATAGAATTCACAAATTTAAGTGCTTTTTTCTTGTTGATCAGTAGTTGCCACGTTTTTCCACCCTGTGATTTCCACAAAGAAACCGCCCTAATGCCTGCTAGTAGCAGTGCTCTGATATGATTTGCAGTGTGCTGGTTGGACAAATAAATCTGTTCACCACTTACCATGATTCTTGGATTTAGCTCGCCTAAAGTTGATTTGTAGAGTTCGGCTAAGCGTGCAAGAGAGTTAGAGTGAGAAATTTCAAAAAAATCTTGCCCTTTGATTGTGTTAATTTCATCGCTAATTTTGGTGAGGAGCTCTTGGTCTTTCATGAGCTTTTTTTCAAGATTGATTAAAGCTAATGCGTAAAGAACAGCATTTCGCATACTTTTGGATTTTTTACCAAGTACTACTTTGAGTGCATTTAGGCCAGTTGATAAGTCTTTTGGAGAGACGAACACTTCTTCGACGTTGGTGCTGTTAGTCACAATACTTTGTAAGCTGACTTTGTTGCCACGACTGTCACAAGTACCCGTTGAGGCGAGTTGATCCACCAAAGTGGTTGTTTGTAATAAGCTGGCTAAGGCCAATGTTTGTTCTCTTAATTTACTCATTTTCTCTTGTTTCAATAATTGCACCACCTAAACAAACATCGTTGTCATAAAAAACAATGGACTGCCCTGGAGTAATGGCGCGTTGAGGCTGTTCAAAGACTATCTTTAAGTGCTTATTTTCTTCTTGAACAATTGTGCAAGATTGTGATTGTTGACGATACCTTATTTTAGCTGTGCATGTCAATGGTAACTTTGGGGGATTATTAATCCAATGAGCACTGGAGGCGTTTAAGGTGTTATGATAAAGTAGCGGATGGTCGCCTTGAACGACTATCAATTCATTACTATCAATGCATTTATCAGCTACAAACCAAGGCTCACCCGATTGACCAAATCCACCGCCAATCTCCAAGCCTTTACGCTGACCCATGGTATAAAAAGCCAAACCATCGTGATGTTTAATAAACTTTCCATCTTGGTCAACAACATCACCCGGTTGTTTTGGTAAATAAGTTTGTAAAAATTGTGAAAAATTACGCTCCCCAATAAAGCAAATACCGGTTGAATCTTTTTTATCAGCCGTGATAAAATTATGTTCAGTAGCGATTTCACGTACTTTTGACTTGTCGATTTCTCCCAAGGGGAATAAACTATTTGAAAGTTGCTGTTGATTCAGTAGATGTAAAAAATAGCTTTGATCTTTGGCATTATCTAAGCCAGTTTTCAAGCTGTACACATTATCTTTTTCAACGATTCGGGCGTAATGACCGGTAGCAATTTTATCTGCGCCAAGTAAGATTGCATGTTCTAGAAAAACTTTAAATTTAATTTTTTGATTGCACAATACATCAGGGTTAGGCGTGCGACCTTTTTTATGTTCTTTTAGAAAATGATCAAACACGTCATCCCAATAATCAGCTGAAAAATTAATAGTGTGAAGTTTGATGCTGAGTTTATCCGCTACTTTTTGGGCATCAGACAGATCTTGTTCGGCACTACAGTGCTCCTCACTATCATCTTCTTCCCAGTTTTTCATAAACAAAGCTTCAACATCGTAGCCTTGTTCTAATAATAACAAAGCGGCTACGGATGAATCAACACCACCCGAGAGGCCAACAATAATTTTGTTGTTTTTATTTGGAGTCGAACTGCTCATACGCCAAGACAATACGTTGTACTAATTTGTGTCTCACTACATCTTTTGAATGAAAATAACAAAATGAAATTTGTTTTTCATCTTTTAACACATCCATGGCGTGTAATAATCCAGATTGATTCGGTCTAGCTAGGTCAATCTGAGTAATGTCACCGGTAATCACCATTTTTGAGCCAAAACCCATGCGTGTTAAAAACATTTTCATTTGTTCAATGGTGGTATTTTGTGCTTCATCAAGAATAATAAAAGATTCATTTAGAGTTCTACCACGCATGAAAGCCAGTGGAGCTACTTCAATGACATTTTTATCTAACAATTTGGTGACTTTTTCAAATCCTAGCATCTCATACAATGCATCGTAAATAGGGCGTAGGTAAGGATCGATTTTTTCGGACAAATCACCTGGTAAAAATCCAAGTTTTTCACCCGCTTCAACCGCTGGACGTACCAATATGATACGACGAACACTAGAACATTCTAAAGCTTCAACGGCTCTTGCAACGGCTAAATAAGTTTTCCCCGTGCCAGCAGGGCCAATCCCAAAAGTGCAATCTTTATCTTGAATAGATTTAACGTAATGCTGTTGATTAGCACTGCGCACATGAATAAATTTTCGTCTGGTTTTGATGTTAATGGTTTTGCTAGGGAGGTCGTCATGCGTGCGATTTTTAATACTCATTTCCACGTCATAAACATCAACCGTTTGGGTTTTTGAAAGGGTAATCAGGTCTTGCAATACTTGTACAGCAATACGATCGCTTTTACCAGTAATGACAAAATCAACCCCTTTATTGGTTAATTCAACGTCCAAACTTTTTGAAATAATATCTAAATGTTTGTCCAATGAGCCACAAATATTAGCCAGTTGTTTTGAGTGATCGATATCGAGCGTTAGTTTCATGATTACTATTTTAGCATTGCTGATTACGTATGAAATATTATTGGTACAATACCGTACTTCATTTTTTGAGCCAATATTATGAAAAGAATATTAATTTCTGTTGTTTTGATTTTTCAAATATCATTAGTCCATGCTATGGAGTATCAAAAATTATCAGCCATTGTTATACACGATCCATGGATTAGAACTGCTCCACCGAACGCGCCGATGCTGGGTTTATTTATGAAAATTCGTAACAACACTAATCAAGATATAAGATTAGTATCTGTACAAGCCACTGGCTATGTTCGTGCTGAATTACACAGAACCATTAACCATAACGGCATAATGAAAATGCAAAAACAAAGTTTTATGCCAATTTCTGCACAAGGAGATCTAGATCTTAAGCCAGGTAGCTGGCACATTATGTTAATCGGTCCAGAGATAGCGCCAAAAGAAGGCGATACATCGATGATTTATTTGGAGTTCAACAATGGTACGACACAAACAATTCATGTTCAAGTTGGAAAAGGTAAAATAATGATGAAACATAATCATTACACGTATTAATGTCCAAAACCACCTTATTAATCACCATTGCTTTTATCGTTTCAATAGGGGTTGCGGTGTTTTCCACCAACACCAACACTGACTACCAATTTTTAAAAAGACAACTCAAGGTTTCACATGTTTTACACAATACGAATAAAGTCCTTCCTAATTTTTCGTTAGTTGATCACAATCAACACCTGTTTAATAATGACCGTTTTAAAGGTAAATGGACATTATTAACGTTTATCTACACCCATTGTCCTGATGTGTGTCCAACGATATTAATGGACATGTCGATGCTGAAATCCATTCTTATTCAAAGAGGTGTAGAAACTGTTCCAGAATTTGTAGCCATTACTTTTGATCCTAAGAGAGACACGCCAGAAGTATTAAAAACTTACATTACTCATTTTGATAAAGACTTTTTAGGCGTGTCTGGCGATCAAACACAAATCGATCAACTGATCAAACCTTTTGGCACTTACTATGAGCGCTCAATCGAAGTAGATGGTAAGACAGTTATTATTCCAAATGGTCAAGCAATGCCTGAAAGTGTAACAAGTTATTCTATTAATCATACCGCTTGGCTTTATTTAATTTCTCCTGATGGTGAAATTTTTGCAGGGTTCCCAACGCCACATAAGCCACACAATATGGCGGATGATATCGAGTTGCTAATTAGTAATTATTGAAGTCAACTAGTTAATTCACCAACTAATGAGTTACCACGTGCAGCTGTGATCTTAACACTTACGATTTGACCGATTAAAGATTCATTACCTTTGAAATGCGTGTTGCGCATGTTTTCAGTTTTGCCGAACATATTGTCGTCTTTTCTGGCTTTATTTTCCACCAGGACTTTTTGCACACTACCAATCATCGATTTTGAAATAGTTTCAGTAGATTCGTCGATGGTTTTTTGTACCAACGACAAGCGATCTTTCTTAATTTTCATATCAACATCATCGGGATAGCCTGCGGCAGGTGTACCGGGGCGGGGAGAATAGATAAAACTAAAAGATTTGTCAAATCCAATGTCGTTGATCACTTTCATGGTGTCGTTGAAATCTTGTTTGGTTTCGCCAGGAAAGCCAATAATAAAATCACTCGAGATGGAAATGTCAGGTCGGATTTCACGCAAGCGTCGAATTTTTGATTTGTATTCTAGCGCTGTATGACCGCGCTTCATCAGTGTTAAGATCTTATCAGAGCCGCTTTGAATCGGCAAGTGCAAGTGTGACACCAATTCTGGCACCTCGGCGTAAGCTTGAATCAAACTGTCGCTAAATTCAACTGGGTGTGAGGTGGTGTAGCGAATACGATCAATGCCATCAATTTGTGCCACAAGGTTAATCAGTAGTGCCAAATCTGCACTTTGCCCATCGTCCATTAAACCTTGGTAAGCATTAACGTTCTGACCCAGTAAGTTAACTTCTCGAACGCCTTGGTTGGCAAGGATTTGCACCTCTTTAATCACATCGTCAAATGGGCGTGAGACTTCTTCGCCACGCGTGTAAGGCACCACACAAAAAGTACAATATTTTGAGCAGCCTTCCATAATAGAAACAAAGG
>Ga0257119_1000600_pt1 | contig 32480 bp, 33 predicted proteins | sample SI112_200mmetaG_FD_190179 | JGI IMG/M metagenome (GOLD analysis project Ga0257119, IMG submission 190179) | Marine microbial communities from Saanich Inlet, British Columbia, Canada - SI112_200m | ecosystem: Environmental > Aquatic > Marine > Inlet | place: Canada: British Columbia | collected... | reverse complement strand
AATTTTATCTCTATAGCACAATGCCAATGCCGCAGAATCTCCCTCTATATCTTCAAAATAAACAGGTAAAGGCTTATCTACTCCCATCTTTTTCTGTGCCTTTATGCCTAATCTAATATAAGGCCTTAAAGCTTTAGGATCACCTTCCTTCATAATAGCTATTGGACCACATAAAAAATTAAAAAGTGAAACTGAAAATTCTAATCCAAGACGAAAAGACGTGCTAACATCATCAGATCTTCTATAAAATCTTCTATCACAACAAGAAGCCGATCTACAATTTGCAAAAAATAACAACGAAAATAAAAGTAAAAAAGAAAACTTTTTATTCATTTTTTATAACCCCCAAAAATCTTTAATCACTAATTAATCTGTAATAATCTTTTGCTTTTTAATCATTTTCCATAAATGCTTCCAATAGTCCTCCCAATATTCCTCCTCCTAATACAGCAACAGAAAGACAAATAGCTATTATTTTTTCCTTTCCCGATTAATCTTTACATGCTCATCACAAAGCAATTCATCTTTTTTTTGATTCTTAATAATTGGTTCAAAATCTTCTTTTTTTGCATATTTATATCTATAATCATTGGCATCATCATATGGCTTGGTACCCCGTTTAATAGCACCACGAGCAAAATCCAACGTGCATGAAAAACAACGACCAAGTCTTGCCGCCTCTAGATCTGCCTCTTCCTCAACATTCTTATATCTATCTTTATTAAGGACAACACAACGACCTTTTTCATTTCTTTGTTTTACATGCATAGCCTCATGCAACAGGGCAATTCTTTGCCAATAAGGACTAGCACCAACAAATTTTTCATTGTCCACAAAAATGCGATCTCTACTACAAAAAGCTGCAAACCAGCTTGGCGTATTTTTTTAGAGTTATCACCAACAACAACAAATAACCTCTTTTTTAAAGGTACGCCAACCCTTTCCTGAGCCCACAATCCAAGTTCAGTATAATATGGATCAAGCTTGTCACCATCTTCTAATAACATTGGCAAGGGGCCATCTTCTTCATTGGATTCTAATCTATATGCTAATATACGGTCTGATACTAATGCAAAACCAACTATAGCTAAAGTCTCTATACCTAAAACTGCTTTAAATGTTGTGTCCGATTCATTCAAACAGCGTATGGCGCCTCTAACAAAAGAAGCACATCTGCTCTGTCCAAACAACAACAAAGACAACATAAAAATTAAATATTTTTTATTCATAATTAACCTCCAAAAATTTATTCTATAAAAGAGTCCGGGGGATCTTAGCAAGACCAACACCACATCTTGTTCTCAATACGGAACCACAAAATGAAGAAAATTGTCTTGTAAATAAACCAACATCTTTTGCCGCATGACGTTCACAAACCATTCCCATTCTTCTTTGTTTAGTCGCTATATCTAGAATTTCAGCCCTAGGCATATATGGATGTCCAATTCCTCCTCGGCTACAAGCAAACTGAGACGAACATCTGTGACAGCCTGCAATTGACAATCCAAACCTATCCGCTTCTACCTCTATCCCTTCTACACCCGAAAGCAACGGTTGAAATGAACCATCAGAGCACAACCATTGAGCCCAATGAGTCAATTCATGACCAGCCGTAACAGCAAGAGCTCCTACAGAACTTTTAAGCATCTCTGGACGAACAACAATAAGGTTACTCGGATGACAGCATGCTAGCTGAATATTGTTATCTTCTGTCGCACAACTTTCATCAACACATACAACATCCGGTCTTGATTCAACCGGAACTCCAAGCTTGTCCATTGTAGAATCAAAAGCAGTCTTTACTCTTTCATCTACCAACTTTCTAGACAAACCAAACTGAAGTCTTTCAATAAATTTTTCATCCGACCTTTTTTTACAACGTTCTAGCTCTTTTTGTTTTTTATCTTTTTCACCGCGCAAAAAATCTTTTCTTCTTAAATCAGATTGTACTCCAGCAGAAGCCGATCTTTCTGCTTCTTCAAAATCTCTCCCCATAAGTCCAAATGGCATTCCTACATCAGAAAACATTTCTAGAAACTTACATCTTCGCTCGCGACCTCGTGCTCTCTCAGCCTCTTTCTCATGAACTTCTGCATAATGACTACCCATCACTTCCAAAGTGTGTAATCTTGAAATATCTCTTCTAAGCTCCGCTTTTTCTTCTCTATATGAACCATAAACCTTAAAGGCCCAATAAAGAGAACGAACATGCTTGGGACAAGACCTTAACATCTTTTCACTTTGTAAACATGGCAAAACCTTTTTTACAATACCACGAATAGACGCGACGTCCTCGCCGTTACCAGTTGGCAACTCAGAAGAAAACAATGGAATAAAAAATGAAAACAATAAAAAAAGAAGAGAAAAGTTTTTTCTCATAACAACCTCCAAAAAGCTCTTTTTTAACCTCAATTTATGTAATTCATGATAGCCAAAAAAATGCAATTTGTCAAATTGTCAATATATAAAGAAAAGCCGAAATTAAAAGTTAAATGCGCTTATATCTTCAGAATTAATAACACCTTCTTGACGCATTTTTTCTAAAAGCGAAGCCAAAAAACGTCTAGCCTCATGTCCAATGTCTTCACGCCAACAACCGAACATTGCCAGAATTCTTTCTGCGACCTCAGGGTCAAAGTTATGCATGTCTTGAAAAAACCTGCTATTTGAAATTTTTTCTATTTGCTCCTTTGTTGGAGGCAACCGCAAAGTAATTTCACAGCATGGACAATCTTCAAGTTGAAAAATTCTTCTTAAAACACCAAGCGATCCCCCTCTAAAATCACTTAGAAAAACCTTTCTTCCATTAATAAAAAAACCAAAAGGAAGTCCAATCTCGAAACCAAAGCGACCAGTAACCGCATGTGAGTTGAATAAAAATAAAGACAAGACAATAGAGACAAAAACATTGCGAATTTCCACAAGCACCCCAATAAAATTTATAAAGAAAACATACTTTATTATTTTATCAAAATACAAACAAATAAAAAGAGCGGCATAAGCCGCTCTAAAATATGAAAATTTGCATAATTTTATTTAAGCAGAAATTTTTCCGTCAACAATGTCATTCTCAACCTCTTCTGGATTTTGAAAACGAACAATCAATTTAACACGTCTTTGATCAGCTCTTCCAACTGCTAAATAAAGAGGCACTCCTGCACCAAGTCCAGCCGCTGCAGATATACCAATCTTTACAGGAACACTCAATTTGGCACCAAGCCAAGGAATATTCCCAAGGCCAAAATATCCTCCTGCAAAAACACCTAAAGTTGCTGCAATATGCAATACACGCATTGTTTTAGCAAAGGTTTCTTCACTAGCCATTCTTCTAGGAAGATCCCTCATCTCTCCGCAGTAACCACATAGGCTTCCTTCTTTTTTAAACTCATCTGAAACAGCCTTCATTTCAGCAACAGAAACTCCACTTACAGGGAAAAGATCTGATCTCAACTGGGTAACACAACTTGTATGATCAACACAATCATAGCAACCCAAAGCACCAAGTGCAGCCAACATGGCTTCTCGTGAAATTGATTCTCTTGTTAACAACCTAGGATCCGCATGAGGTTTTTTAACCATCTCTTCAGCGCGCATTCTTGTAGCAATCAACGCAGCCTGCTCAAAAGCCAATACTCTTTTTAGAGAAAAAGGAAGAGACTTCAACAATCTTTCGTTAAAAAAAACATAACCTTCTGCCGTTGAAGAAAGAACTCCATCAGCAAAAGTCTTTTTTACAACTGGAACCTCTGGAACCTCTAGTAACTGGCAACCCTTTGCTAAAAGCACACCATATAATGCACTTGCTTCAGGAAGACAACTGGTACCGTCTATACCAACACCAAGAGTAGAGACCCCTCCTCTGTAAACTTTTTCAACAACCCTAGGGTCCAACGCCCCCAAAAAGTCCATCCCTGAACCATCAGATGGCCTAACCAAAACAAAAGAAAATAAAGACGTGAAAATAAGTAATTTTGTAAAAACCTTAAACATAATAACCTCCATGAAAAATCAAAACTATACTGTAATTATGGTACTTTTTTTTAACAAAAAGTCAATTTTAATGGTATTCACCTTTCTCCAAATATTGATATTTGTGTATACTAAAACACCCTTAAACAATAAAATCGAAAGCTGTAAAAATGTTCGGATTTATAAAAAACAAACTTAAGAAAATATACAATCAGTTCACATCAAAAATACAAGGCATATTTTCAAGCAAAACAATTGACGAACAAACTTTGTATGAGCTTAAAAAAATTCTATTATCTGCTGATACAGGCGTAAAAACAACAAAAACTCTAATTGAGCATCTTCGGCAAGAACACAAATCTGGAAAAATTGGAGATGGAGCCGAGCTAAAACAATCACTAGAAAACAAGCTTAATAATATTTTAAGCACAGATAAAATAGAAAAAAATACAAAGGTATACTTATTGGTTGGTGTAAATGGAAGTGGAAAAACAACTTTTTCTGCAAAGTTAGCTAACAAGTTTACCAAAGACGGAAAAAAAGTTTTGCTTGCAGCTGCTGATACATTTCGCGCTGCAGCAACTGAACAGCTTGAACAATGGGCAAGTAAAACAAATACACAAATTGTAACAGGTGGTCAAAAGCAAGACCCTGGTTCAGTCGTTTTTCAGGCTTGCACAAAGTTTCGCGAAGAAAAGTTTGATGTCTTAATTATCGACACAGCTGGACGCCTGCAAACAAAAACAAACCTAATGAATGAGCTTGAAAAATTAAGAAAAATAATAGACAAAAAACTTCCAGAAGAGAGCGTCGAAACTTTTTTGACAATAGACGCCATGCTGGGCCAAAATTCATTTGAGCAAGCACGGTTATTTAACGAAAGTACAAACGTTTCTGGAGTAGTTCTTACCAAAATGGATGGAACTGGAAAAGGTGGAATAATATTCGCCCTCAAAGAAGAATTCAATCTTACAGTAGAATACATATCCTACGGCGAACAACTTAACGAATTTGAAAAATTTGAGCCTAAAAAATATGTTACGGAATTATTAGAAAAATAATCAATTAAGACCTAAATAAAAATGAATTTTTTACGAGTCTAGCTTCTTCTTCAAGCTCTCTCATTCTACTAAGTGAACAGTCTAATTCTGGAATATCTTTTTTTACAGAAAATGGGTTTTCTATTTTACCAACTTCTTCTTCAAACTTTTTTATTGTTCCAAAAGCCTTAAAATCTCTAAAACAACCATCTTCTAAGCTATAAAATTTATGATTGCTTCTCTTAAACAAATCACTCGTTTTATACAAATGCCAAGCGGAATTAAATATGGCCGGAATAGTTATACAAAAAATAGGAATCAAAGCCATATAGTTATTATCTAAAATGGTACCTACAATTATGGGTACAGAGGAAGAAAAAATAAAAAAAACATTTCTACGAATAGAGAAATTCCGGTCATTCAGATCATGCGTAAATCTTTCATTAAAACCAACACCAGCAATTTTATTGTGCAAAAAACACAACCTTGATTGTTTTTTTTGTTCTGTAGCTATTTTATGAATATCATCACGCCAAAGATACATAATATAAGGCGCCCGAGTTAACAAGGAACTATAGATTCTGTCTGAATCTGACATAGACGTAGACCATTTTTGCATAGAACACATCCAACAATCAAGCATATTGTAGGCAAGATAGTCGGCCTCTGATTCACAGCCAGAATAAATAGAAGGAAATTTATCGTAATATTCCAAATTGGAAGGACAATGCCTCTCTAAATCTAATAAACCAAACTGTAATCTATTAAACTGTTGAAAGAACTGTCTTTTATACTGATATTGATGAGAAGCCTCGTGAAAAACAACCTGTCTTAGATCAGAAAAACGACGACGGTTAAAATCTTCACTAACAAAAATATCACAACCTCTACAAGTCCACCCTGCAGCCCCTGGCAGGTTTCCAACTCGCACAATCAATTTTTTAGGTATTCTAAGCTTTACTCTTGCCTCTTCTGCTAGCTCTTGAGCAAACAAAGGGGCCTTTTTTGTTCCATGTTCCTCTTCTAAGGCTTCTTTATTTATTCGCTCTTGTTTTCTACATGATGAAAGAAACTCTAATAGTTGATATTTTTCGTCTGGCAACCAATGACCCTCAAAAAGATCTTGGTCACACAGTACCGATGAAATATAAAAATTTTGAGCAAAAGATAAAACAGGAGCAGAATACGCAAACTGCTTAACTTTTTTTGCCAAACCCAATGAAAGTTTTCTAGCAATAGGGGCAACTTTCGCATCATGAAACTTAGAAATTCCAACGGCTGTTCCCGCTGCACCAAGGGCAGCAACAGCTAACTTTATATTTCTTGGTCTCACCAACCTTCTTAACGCTGCAGGCGCAACAAAAGATGATGAACACAATGACAAAAATAATGTTAATATTAATAATTTGTTTTTCACATAATCTCCATTAATGTGTAAAAATTTTTCTATAAAAACAATAAGTTATGACCGAACCGCAAGGGGATTATCTATAGAGCCCATAACTTTTTCAAACTCTTCTAAGTCATCACAGCTTTTTAAAATTTTAAAAGTAACAGCTTCTAGTCTTTCAAAATGTTGACCACGAGACTTTTCAACCTTATATACAGAATAAATAAAACTCAACAAAGCTGTTCCGTTTATAATGCGTAAGACCAATCCTGACGGACAATGGCTACTTCCAACCCCAGTTGTCGCGCTAAAAGCGGCAAAAAGATCAATAGAAGCAGTAAGCCCACAATACAGTAAAGACGCAGCAAGTCTTAAAAATTCTCCACTCTCATCACTTTCTTTAAAGCCAATACCGGCAATTTTATTATGTAAAAAGCACAACCTGCCATCATCTTTTTGTTCCAAGGCTAATTTACGAATATCGCTATGCCCCAGATAGCCAGTAGCGTCAATTTTTGTTACAAATTTTAAAATATTTACGAGCCAACTTGGATCAGCCACTGATGCATTTTTCATCGAACAAACCCAACAATCCGACGCTTTTAACGCAAGAGAATCGGCTTCTGCTTCAGAAAGAATAGTAGAGCGACAATACTTAGCACAAAAATCACCCCTCTCTAACCCCAACAAACCCAACTGAATCTCTCCAAAGAGATTCAGAAATAATCTATTAAGCTGGTACTTATGAGCAACTTCGTGAAATACAATATGTCTTAAAGAAGAAAAACTGTCATTATCAAAAGCACTGTTAACAAAAATACCATCAAACATTCCAGCAAAACCTGAAGCAATTGAATGATCTCCAATTCGAACCAGAACTTTGCCAGGAACCATAAGTTTCATTCGCGCTTCTTCTGCTAAAGTCTGTATATATGGTGGAGCTTTTTTTGTACCATGCGCTTTGCGAACATCTTCCTCGGCTTCTTTCTCTTTTTTTTTCCAGTATGAAAAAAACTCCAATAGTTGATCTTTCTCGTCCGGCAACCATCGCCCCTCAAAAAGATCTTGGTCACACAATACAGATGAAATATAAAAATTTTTAGCGAATGATAAAACTGGAGCAGACAACATAAATCGTTTTGTCTTATCTTGTAATTCATTGGATAAAGTTCTAGTTTTTTCCGCCAAAGTCTTGCCGATTTTTGGAAACTGTTCGCGCTTAGAAATTCCTACAGCAACTCCCGCTGCACCAAGGGCAGCAACAGCTAATTTTATTTTTCTTGGTCTCACCAACCTTCTTAACGCCGCAGGCGCAACAAAGGATGATGTAAACAATGACAAAAATAATGTTAATATTAATAATTTGTTTTTCACATAATCTCCATTAATGTGTAAAATTTTTATACGAAAATAATCAATTAAGACCGAAATAAAAATGAATTTTTTACGAGTCTAGCTTCTTCTTCAAGTTTTTCCATTCTAGCAAATGACGTATCAAATTCAGGAATATCTTTTTTTACAGAAAATGGGTTTTCTCTTTTGCCAGCTTCTTCTTCAAATTTTTTTATTGTTCCAAAAGCCTTAAAATCTCTAAAACAATCATCTTCTAAGCTATGAAAATCATTAAAACTCCGAATCTCTTTATAAAAATTCCAAGCGGAATTAATTATAGCCGGAATAGTTATACAAAAAAGAGGAATCAAAGCCATATAACCATTATCTAAAATACAACCTACAACAATAGGTACAGAAGAAGAAGCAAGAAAAAAAGCATTTCTACGATGATCATATGTAAATCTTTCATTAAACCCAACACCAGCAATTTTATTGTGCAAAAAACACAATCTTGATTGTTTTTTTTGTTCTGTAGCTATTTTATGAATATCATCACGCCAAAGATACATAATATAAGGCGCCCGAGTTAACAAGGAACTATAGATTCTGTCTGAATCTGACATAGACGTAGACCATTTTTGCATAGAACACATCCAACAATCAAGCATATTGTAGGCAAGATAGTCGGCCTCTGATTCACAGCCAGAATAAATAGAAGGAAATTTATCGTAATATTCCAAATTGGAAGGACAATGCCTCTCTAAATCTAATAAACCAAACTGTAATCTATTAAACTGTTGAAAGAACTGTCTTTTATACTGATATTGATGAGAAGCCTCGTGAAAAACAACCTGTCTTAGATCAGAAAAACGACGACGGTTAAAATCTTCACTAACAAAAATATCACAACCTCTACAAGTCCACCCTGCAGCCCCTGGCAGGTTTCCAACTCGCACAATCAATTTTTTAGGTATTCTAAGCTTTACTCTTGCCTCTTCTGCTAGCTCTTGAGCAAACAAAGGGGCCTTTTTTGTTCCATGTTCCTCTTCTAAGGCTTCTTTATTTATTCTCTCTTCTTTTCTCCATGATGAAATAAAATCTAATAACTTATCTTTCTCGTCCGGCAGCCAATACCCCTCAAAAAGATCTTGGTCACACAATACAGATGAAACATAAAAATTTTTAGCAAATGACAAAACTGGAGCTGAATACGCAAAGCTCTTAACCTTTTTTGCCAAACCTGATGACAATCGCCCAACAACAGGAGTAATTTTCTCATCGTGAAGCTTAGAAATTCCAACGGCTGTTCCCGCTGCACCAAGGGCAGCAACAGCTAATTTTATATTTCTTGGCCTCACCAACCTTCTTAACGCTGCAGGCGCAACAAAAGATGATGAACACAATGACAAAAATAATGTAAATATTAATAATTTATTTTTCATATAACCTCCATTAATCTGAAAAATTATTTTTACGGTTCAATTCTTCCTGCAACGACAAGGTCAACAAGCTTTTCCTCAAACTTAGCGGCATCCTCATCTGTTTCAATTCCACTAGCAACAAGCACAGAGTGAACCCCACACAATGCACCACGCTCTTTTTGATCTTTAATTATAACATCAAACTCTTCTCTTGCCGGGTAACCAGCCACCTCATAATCAGGTCTACTGTCTTCATGAGAATAAGGCATAAACGAAGACGCATTCATTGAACACCACAAACAATCACAAATTTCCGCTGACCGCAAAGTTGCTTCCTGCTCAACATGGCCAAAACGTTCATGATCCAAAACATTACCAAACATTCCCGACTCTCTATCAAGCTGTTCCGCATGAATAACCTCATGAGCCATACTTGTTCTTCTTGTACCATAAGGAAGTTCACAATCTCTATCCTCGTTTATTAGAACAAATCCACCCTGGCTATAAACAACACCACCATCAATGGGAGAACCTTTTCTTATTTTTTTTACATCAAAACGATACTCTTCTGGAAGTCCTACAACACCATAAAATTTTTGTGCCCATTTCTGGTAAACAGGACCAGCAAGCTCTCCAGAATATTCTTTATCAACAAGTCGACCTAAAGCTTCCCAGTCAACCGAACTCATGCTCCTTACAGCAAAAGCTCTTGGAGCAAGCGGCAATATTTTTCTTAATAAAGACCCCCCACATAAACAAGGGGAAACAAATAAAACAGAAATCAATAAAATCTTTTTACAATAATTCATAACACACCCCTAAACAAATATAAGTGTTTACAACAATAACTATTCAATTTCCAGCATGCGCAATATTTTCAATTTGTCAATAGAAGACTTTGTTTTTTCTACATGCTATAGTGATTTGTATGGATAAAATACAAGAATCTTTTTTAAACAATTTAGACCTTTCTGAGCTTACAAAATTAAAACCGAATGTTGTTTGGTGGCTCCTAGAAGAAATAACAAAAAAAAACCGAGCACAACTTTTTGCACAAAAACAAATTATATTAAGCAAACAACAAAAAGAAATAATTAATGAGTGGGTTAACCAGCTAACAAAAGAAAAAAAACCATTAGCATATGTTCTTGGTTGGACACCATTTTCAAATTTAAAAATTTATACAGAACCACCAACTTTAATTCCAAGGCCAGAGACAGAAGAGTGGGTATTGGATCTAGTAAATAAAATCAAAAAAAATAAAATCGAGAAACAATTTAGAATCCTTGATATTGGAACCGGAACAGGATGTGTTGCACTTACCTTGGCAAAGAAAATCCCAAACGCAGACGTTGTTGCAATTGATATATCCGAAAAAGCATTACAACTCGCCAAAAAAAATGCCGCAGAAAACAAAATTGAAAATGTTACATTTTTAAAGTCTGATCTTTTTGAAAATCTTGGCGAAATCAAATTCGACATGATTGTTTCAAACCCCCCATATATTTCAGAGCAAGACTGGAAAGGCTTAGAGCAACACATAAAAGGTTGGGAAGACCCTCAAGCACTAAAAGCAAAAAACGATGGTCTTGAAATTATTGAAAATATAATTCAAAAGACACCACAATATTTAAAACCAGCAGGCATCAACTTGCCAAACTTGGTTATCGAGATAGGATACAATCAAGGAGAAGCTGTAAGAAACCTACTAACAAAAAAAGGTTTTAAAGCGATAACAATCGAAAAAGACTTTAGCGGAAAAAATAGAGTAGCATGCGGAAAGTTTTAACAAAAAGCTTTATACAAACAAAATATAGAGAAAAAAGAAAAGTAGTTTTTTACAGAAAGGCTTAGTGTGAAGCTTGTGCCAAAAATAAAAAAGGAATTTGTAAGTGTCGTAATTAATCAAAATAAAATTTCTGTCGCTTGGATAAAAAAACAAAAAGATACATACTCCTTAGAACAATACGATTACTTAGAAAATCCACCGCTAAATGCAAATCTTACAATTTTAAATCCTAATTGCTTACAAAAATTTTTGTGTGATTTTTTAAAAAAGAATTCACTATCAAACTCGTTTATTAGCTTTGCCCTAGATGGACAATGCTGCAAGCACAAAATAATTGCATCTGACACAAACATTCCAGAAAAAAAACACATTAGTAAAGCTATAGAAAAATGGTATTTAGTTGATCATTACTTAATTGCGCAGGATTCTTCTGAACACCATAACATTTTTTATGTTACCGGAATTGTTCCAGCCGTTTTGTTTCAATATTTAAATTTATCAATTTATTTAAAGTTAAATACAATCGCCTTAACAACAAAGCCTATGGCGCTGGCTTGCACAATACAAAACTTACAAATCCAAGAAGAAACACCATATTATGAAACATTTGAACAATGGATTACAATAATGAACAATCAGCTTGAAAAACAAAAACCCAAAATCAGCTACAACAATAACAAAACGCTAGACAATATAAACACACACCTCGGTCTATTTATGCTAGGGAGAAATATCTATGAAGCCAATTAATTTCATCAAACCATTTCCACCTGGAAAACAAATTGCCATCACCAGGTGGTTCAAGCTTTCTGTTCTCTCGATTGTCTCACTTGTATTCATCCTGGCATTCATACAATTGAATAAATACAAAAAACATCTTGAAACATATAACAAAAAAGAAAAGCTATTTAATAAAATTTCTAAAACAAAAAAAGAAAAACAAAAACGACAAAAAGCAAAAAAAGAAAAGCTGTCCATAGAAAAACAAATTAATCACTTAAAGGCATTATCCAATCCAACAGAAACTCCATATAAAATAATTGAAAATATTTTTAACACTGCAAATAAACATAACCTTTCTATAAAAACAATAAGCAAGCAGGCCGATGCCACCAATACAAATGGTCATGCAGAAAAAATAAAAAAGATAACGGAATTTGCTCATTCATTAGAACAACCAACAAACGAAATCCACATAAAATCAATAAAAACTGTAGACAAAAAAAGAATAGAATTTTTGGTGTCTATAAAAAATAAAGGGTAAACACAAGTACAAACGGGAGGGTCCGAACTTTCTACTAAAATAAATTATCATGGCCGTTCGCCCTGAGTAAGCCCGCAGGGCACATCGAATGGGATTCTTCGAACGGTACAAGCAATCTTTATTTTGTGTTCGTATACGTCCCGTTCGACTCGGCATTATGCCTCGCTCAGGGCCATCGGGCATTCGACATCGCTCATTACGCTCAGTACGAACGGGTTTTGAACTTTTTATATGCGCGTTATTATTATAATTAAACACATAAGCACGAACGGGTATAGAATGTAAAATTGATTGATCAGTTAGCTCTGAGTTAGGCCAGAGGCCAAATCGAATGTGAGCGAATGGATAGTATAGCGAGAAACACCTTGTACCCTTATTGTAGAGGCACAAAACGATACTGCTCCGAAGAAAATTCTTTAAATAATCCGCTCTTTTTTTTCTCTATAATAATCAATGGACCAGACCTGAAAGGACAAACCAAAAGGCCTCCATCCTTCAAGTTTTTATTTGCTACGTAATCGATCAATTTTTCTTGCGACAACCCTATTCCAGCAGTAAAAATAATTTTATCAAATTTGTCTTCTACCACTTTAAAATCAACATCTTTTACTGTTATGTTTGTTAGGTTTAATTTCTTAAATCTTTTTTTTGCCCTGTCTATAAGCTCTTTGTGTAACTCAAGGGTTACAACCTGTCCAGGATCGACAATGTAAGCCAAAAGAGCAGCGCTCCAACCACTCCCTGTTCCTACCTCCAAAACATTATCTCTTTTTTTTAGTTGCAACAACTGTAACATACGCGCAACAGTACTTGGTTGACTTATGGTCTGCCCCTTTTCAATTGGAAGAGCAACATCTAAATGTGCTTGATTTTGCAAATGCTCCGGTACAAAAAACTTGCGTTCAATGGTACCTATTGTCTCAACAATTTTTTTATCATCGACCCTAAAACTATCCAAGTAACCCTTTACAGAGTGAATCATTTTCCCCTTCTCTTGACCCTCTCTGTTGGCACACGGATCCACAATATAACAAGCATGACAAATGTCTACAAAAGCAAACAATGACAACACACAAACAAAAACTTTAAACCATTTACTTGTCAAGCTCATCTAAAAATCTAACCCATACCTTAAACAAAAAACAAATCTATGCCCCTCAATCAATAACACAAAAAAATATAAAAATAAAATTATTACGATCAGCGACCTCTACAACAACACCAAAAGAACAACAAAAAAGATAAAAACTTAGAAAAAAATATAAAAAAAAATCTCATAACATGGTACGTTATTTACTCACAATTTCTAACAAAAAATTATACAGAGAAACAAATGTCACACATAAAAAAATTACCCATAGAAGAAGCACAAAAAATTGCAGCTGGTGAAGTTATAGAACGACCAGCAAACGTTGTAAAAGAACTTGTTGAAAACTCCATAGACGCCCAATCTACAGCAATTAGCATCTATATAGAAGCGTCTGGCAAAGGATTAATACGGATTGTAGACAACGGCACAGGAATGTCGGAGGAAGATGCCAAAATTTGTTTCTTAAAATACACAACAAGCAAAATTGGAAACATAGAAGATCTGGAAACCCTGACAACTTTTGGTTTTCGCGGAGAAGCCATTGCAAGCATATGCACAGTGTCTCATACAAAAATTAAAACAAAAAACAAAAAATCAGACGCTGGAACTGAATTTTCGATTGAAAATAACACAATTGCAAACAAAACAACTGTGTCTTGCCAACAAGGAACAGACATATCCGTCGCAAACCTATTTTATAATCTTCCAGCACGGCTTAAATTTCTAAAAAAAGATGAAACCGAATGGCGACACATTACACAGTTATTTCAGGCTTTTTGCTTATCAAATACAGACATACACTTTAAGCTATTCCGTGACGAAAACTTAATTTATAACTGCCCTCCGACACAAGACATCAAAAACAGATGCGCACAAGTTTGGGAACATACACAAGGCTCACAAATTTTACCTTTGGCAGAAAATAGAAATAAAGAATACCAGGTTTCTGGAGCAATAACACATTACCATTACGGTCGCTACGACAAAAGCTGCATTTTGTTTTTTGTTAACAACAGATTGATAAGAAATAATAAGCTAGCAAGATCTTTGCTCAAGGGATATGAACATGCTCTTTACTACGGAAAATTTCCGGCAGCGGCGATTTTTGTTGAAGTTGATCCATCATTAATTGATGTGAATGTACACCCCCGCAAAGAAGAAATTCTATTTACCCGTCCACGAAGTCTGGAAATTCTAATTCAAAATTCCGTAAAACAAACCCTTGAGCTTTATGTTTCAGAGCAAATAAAAACAAACCCTGCGCAACAAAATTCAACATTTTCAAATTCTATCTCACAAGCACAATCTTTGCCCCAACACAACAACCAGCCAAAAACTCTTTATCCTGGAATGCCACAAGCAACGTTTTCCTCCAGACCAACCGAACAACCGATCAGAATGAAAGATTCATTTGCACAGGAATCAAAAACCAACAATCAGCCAAAAGAAGAAAATCTTTCTATTTCTCCTGAAACAAGTTCAGATGTTCATTATGAGATTATTGGACAATATAAAAGGACTTTTATATTAATTGATCGCCCTAACGGACTTATAGTTATCGATCAACACTCTGCACATGAACGAATTTTATACGAGGAATTTTTGGAAAAGCTTGATCAAAATGTCGCGACAATTGCACTTGCTTTTCCACAAATAATTTCGCTTTCTACAACAGATCTAAAAATTTTAACACCATACCTGGACCTGTTTAAAAACAATGGAATTGTACTTGAACAAATGGGGGAGGGAAAACTCGCGGTTCAAGCGACCCCTGTTCACTTAAAAAACGTTTCTATCCAGGAACTCGTCAACGAAACAATTGGATTTATTACAGAATCTCAAGGTCTTGAACACGAAGATATTCGAACAATTTTGCTTAGAAAACTTGTTGCACAAATGGCATGCAAAGCAGCGATAAAAGCTGGAGACAAATTAACAACAGAACAAATGCTCAAGCTAGTTGAAAATCTTAAACACGCTAAAAATCGTTTTTGTTGTCCCCATGGACGTCCGACAAGTTGGCTTTTAGAACATCACGAAATTGAAAAAAAATTTAAAAGAGATTACAAACAAGCCGCATGGAAATAAAAAACCCCGCCATCTGGCGGGGTTACATTTTATGTCTGTTCTTTTAATTTTTTATATGCATAAACTTCGGCCAACATAAACACAGGAACAGCAACAATAACTCCAATTGCAATGCTAGTAAGCAAAGTGCAAACAAATATTAGCAAACCATGAAAGGAAAGGAGCTGCCATTTTGCACCATTGGTAATCTGAGAACTACGCTTTAGACTATCAATAATCCCACAGTCTTCTTCAATGATGGCGTACAAATAAAACCCAAACTTTATTGCAAATATAATGCCAGGAATTACAAATAAAAGAAGTCCAAAGCCAACCATCAATGAGTATAAAAAACTAGCAACAACAGCCCGACCAATAAGACCAAAGCAGGAAAACAAATCTTTGTAAACTGGCGGTTTTTTATCGTAAATGTCTAAGTTAATTTTTGTAAAACCAAGTTTTAAACCAGTTTGAATAAGCCAAAAAATAATAAAGAATAGTATTATAACACTAGCATGCTCTGCAACAAATCGTAGGCCTATTAAAATTTCACCTATTGGAAATTTATCATGAATACGAACATGAAATGTTGTTGGTTTTAAAGACGCCATTTTAAAAGCCTGCACAACCGGATGATTAACTATATGACCCGCAACGGTATTCAAACCTGACTCAATAGAGTTAATTGTAAAAATAATGAAACCCACAACCAAACCGATAAAAGCAGCAAAAAATGCAAAATAAGTCAGACCAGTTTTTAAAAAAATAGCAAAATGCTCAAATAAGTTTATAAAAGCAAACTTGATAGCCTCCAAAAAAGAAAATGTCTTTTGCTTAGCCATAAAAAACTCCTCTATTTAGAACAATAAACAGCACACTAATTTTATATTGTTCTAAAGAAGAGTCTTTTTTCAAGATTATTATAAAATTTGTCTCGCTAGAAGTTCCTATGTCTGTTCATCCAACTTTTTGTAAACATACGCAAACCAAAGAACAGCAATAGGATTAAAAACAAAAACCTTTAATGGATACCCAACAACAAAACCAAATGGTGAAGTTATAAAGACAACTAATAAACCAACAAATATCCAAGCAAAAATAACTAAAATTATTTTATGGAAAGCCCCAACCATAAGCTTTGCATTGTACTTTATAGCACGAAAAGCACTTATGTCTTTGTCCACAATAATAAAAATAATAAAACAAATGTATGAAAAAAGGATCAGCAACAACGGTACCGCCACAATTCCAACGTACGAAAGAATCAATTCTGGATTAGAAAATAAAAATGGTAACGAAAAAGTTGCCGCAATCGGTATTAAAAACAAAAACATCAAAACTATAGAACGAGGTATAAATCTAAACCCTCCAAAAAGCGCTTTATAAGTGGAGCTACCATTTTTGCAAATATCAAGAGCCACGTTTGTAACGCCTATGGTCAATCCAAAAACAAACAACGATAAAACAATCCCCTTGATAAAAAAGAAAATCCAACTACTTGTTGAAACGATTTTTATTGCCTCAAGGAAAGCTTCCTTTGTATTGTCTTCGATATTTAAATTAAAATTAATCCCTGTCAATGTAAGTTTTTCCAAAACTACAACAGCCATGTGAAGAGCGCCAGCCAAGCAAAAAATTCTAACATTGTTAATAAAACTCTTCAGACTAAAAGAAACAGCCTCTTTCCAAGGCAAATTCTTACTTTTATACATAATAAAATCTCCAATACTGGTTCAATAGTTTAGAAATGTAAATTATCAAACCAACTTTGAACCATATAGAGCAAAGGAGGTCTTCCTGAAGCCCTCAAGCCATAATTGATCAAATATAATCCAAGAAGTGACAACACAAGATTTAATAAAAATGGTGCAGAAGAAAACAAGAAAAGAACTGATCCCAATACTATAAATATGATGCTTTTTGTACTATTTTGAATCACCATATTATTCCCTTTCGGTTTTTAATGAGGCTTTCCCATTTTAATACGACTGAAAATTTTGATAAATAAAAAGAATAAAATCAAAAACATATATTGCGGTATATTTATATCCATTTTTTTTCAATAGGCATATTGACGTTAGGCATATTGACGTTGACAAAACTATCCAAAAACCCTGCTCATCAAAACACCACTTTATTTACACTTTTCAATATACATGATAGTGTTAAAAAGTAAAAATCGTCTAATGGAGGTGGTAAGAAAGCAAGTCAACTAATTACACTATATCAATTAATAGAGGTTAATTATGAACAAGGCTTTTCTTACAATCGCAACGACTATCTTATTATCAATAAATATCTCATATGCAAGTCAACCCAACACAGAACAAACTCTAGGAACAAACCCATTTTACAAATTTGGCCCCATTGTAACAGAAGATGAAACAGGGTTAAAAGATGAATTAGATAGATTTTGGGAATGTATTGTTAAAATGGATGAACAAAATGCGGATTTAAATTTACAAGCTTCACTTTCAACCTTAATCGACAAATGGATTGCTCTTGATATAGCCCAGTGGAAGCTATTTGATACTCTTGATAGTGGAGGATCATTTCAGTCAGACCTTTACACCGAAGAAATGGAAACTGCCAGCAAAATGAAAGATACGGCCAGTGAAGAATTTCATAGAGCAGAGGCAGTAGCAATCCAAAATTGGTTACTTGCTAAATCTTCTTTATCTGAATTAGCAGAAGAGGCACAAGAGGCTGCAAGCGAAGCAAACGATATGGCTAAAGAAGATCCCTATAAAAAGACATTAATGGTTGTTTTGAGCTCATATTTAATTTCATCTGACCCAACACAAAAAACATATTTTACAGATAAAAAAATATAGGCTATCAACTTACATTACCAAAACTGTAATACAACTTTATTAAAAAGCGTCGCAAAAAACGGCGCTTTTTAATTTAATTATTCTAATTAAAATGATATACATAATTACAAAGAATAATTGTAAGTTGTATGGGAAAATAAAATGGAAAAAATGAAAAAATTTATTAAAAAATTAATACAATCTAATAGTCCAATGCTACTTCCCTCTTATAGCGGTATTCCAACTTTCATGCGCACACCTTTTTATAATGACCTAACAAACCTAGACATTGCATTAGTTGGAGTTCCTTTTGATGGTGGCACAACAAATAGGCCAGGAAGCCGTCATGGTCCACGAGAAATTCGAAATCAGTCAAGTTTAACCGGACTTCAAAACCATCAAAGCAAAATTATACCATTTCAAAACTGTCGCATTGGTGATATTGGGGATGTACCCTTTTCTAATCCACACAACTTAGAAACATCTATTAAAGATATAGAAGTTTTTTATAACAATATTACAAAAGCAAACGTTGTTCCAATTACTGCTGGAGGAGATCATTCAATAAGTTACCCAATCTTAAAGGCTCTAGGAAAAAACAAGCCTGTAGGGTTGATTCATATTGATGCTCATTGTGATACAGCCTCCAAAATTGATGGAAGCAAATTACAACACGGAAGCCCTTTTCGCAATGCTGTAGAAACTGGTGTGCTAGATCCAAAACGCACTATTCAGATTGGCATTCGCGGTCCACATGAACATCTTTGGGAATTTTCATATCAATCAGGAATGCGAGTTATTCATATTGAAGAATTTTACGAAATGGGTCTTAAGGCTGTTATTAAAGAAGCCCGCAATATTGTTGGCGACGACCCAACATATATCAGCTTTGATATTGATGGGCTTGATCCTGCTTACGCCCCAGGAACAGGCACTCCAGAAATTGGTGGGCTAACCTCATTTGAAGGGCAACAAATTATTCGCGGCTTGCGTGGATTAAATTTAATTGGAGGAGATATTGTAGAGGTTTCTCCACCATTTGATCCAAGTGGCTGCACAGCCTTAGTTGGAGCAAATTTGATGTTTGAAATGTTATGCGTTATATCAGATTCTTTAGCAACCTAAAAAATAAATAAAATCGAAAAAGATTAATACAGTTAAATGCACAACTTTTTATATTCTAGAAAAGTATGGACAACCCCGCTATCCAAACAGGGTTGTCCAATTATTTTATTTAATATCGGTTAAGGTTTTTGCTATGCGTTGCAAAATATCAGAAGAGTTGACCTTATATTCAAAGCTTGCCCACTGATTTGTATTTGCCTTAAAATATGGCTCTTTTATTGGATTAACATCATCCACAAAGCCCCAGGCACGATAAGCATTTAACGCATTGGCATTAGTTGGCCGAGTACAAAGAAAAATCCGATTTAAATCTGGAATAATTATAAAGATTGAGCTCATAAGAAACTTACCAAGCCCACGTCCTTGCGCCGACGGCAAAACCGCAAAGCTTGTACACTTAACATCACCATATGGATATTCTGGCATAACAAAGAATATAATTGCCCCAAGCATCTCTTTGGTCTTTTTATCCTTAACTGTGACAAAAAAATACATATTATCAGCACTAAACTTAGAATGATCCATAGAATAAAATTGTTTTATAACTTGTTGAACTTTTTCTCCAACAGCTGTCCAATCTACATTCTCATGCCCATTTAAAAAAAATGCCTCAAATTGTTTTAGATAGTGATCATCAAATTCCAAGTTAGGGTTGGCTCGTAAAAAACCAGACTCTACTGGAACATAAGCCTTGGATGTAACATCACCTATGCTTTTTAATGTTTCAGCAAATTCTGGAGATTGAACATTTAGTCTTGCCCAGTCAAAAACAACAGAAACTCCAGTCTTATCTTTTCCTTCAAATTGACCTGACAGCTTTGTTGTTTGTTTTAAATGTTCCAGCCATTTATTTTCTATTTTCTCGTTCATTTTATTATTTCTTTCTACTTGAGATTCTAATTTTACATTTATTATTGATACGCCAATACAAAGACACAAAAGTAATGCCATGTTATTGGAATTAAACATAGAAACATCCTATTGTTAACACAATTATGTATATAAAAATGATGATTATAAGACACGGCAAACGCTACTTAGAGCCACTTTGCCGAAAACTTAGATTGTAAAACTAAAAACTTTCATAAAAAACCCCACCTTGCCTTTATTAAAGGGGTTAAAAATAAATGATCAACTATTTTCATAGTACCAAAATACAGCTGCAAGTCAATTTAAAGCCTTCCTGTTCTATCTAATCAATCGGCTTATTTAATTGCATAGTAAATGCAAAACGATTACCAACTATCTTCATTACCCTAAATCCAGCTGATTTAGCCAATCGAAGAACTGTTTTTTGGCTCTGGAAATGTGGATCAAAAACAACCTCTGTCACCAACAACATTCCACCAGGCTTAAGAGAATCAAATACTTTCTTCATTGCAACCGCCATATTTGGAATTTCACCCAACACAGAGATTAACAACGCACGGTCATATAGATTGTTTTCTATCTTACCATCCTCTATATTAGCTTGAAAAAGTTGAATGTTTTTTAAGCTCTCTGCCTGTGCTTTTTGTTGAACACGTTGCAACATTTCCTGCTGTACATCTAAAGCCGTTATAATTCCTTGAGGACCAATTTTTTTGGCTATTGGAATTGTAAGCCGCCCTGGACCACAGCCAACATCCAACACTTTCATACCAGGTTTAAGTTCAAGATGACCAATAATTACACTGGCACGACTGGTTTTTGTAAATGGATTGTCCATTTCTACCATCCACCCCAACCAAGAAGGACAAGGAAGATGAAATTTTTGCGACAAAAAACGCCAAGCAAAACAAATCGAAACTACAACAAGAACTGTTATGATAAAAAAATACAAAATATTTATAAAAAAACTCATTTTTGAATACCCCTAAAAAAATAGAAGGCCAACCACAAATTCAAGGCTAATTTAATATAAAAATTATTAAAAGTTTTTATTTAAAGCTTTTCCGCAATAAAAAGACCCGATAACAACTCACCTCTTGCAAAATATTTTTTTGATCAACTTACTAGCTTTGCCTTTTAATTATACTTTCTAAAAAACGATAATTAGAGCAATTTACACATTATTTTATGGGTATAAAACATTGGCAATATTTGAAGATTTTCAAAAACTGGATACTCGTGTTGGAAAAACAATTGATGTAAAAGACTTTCCAGAAGCTAGAAAACCATCTTACAAACTTAAAATTGACCTTGGACCAGAGATTGGTATAAAAAAATCTTGCGCCCAGTTAATACAAAACTACAACATTGAAGAATTAGAAAGCAAACATTTTTTGTATTGTAAGACTTCCACCAAGGCAGATTGGACCGACAACTCCAGAAGTTCTAACTTTGGGTGTTCCTGACAACGAAAAGCACTTTAATTGTTACAGACAAAGATGTTCCAATTGATGTACGACTCTATTAGCCTAGGCAAAAAATAACAAAAACCTAATACGTTTTAAGAGTATTGACGAGTGGAAAATTATCTGTACAATTTGTAACAACCCATCTAGTTATTATGTCTAAATTATCGTTATTTTATGGAGTTTTTACTATGCAACGCAAGTTTTGTTTATTTCTTTTTTTGGCACTAGCAAGCTGTCTTAGTTTACATGCTTATAATCTAATAACGGTTTGCGCTGGCTCTCTTTACGCTGGACAGCGTGCTTTCCATCGTTATGCCTTCGACGGCTGGGCAACTTGCCTCGGTGCAAACGGTGAACATATCGGTGACGGAATAACATGGATAACGTTTGTAAAATAACTTACCACATATGATTCTATGGGGCTCCCTCATGTTTGTATTGATGCTGTGTATCTTAAGCCTACGGAAGAGGTTGAAGTTCGCTAACGCATCTAAATTAACCTAAATTATTTGTAGCCACCATGCTATTTAAATGGCATGGTGGCTTTTTCATTTGATATTCCCAAAGATAAAAGACAAATACAATGAATAAAGAAAAAATCAAAATTATTTTAATGCACGGCAACCATGATAGTACGCCAAATGATAATTGGTTTCCATATCTCAAGGATGCATTAGAAAATATTGGGTACAATGTTGTTTCTCGTCAATTTCCAGATGCAAAGTTAGCAAGAGCATCTTATTGGCTACCATTTTTAAAAAATGAATTAAAAGCTGATGAATATTCCATATTGATAGGTCATTCATCTGGAGCAATTGCTGCAATGCGATTTGCAGAGGAAAGTAAGATTCTAGGGTCAGTCCTTGTTGGTTCATATTACACTGACTTAGGGGATGAGATTGAAAAACAAAGTGGCTATTTTGAAAAACCATGGAACTGGGATACTATAAAAAACAATCAACAATGGATAGTTCAATTTTCCTCAATCGATGACCCATGGATTCCTATTGATGAACCCCGCTTTGTTAAAAACAAGCTAAATTCACAATACTACGAATATGAAACACAAGGTCACTTTGGCGGTGATTACTATAAACCAACATTTCCAGAGCTTTTTGAGGCTATTAAAAATAGATTAACAATATATTAAGCCTTGACGATTTTATAACTATCGTTACCTTTTTTATATCGATTGGCTTATTATATCTAAATAATCAAGTTACTATATCTAATCAATCATTTTCTTTGGAGTTTTTTATTATGAAACGTAAGTTTTATTTATTTCTTTTTTTGGTACTCACAAGCTGTATTAATTTGCGTTCATGTGATGCAATTAGCATGTGGGCTGCAAGTGTTGAAATTGGCGAAAGCGCTTACTACGGGGACCCTGAAGACACTGTGGGGGCAATCTGTCAAGGACCTGTCTATGTTGAAGGGGTCGAAAAGATAAAGTTTACGCAATTTGATCCACGTACTAAAAAAACTCATACTTTTTTTCTTATGCCTAATTCTGAAGTAATAGTTCGCAGAAACAACTGGTTTATTTAATCTAGATAGATTTGTAACCATCACACAACTCAAATATGATAGTGGTTTTTTGTGCCCAAAATTAGCTAAAAGCAAGGCAAAACAAAAAATTAATGGTTGAACTATTACCGAAATAAATAAAAAAAGCCACGGAAATAAAACTCCGTGGCTTTTTAACTTGGCGTCCCCAAGGGGATTTGAACCCCTATTTTCGCCGTGAAAGGGCGATGTCCTAACCGGATTAGACGATGGGGACTGGTGAGCCGCGTTGGAATCGAACCAACGACCCACAGCTTAAAAGGCTGTTGCTCTACCGACTGAGCTAGCGGCCCGTAATCTTCTAACTTAATTCAAATATCATTACCCATTACTCTTTCGATGGTACCGATCGAAGTTTTCTTTGTCAAGAAATAAAAACTTTCTATATCGAAAAATAACTTAGAATAAGTTTACCTATATAACAGTATATTATCAAGCCCAAAATATCCATTAGCGTTGTTAAAAATGGACCAGCCGAAAATGCAGGGTCAACTTTAATTTTTCTAAGGATTATAGGGAAAAGAAATCCAAACAATGTTGCCACCAAAACAATGCAAAATACCGTAATAGAAACAATCGAACTACCAACCAAACTTTGTGTATCAGAAAAAAAATAAGCTCTGGCAAATGCAGTCACCCCAACAATTGAAGCTATAACAAGAGCCATTAAGCACTCTCTTCTAATAAATCTACTAACATTATCCTGATTTAGCTCCCCAGTTGCAAAACCTTGAATGGTAATAGCCGACGTTTGGCTACTCGCATTGCCACCAGTACTTGTAAGCATCGTTACAAAGAAAAATAGAAAGCCTTGTAACATAGATTCATAATGCTCCAGTATCATGGTAGAAAAGGATTGAGCAAGAAGAAGAAGAATCAAAATGTGACTTCTCTCATAAATAAGCTTAGCAAATGAAGTTTCAAAATACGTCCTCTTCATTGGAACAAGAGCAGACATTTTGTACACATCGTCCCCTGCAACTTCTTCAATAACCTCAACAATGTCACGACTTGAAATTGAACCCAAGAAAAAATAATCATCACTGATAACTGGTATAATAGGCATGTGGTATTTAACCATCTTTTTAGCAACAACCTCTTTTGACTCAGCCGCTTTTACAACAAGCTCATTTCTCTTAATAAAATTCTGAATTTTTTGTTCCGGCTCCTGTAAAATAAAATCTTCCAGGTTAACGTGACCAACAAGACGATTATTAAGATCTGTTACAAAAACTTGAGACTTTAGGCCTTTCTGCGCCTTTACGCGTCTTATTATTTTTATAGACTCAGCAACAGTAAGATCCTGCCGCAAAGAAAACGCTCTAATATCCATTATGCCAGCAGCAGAATCGGGACTAAATTTTAATAACGAAAGAACTCTTTCTCTGTCCTCCTTTTGAAGAACATCTAAATATTTCTTTAAATCTGAATCGGTTAAAAATTCCAAGAAATGGGATAGACCATGAAGAGTAGACTTCTTAAAAACATGAACAATTTCTTCGTCCGACAATAAAGAAAGGCTCGTTGCCTTTAATGCATCCTGGAGTTCAAGAAAAACACTTACTTTTAAGCTCTCCGGAAGCTCTACAAACAATTTAGAAAAATCTTTTTTAGAAAGAGTTGATAAAAAATGAGCTATATCAACCGGATGTTCCTCAATAAACTCCGCCCACAGATAGTTATATTCTTCGATAACACTATTTATATTTTTTTTAATCTCTATAAACAATTTTTTCATGGAACAAAGCCCCCTTCCAAAACAAAAAAATAAGGCAGCATGACACCATATATTATTGTATCAAACCCTAAAAAGATAGGTTACCCAACCTAATTAATACTGTCTATAATTTGTAAATCTAATAAGCCTATAATATTAACAATATAAAATGGTAAAAACACCACCAATTTGACTTTATAAGTATAATGCATAACATGAAAAATAGGCGTTTAAAACATTAAAATAATTTTCAGCTGTGTTGGTAAAAAATCATCATTAAGTATATAGGGGGCAAAAGGGAAATATTTATGAGGGAAATAAAACCAAATGAAATTGTTACAATAACAGCGGAAGACGAAGATACAGATCTTAGGCTGGATGTTTTTTTGGTCAAACACCTTTCTCTATATTCAAGAAGTTTTTTTCAAAATCTTATCAAAAGAAAAACCGTAAGCATAAACGGCACAACAATAAGAAAAAGCAGCACACGCATACAGCCAAATGATGAGATTGTATTAAAGTCTCCAGAAGCAAAATCAATAGTCGTCAAAAAAGTTGTTGAAAAAGACATTGGCGTAAAAATAATTCACGAAAATGATGACTTTTTAATCGTCAATAAACCAGCCGGTTTGATTGTACACGAACCAACCGACACAAAATTTGGCCACGAAACAATAACTCTTGTAGATTGGCTTTTGTGCCATTTTAAGGATATTGCAAAAGTTGGTGAGGCCGATCGCCCTGGAATTGTTCATAGATTAGACAAAAACACATCTGGAATTTTAATCATACCACGCAAAAACCATGTACATACTTTATTTGGCAATATGTTTCGAACAAGAGAAATTCACAAAACATACCTTGCAATAGTGTCTGGTCATCCAGATAGAGAAGGAACAATAGACCTGCCAATCTCCAGAAACTTAAAAGACCGAATAAAAATGACTCATTTAAATCCTTCCGGCAGAGACTCTGTAACTCACTACAAGGTTTTGGAATACTTTGAAGACAGCACATTACTAGAAGCAAAACCTGTTACAGGCAGAACCCACCAGATTCGAGTTCACTTATTAGCAATCGGACACCCTCTAATTGGGGACACAACTTACGGACAAAGTTCAAAAATAATAGATCGTCACGCCCTGCACGCACAAAAACTAGAGTTTACTTATCAAAATGAAAACCTCTCATTTTCGCACGAACCACCAGAAGACTTTCAAGCCGCAATTGAGCAATTAAGAAAAAACACTAAATTTGATCTTTAACTTAATTTTATGTTAGCGTCTTCTTAAGTTTTATTAAAAAAAATAAGGAGATTTACATGCCCACCCTAAAACAATTCCAATTTTTATTAACATTCGTTTTTGCATTCTTTCACCTACAAGCTTTTGCGGATAGTGTTCACGTAACAAACACAGATTTGTACGATAGATATGCACAAGTACATTATGTCAGGGGTCCTAAAACACAACCAGCCAGTCCTGTTTACACTCTTCCAGCAGTATTAGCCGCTGAAATAATAGAAAAAAGTGCTCCAATAAGACAAAAAGTCGCTATTAAAAGACCAGAAAGAAAAATAAACTGGAGAGGACAAATTTGGGATAGGCAACTATACGCAACCGATGACCAAGAGTTATTACAATCACCACAGTATAATCATATTGACAGCGCAAACCTTGGCACTTTAAAAATGGCAGCAACAACTGCAGGTAAAAACGAATTTTTTGTAACAACGGATAATGGAAAAGTTAAAATTCTCACATATTCTCAATGGAAATCTCGCCCATTTAGAGCTTTTTTATCCGACTCTATTGAAAAAACAATTGATCTTTTAAAAAATGGCTACAAAAATTATCCATATGCAACACAACACGCTTCTGTAAGAAGTACATGGGACGAAGAAAACAAAGAACGAAACTCTGTTCATAACAGGCTAAACAGTCAAAAAACAATTGATGGGTTCAAAAAATTATTATCTGGAACATACGCATCAGAACAAGAACAAAAACATTATGAAAACATTATTGAAAGCATTGGCCCAGATAATCTTCCACGCATTGGTTTATGCGGAAGCGGCGGCGGCTATAGAGCCATGAAAGCAACAGGTGGAAGTCTTGAGGGCGCTGATGATATTGGACTACTTGATGCTAGCACATACATTGGCGGACTTTCGGGGTCAACTTGGTTAATCTCAGGTTGGCTAACATCAAAAATGGACATAAAAAGCTATATGCAACAACTTGACGCAAGAACCAACAAGTCAATCTCAAGCATTGCTAAAAACTCTGACAAACAACAAATTTATACATGCTTGCAAAGAAAAGTTGTATTTTCTATACCAATATCTATCGTTGATATCTATGGAAATCTAATTGGACAAGAACTCCTTACTGGTCTTCAAGAATACACAAAACCTAAAAACATGTTCTTATTCGACCAAGCTCCTTTGGTACAAAGTGGGCAAGTACCATTTCCAATATATACAGCTGTAATTGCCCCAGAAAACTCTCTATATCAGGATTACAAATGGTTTATATTTACCCCATTCGAATGTGGTGGCCCAGCAATGGGGTCTTACATTGATACATGGGCTCTTGGAAGATCATTTATAAGAGGAAGCGATGTTGAACCAGCCCCTCCTCAACCGCTATGCTATTTTATGGGAATATGGGGTTCGGCATTTGCTGTAAACTTTAAAGAGGCTATTAGAGAAGTAATTGGTGGCAATATTTACCCTCCATTTCTTGAAGTAGTAATGAACGAGATCATGGCATCTAATATTGGAGAATATAGAGCATCTTCAGCAACTATAAACAACTTTACATATAAAGCCTCGGGGTTACCTTACAATGATTGGAAAAGGCTAACACTTATAGACGCCGGCATTGATTATAACCTCCCTCTTCCACCTCTTTATGTAGATTATAGAAAAACAGATATTACAATCTGCTTAGATCAATCGGGAATTGTAAAGGACGCACCAGAACTTAGAAAAGCAGAAGACTTTTTTAGGCGCAACAAAGAACTCAAAGTCTACAAAAAATTTCCTAAAATAGACCACTCTCAAGTTAACCAAGTTGTAAGCGTACACGGAAATCCCTTGGACAAAGAAACAACAACCCTTATATATCTTCCATTAGTTCCAAATCCTGAATACCAAAAGGGTGAATATAAACCTCTTGAAAGGCCAGCATCAAACTATACAGGAACATTTAATTTTAAATATTCTGTTAAAGAATCAAAAGAGCTAAGAGATTTAACTAAAAAAAATATGGAAACTAGCAAAGCCGTTATAGCAGAAGTTGTAAAGTTGGTAATTGACCGTAAAGACATCGAGTTAAAAGAAATAAAACAATTGGAAACAGAGTTATTACAAAACTCAATTTCTTATTGATAAAAAAGACAATCATCTGGTGCCTGGCATTCTTGCGAGGCGTGCAACGGGCACTAACATCTGCTATGGCAATTTGGAATGGAATTGATTTGGCTTTAGAAACGTGTTGTGCCGTTTTAGCAATATCAAAATGTGCTTTTTGATAGTTTTTAATCAACAGGATTAATTTTTACTTTACCGTCTTTGTACAATAAAATTGAAATTTTATTTGGATTTATTTTGAATATTTCTTCCCACCGCTCAATCATATCCACTAAATATTTTGGTTTTGTTCTAAAAACATATTTTTTTTCTTCATAGTCCTGTTCATATCCAATAACAAGCATGTCTCCATCTTTTTCTATGAAGCCCTCATTTGTTCCTAGCCATGTTTCACTTTCATCTTCTAGTAATTTGTTTAAAAAATCTATCTCAATGTAATTGCTAAACAACAAGTCCTCAATAATATCAAATTTATAATCTATTGTTTTTTCTTCTTTAAATAGTTTAGTTTGCACAAAGATCCCATTACTATTTTTTTCAAGAATTATTTTTTTCATTATTTCCTCATTTTAGTTATAAGTGGATACGCAGAGGTCATTATTCCGTTTTTTTTTTTCGACAATCATTTCAAATCTTATTCTATTGTTGGATTCACCAATTAGTTTGAAGTCTACCCCATGAAGTGGCTTTATATCTCTAATTAAATTATAATATGCTTCCTTTACCGATTTTACATATTCCAATCGTGTCATATCATCTGGCACAAAAGATGATGTCTTCCACTTAACACCATTAAACCATTTCGCAACATCCATTATTCAAATTTGTACTCTTTGTAACTTTGTATTTATCCGTATAATAACCCAAGTAATTATGATGGAAGCCCGTTGGAAATCCTTTTTTATCAGCATCGGGTTGCAGAAAATGTTTTAAATTCAACTGAATTTTATCATTTTCGAGTTCTTCATAACCCTTCAGCCCGTCTCCTATTTCTCGTTGTAAAACCTCCAACTCATTTTCTAGTGGTACAAACTTTTTTAGACCGCTATTTTTTCTTTTTTCTTCAACAAGCTTTCTTTTCAGTAGATAAATATTTTTATAGCATTGGTAAAGAAATCTCTACTTGACCATCATCGTATAGACTTATAGTTATTTCTTTTGGTTCTTTTTTTCTTACCTCTAACCATTTTTTGACCATTGTAATAAAGTACTTTTTACTTGTGGAAAATAAAAATTCTTCATCTTCGTCATGATCCCAACCCAAAACAATTTTTTTATCCTCTTTTCTCAAAAAGCATACATTTGTCCCCATCCAATTTTCATCGCTATCAATCCAATCTAAAATTAAATTTGGAACTAAAATAATTCCATCGCATTCTAAAAAATCATATATCAGATCTAATTTAGGATCTTCTATTTTGTTATTTTTTGGAAAATAAAAATTTCCATTTCCCTTGTAAAGTATGATTAATCTCATTTTATCATCTCATTTATACATGGAAACACTGAGTCCATTATGCCACAATTGTTTATTCTCATTTCAAAAACAATCCCATTCCTTGATTTACCTATTAATTTTTTTATTCCGCCAGAAACTGATCTTATATCATAAATCAAATTATAATACGCTTCCTTTACCGATTTTATATATTCTAAGCGAGTCATGCTATCTGGAACAAATGAAGATGCTCTGGTTCCTTTTCCATTAAACCATTCTGCAACATAGCATCCATTTTTCAAATCCATGGTCTTTGTAACTTTGTATTGTTTGGTGTAATGATCCAAATAATTATGATGGAAGCCTTTAGGCAACCCCTTTTTGTTTGCATCTGGTTGTAGAAAATGTTTAAAATTCAACTGAATTTTATTATTTCCTAGTTCTTCATAACCCTTCAGCCCGTCTCCTATTTCTCGTTGTAAAACCTCCAACTCATTTTCTAGTGGTACAAACTTTTTTAGACCGCTCTTTCGTTCCTTTTTTCTAGGATCATCAGGGTCATGTTCCGGTCCCTTGTTACCCTCCCTTTTTTCATACTCGCGCATTTTTTTCCACGCAGCATTGGTCCGAACGTTCTTTGCAGCACCTTCAAGCTCGCGGTCTTTTTCCAGAAAACAGCTGGTACTAACATCTGCAAAAGCAATTTGGAATGGAATCGTTTTGGTTTTAGAAACATGTTGTGCCGTTTGGGCAATATCAAAAACATCATGGGCTGACTGTGCTACAGCTGCACCAAAAGGATTGGCAATAATATCCTCGGACAAGCCTGTATATTCTAATTTGTTGCCTATTGATTTTGAGAGCTTTTTTCCAATTGAAGCACTGTGTTTTAATACTCCGTTTTTTACCGGGTTAAGTATTTTTGAAAGACCATTGAGAATCATTGCAGAAGTGACAAGTTCAGTTACCTCCTTTGTTCCGCACCGTGCAATTGCCAGGCCAGACATTTGAGACAGTTTTGTTTTTACAATTTCGTACAAATTTGAAACATCATCAATAAATTGTTGCCCTGCGCCGTCTCTTGGCCGTAGTTCACTACAAACATCCCAATCAAAGTAACGAACACATATTTTGGTCAGTCCTTGACCTAAATAATATGTACTCATTATCATGTTTTCAGCAGTGTCCACTGGATGCAAAAGCTTAGACCCTGTAGCCGAACAACCGTCAAGAACTCCTAAACCAACTGCCTTTCCATATTTAACTGTTGTTTTAACACATTCTATTGCACCATAGCACAAATCATTTATGTCAAAACTTCGCACGACGGTTCCTTGTTCTGTGCTTTTGCGAGAGGCTTCAGAAAGATGTGCTAACGCATTCACAATATTGTTTATATCTATACTCTCTGTTTCAAGAGACACAAGCCCAGGAATTTTATTCAAAATATTTACCGATTCAGAGTAGGCCTGAATTTGTGTGTCGTTACCCATGACTTGCTCAAACTTATACGGGGCAATTTTATGGGTCCGCAAAATCGAATGCACCTGCCATGAAAGTTCCAATCTTTGTATTTGAAAGTTATTTGGCGCTACCATTGTTTTTTCAATTGCAACAATTCGCTTGTGATATCGGCCAGCCGTTTGGTTGTCGTAAGTCTTTTTGTAGTTATTGCTTTGCTCGATAAAAAGGGCTTCATGCTCTTTGGCTGATTTATAAGAAACTTTTCTATTTTCGAGTAAGTAATTTGCAAGCTTTTCATAGTTGACCTTGCGAAGATCTTCCAGCTTGCTCTGATTAGTAAAATGGTTCATTCGCATCAAAAGCGAATTTCCCTCAATGTTATATTCTTTTTGCTCTTCGTCCGTTAAAAGATATTCGTCTGCAAATTCACCCTTGCCTTTATAGGTACAGTTATCATCAATTCGATTTGCAATTGGTTCTACATATTTTTTGAACTGATCAATAAGGTGGACTCGATCAAATGGTTGGCCATATTCATTTTCACCAAGAAGTTTTTGTACTTGCTCCAACTTTCCGCCTGATTCTTTTTGATATCCATTTGTAGAAAATTGGTATGTCGACTCTATATCTTGCAACACAAATGCTATAATTGGGCGGATATTAGGCTCCAGGCTTTCATGCCATTCTAATGCATTGTCCAATGAATCCAATATTTTCTGTTGGCCGGCTTCAAATGATGAGCAATCAACTGCTGGATGATGTTTGCCATCGTTTGCAAAGACAACTTGAATGTCGAACAGCTTTCTATATGCAGGATGTTTATTTTCAGAAAAAACTCTAAAGCGTTCTAAAGCTTTGCTATATTTTTCTTTTTCATCATCCGCACAAAACTCCTGTTGAACGAATAAATTATTTAAAACCTCACAGTCTTGCTCTGATATATCAGAATTAAATACCAGTTCATTTTCATATCTTTTTAAAATTCCACTTGGTACACAAAAATATCTTTTCATGTCAGGAGAATTTTTTATTTTATCGATTATAAAAATTATTTGATCATGCTCATTTCCAACGCCTCTCACCTGATCAACTATTTCCACCGGCACAGAGTCAGCATGAAACAACACACAAACACTTTTTCTTTGGTTTTCTATTATTCGTCGTTGTTCTTGCTTTTTTTGTTCCTGCTCTATTCGAATTTGTAGTTGCAGCTCTTCTGCCCGTTGAATATTTTCTTGATTGTCATTTGCATGTCTATGGGCAGGAAAAACATGAGA